>Ga0209233_1000095_pt1 | contig 303783 bp, 290 predicted proteins | sample AraplaCL_Cvi_mCL_FD_184269 | JGI IMG/M metagenome (GOLD analysis project Ga0209233, IMG submission 184269) | Arabidopsis root microbial communities from the University of North Carolina, USA - plate scrape CL_Cvi_mCL (SPAdes) (version 2) | ecosystem: Host-associated > Plants > Roots >... | reverse complement strand
TCGACGCCCTGCAAGCCTGCCGTGATCATGTTGTTGACGGCATTGCCGCCACCGCCACCAACACCGAACACGGTGATTCGCGGCTTAAGCTCGGTGATATCTGGCTTATGCAGCTTGATAGTCATTGTACCCGTTCCTTCTCTTTATGGCCGCATCGCCACGCCGGCCAATTCACTCGATTTCACTTGCCTGACGCTTGCCCCGGAATGGATTTCCGGGATCAGGCACTCAAAAACTCTCTTTCAGCCATTGGCCGACGCGGCCGATCCGGCTGTTATTGCCTCCAAACGACGAGAGCAGACCGCTGCTCGGCGCATGTGTTTCCATGTCTGCGACCTGCGGATAGATCATCAGACCGACCGCGGTCGAAAAAGCCGGACCCTTGGCTGCCGTCGGCAAGCCAGACACGCCCATCGGACGACCGATGCGGACATTGCGGGCAAGAACACGGCGTGCCACATCGGGCAAACCGGTCAGCTGGCTCGCGCCGCCCGTCAGGACGACGCGCTTGCCGACGATCGGGCTGAAGCCCGAACGCTGGATGCGATCGCGAATGAGCTCGAGGGTTTCCTCGATGCGAGCCTTGACGATGCGCGACACCAGCGCCTTCGGCACCTGTGTCGGCTGGTCACGCTCGTCTTCGCCGATCGGCGGGATGGAAATCAGTTCACGCTCTTCCGAAGAATTCGCGAGCGCCGAAGCATGGACGACCTTCAAGCGCTCCGCATCCTCGATGCGGGTGGAAAGGCCGCGGGCAAGATCGGTGGTGACATGATGGCCGCCAAGGCTGACGGCGTCTGTATGCACCAGCTTACCCTCGGCGAAGACCGAGATCGTCGTCGTACCGCCGCCCATGTCGATCGCAGCGCAGCCGAGTTCGACTTCATCGTCGACGAGGGCTGCAAGACCGCTGGCGTAGGGTGTTGCCACCATGCCTTCGACCGAGAGATGCGCGCGATTGATGCAGAGCTCGAGGTTGCGAAGCGCCGCGCGCTCGGCTGTCACCACATGCATGTCGACGCCAAGAGCGTCGCCGAACATGGCCAGCGGATCGCGAATGCCGCGCTCGCCGTCAAGGGAATAGCCCGTCGCCAGCGAATGCAGCACGGCGCGCTCCTGGCGGATCGACTGCTGGCAGGCTGCAGCCAGAACCTTCTTGAGATCGTTGGCTTCGACTTCCTGACCGCCGAGATCGATGGTCGCGGTGTAGATATCGCTGCCGAGACGGCCAGCCGAAACATTGACGATCAGGCTGTCAACCGTGAGGCCGGCCATGCGCTCGGCGGCATCGACGGCAAGCCGGACGACACCTTCCAAGGCGTCGAGATCGGCGATCACGCCAGTCTTAATGCCCCGCGAACGCTGATGACCAATACCGATGATCTCGATGTTGTGCGTGCGGTTCGGGAGAACCTGGCTCTCCTCGCGCGGCGTCAGCCGACCGATCATGCAGACGACCTTCGTCGAGCCGATGTCAAGGACCGAGACGATATGCGACCGCTTCGAAGAGAGCGGCTTCAACCGAGGCAGGCCGAAATGGGACGAACCAAATAAGCTCATGTATCCTGACCTGCTTTCTTCAAAGCCTTGTTTCTTGCATCGACTGCGGCCTGGCGACGAACTGCGGCATCCGGAGTTAATTCAATGGCGGTACGGTCATCGATCCGGAGATCGACGGCAGCGATATCGCGCTGCAAAAGATTTTGATCCTTGTCGAGCTTGGTCAGCCGCGCCAGCGCGCCATCGATATTGTCTTCCGGCAATTTGATGATCACGCCATTGTCCAGATAGAGATCCCAGCGGCGACCGGCGACCCGCACGAAAGCCTTCACATGACTGCGAATTTCGGGCCACTTCGCAAACTGGTCGTCGATGGAGGCGGCTGCGGTTTCGGCATCACGACCGACGAAGAGCGGCAGCTTTGCAAACTTGTTGTCGCGCAGCGGCGCAATCACGCTGCCATCCTTCTCGATCAGCGAAAGCTCCGAACCGTGCTGCCAGATGGCATAAGCCTTGCGCTCCTTGAGCTTCACTTCGACGGCCTTCGGATAGACCTTACGAACCTCGACGTCCTGAACCCACGGCAGATTCGCAATCTTCAGGCGGGCCGCATCGGCATTAAGAGCGACGAGCGAGGTCGTACCATCAAGACCGAGCAGCTGCAGGATCTCGATTTCGGAGGTCTCGTCGTTGCCGGAGACCTTCACATCTTCGATAGCAAAGCCGGCAGCAGAGGTCGTCGCTTCAGCGACAACCTGAGTGTGACCGCCAACGGACATGCCATAAAGGCCAGTCGCCGCGAGGAGAACGAGGGTCGAGACAGTTCCCGTGTGAGCAGGGATGTTAATGCGACCCGAACCGAGACTTACCAGGAAGCGAACGGCACGACGCAGCGGACGCGGGAGGACAAATGCGTCCTCAACCTCGTCGATGGCGAGCGGGACGCGATGACGGGACCGCCTCATATTTTTGACCGTCAGCGCAAACAAGACGCGTCCTCCACCATCCACCGGAGAAATTCACCAAAAGAGTAGCCGGCATGAGCAGCCATTTCAGGCACCAGGGAGGTAGGAGTCATGCCGGGCTGGGTGTTGATCTCCAACCAGACAAGTTCGCCCTCTTCGGAAAAGCGATCGTCAAAACGGAAGTCAGATCGACTAACGCCGCGGCAGCCGATAGCTTCATGCGCCCTTAACGATAATGTTTGTATCTTTTGGTAAAGATTCGGTGAAATTTCCGCCGGCAAGACATGTTTTGACCCACCCTTGGCGTACTTGGCGTCATAATCATAGAAGCTGTGGCCGAGCGGCACGATTTCAGTCACGCCGAGAACCTTGCCGTCCATGACGCCGCAGGTCAGTTCGCGCCCGTAAATATAACGCTCGACCAGAACCTCATCGCCATAACGCCATTCGGCAGAAGTAACAATCTGCGGCGGATGCGCCTGATCTTCCTTGACGATAACGACACCGAAGCTCGAACCTTCGCGCACAGGCTTAACGACATAGGGCGGCTTCATCGGGTGTTCGCCAACAATGGCGAAACGATCCATGACGATCGAACTCGCGACCGGGACACCCGCAGCAGCGGCGACAGTCTTCGCGCGCGACTTATCCATCGCAAGCGCTGAGGCAAGCACGCCGGAATGCGTATAGGGAATCTGCAGATATTCCAGAATGCCCTGAATGGTACCGTCTTCACCGAAAGGGCCATGCAATGCATTGAAAACCACATCGGGCTTCAACTCAGTTAACCGACTGGCAACGTCATGATCGACATCGACACGGGTAACCTGAAAGCCTTCCGCTTCAAGGGCATCGGCGCATGCCTTTCCTGAGGAAAGGCTGACCGGCCTCTCCGAGGAAAATCCGCCCAAAAGGACAGCCACATGCTTGCCACCCATCAATACCCCCGACTCCACGGTCTCTAACTTTGCGTTTGCAGGGCCTCGCCTAACCGCGATTCTCGCCCCGCTTTCAATAGGTCGATTAGAACGACATTAAGGTTAATGAAGCGTTTACTTTCGTTAACTTTCCGCCGTCCTGGCGATGACCGAATGGTTCGAATCAAACCGACTTAAAGAATTCTGCCATTGGAATCATGGAGTTGCTACTTTTGAAATCGCTACATTTAGATTTTTTTAAACAATGAGCCCCGCATCGAGGGACCGATGCGGGGCTCAAGGCTTTTAAATGAGGCTGAAATCACTCGCTGTCGTCGACCAGCTTCCAGACGAGTCCGCCCAACGCTCCGCCGACAATGGGTGCGACCCAAAACAGCCAAAGCTGCTGCAGAGCCCAACCGCCGACGAATATGGCCTGCCCCGTCGAGCGGGCCGGATTGACCGACGTATTGGTGATCGGAATCGAGATCAGATGAATTAGCGTCAGCGCCAAGCCGATGGCGATCGGCGCGAAGCCGGCCGGCACCTTGCTGCTCGTCGAACCCAGAATCACGACCAGGAAGAACAGCGTCAGCACGATTTCGGCCACCAATGCCGACACCATGGAATAGCCGCCGGGAGAATGTTCTCCATAGCCATTCGCCGCGAACCCGCCGAGCTGGAAATCGGCCTTGCCGCTTGCGATCAGATAGAGCACGGCCGCCGCGACAACGGCGCCGATGACCTGCGCTATAATATAGGGAACGAGCTGCCCGCCGGGAAAGCGGCCAGCCACCGTCAGGCCGACCGAAACGGCCGGATTGAAGTGCCCTCCTGATATGCCGCCGACGGCAAAAGCCATGGTCAGCACAGTCAGACCGAACGCAAAGGCAACGCCTAGAAAACCAATACCGAGGCTCGGAAAGGCTGCTGCGAAGATCGCACTACCGCAGCCGCCGAAAACGAGCCAAAACGTCCCAAGAAACTCAGCGATGAGTTTTTTCTGCATGAAACCCTTCTCCTCAGCCCGCAATCCAAGCGAGAATCGGCCATTGGTGAAAAAGATTCCGGTAAGGACTAGCCGGAGCACGCCTCTCCAATAACAAACGCCCGACTGATTGCTCACGAATCAACAATTACGTCAAAATAGTAGCACGCAACCGCTGATTTCTTGCGCAGTTAACGTTTGCGTTGAACAAAAATTACGCTAAGGACAATTTTTATCCGCTAAGCGCGCCTTAGCATCCTCTGAAATGGTGGGAACATGACTGACGCGATATCTCCTTTATCGCCGACCCCCTCGTCATCGAACAATGCTGTTGCGAATTCCCCGGCACGTGTTCTGATCGCGAGCCTTATCGGCACAACGATCGAATTTTTCGATTTCTATGTTTATGCAACGGCGGCGGTTATCGTCTTCCCGAAGCTGTTTTTCCCGGCAAGCGACCCGACGTCCGCCACCCTGCAGTCCTTCGCGACCTTTTCCATCGCCTTCTTCGCGCGCCCGATCGGCGCGATGATCTTCGGCCATTTCGGCGATCGAATCGGCCGCAAGGCGACACTGGTCGCGGCTCTGATGACCATGGGCCTCTCGACCGTCGTGATCGGCATGCTGCCGACCTACGAGTCGATTGGCGTTCTCGCACCGATTCTGCTGGCGCTTTGCCGCCTCGGCCAGGGCCTTGGCCTTGGCGGCGAATGGGGCGGCGCCGTCTTGCTTGCGACGGAAAACGCACCGGAGGGCAAGCGCAGCTGGTACGCCATGTTCCCGCAACTCGGCGCCCCTATCGGCTTCATTCTGTCGGCCGGCCTTTTCCTCATCCTGCGGGAAACCATGGCCGATGCGGACTTCCTCAACTATGGCTGGCGCGTTCCCTTCCTGATCAGCATCGTGTTGGTAGCAGTCGGTCTTTATGTCCGCCTGAAGATCACCGAAACACCGGAGTTCCAGCGTGCCATCGAGAAGGAAGAGCGCGTTTCCGTTCCGATCGCGGTCATCTTCCGTTCGCACTTCCGCAGCCTGATCCTCGGCACCATCATCGCGGTGGCGACCTTCGTGCTGTTCTATTTGATGACGGCATTCACACTGAGCTGGGGCACCCGCCCACCAGGCAACGGCCCGCTTCCGGCCGGCCTCGGCTACTCGCAGGGCCAGTTCCTGGTCGTTCAGCTCGTCGGCGTCGTCTTCTTTGGCCTGATGATCCCGGTCTCTGGCCTCCTGTCCGACCGCTATTCCCGCCGCCTCGTCCTCATCCTGACGACGATCGGCATCCTCATCTTCGGCCTGTTCTACTCGTCGCTGCTGACGGCTGGCCTTGCCGGTGCCTTCGCCTGCTCGATCATCGGTCTTGCCCTGATGGGCTTTACCTATGGCCCCATCGGTGCGGCGCTGGCGGCACCCTTCCCGACCACGGTGCGCTATACAGGCGCTTCGATGACCTTCAATCTCGGCGGGATCGTCGGTGCGTCCCTGGCACCCTACATTGCCACATCGCTCGCGACCAATTACGGCCTTGTCTATGTCGGCTACTACCTCGCCGGCGCAGCGGTGCTCTCGCTGATCGGCATCCTGCTCTCGGGCAATGACGAAGTCTGAGAAAACATGTATAACCAATTGAAAAGGCCGGGTGAAAACCCGGCCTTTTTGCTGAATCATTTTATGAAGACGGCACCAATTGCAGTCGGGACCTACTCGGTCGTCACACCCTGGAACGGGCGGACCTCCCGACCCGGCATGAAGTTTCCGAGACGCTTGATTTCCCACTCCAGCTTGATGCCGGATTTTTCAAAAACCTCGCGACGCACCTGCTCGCCGAGATATTCCAGATCGTAGCCCGTCGCCTGCTCCATGTTGATCATGAAGTTGCAATGCAGCGACGACATCTGGGCGCCACCAATGACCAGGCCACGGCAACCCGCCTCGTCGATCAGCTTCCAGGCAGAGAAACCGTCCGGATTCTTGAAGGTCGAGCCGCCGGTCTTTTCGCGTACCGGCTGCACCGTCTCGCGATGCGCGCGCACGGCATCCATCTCGGTACGGATCTTGGCACGATCCTCCGGATATCCCTCGAAGAGGACATGGGTAAAGATCAGATCTTCAGATGCATCGGAATGGCGGTAGCTGTAACCCATCTCGGCGTTGGTCAGGATATGCTTGTCGCCCTTGCGATCGACCGCATGCACTTCGATGACGCGCTCGCGGGTTTCGGCACCATTGGCGCCAGCATTCATCCGCGCGGCACCGCCGATGCTCCCGGGAATACCGTAATAGAAATGGAAACCGCCGATGCTGTTATCCATCGCCATGGCTGCGACGTGCTTGTCCGGGCAGATCGCACCGGCCAGAATGCGGTTCTCGCCGGCCAGCTCGACCGAGCCGAAGCCCTTGGCCGAAAGCCTGAGGACGACACCCGGAATGCCGCCGTCACGCACCAATATGTTCGAACCCACGCCAACGACCGTCAGCGGCACGTCTTCCGGCAAGATCTTCAGGAACGCAACGAGATCGTCCGTATCATGCGGCTGGAACATCAGTTCAGCCAACCCGCCGGCACGGAACCACGTTACGCGATCCATCGGAGCGTCCGGCGTCAGCCGTCCCCTGATGTCCTTTACACCGTCGCCGAGCGACGCCAGAAGCTTTTCCCCATCTACTTGTTTCATGCGGACTTACCCGAGAGGCCTTCCAATTCCTTTGGCAATGATGCTGCCCAATACGTGATGCTACCAGCCCCCAACAGAACCACAAAATCCCCTGGCTGCGCAATCTCTGCAACCATGGCGGCAAGATCTTCCTGTGATTGCAGAAAGCGTGCATCGCGATGACCGCTGGCTTTGATACGCGAAACCAGCGTTTGCGAATCCACGCCCTCGATCGGCTCTTCGCCAGCGGCATAGACAGGCGCCAGGAAGATGCTGTCGGCATCGTTGAAGCAGGCTGCAAATTCCTCGAAGAGGCTCGAAAGGCGCGTATAGCGATGCGGCTGGTGGACGGCGATGATGCGGCCCTTGCAGGCTTCGCGCGCCGCCTTCAGCACCGCCTTGATTTCGACGGGGTGGTGACCGTAATCGTCGAAGACCTTGACCCCATTCCATTCGCCGGTCAGCGTGAAGCGGCGCTTGACGCCACCGAAGGATGCAAGCCCCTTGGCGATCGCTTCGCTGGAAATCCCCAGCCGGTTGGCAACAGCGACGGCAGCCGTCGCATTGGAAATATTGTGGCGACCAGGCATCGGCATGACGAGATCCTTGATCTGGATCACCTTGCCGGTGCGGCGCTTGCGAATTTCGATATCGAACAGCGAACGCGTACCATCGATCCGTACATTCGAGAAGCGCACGTCGGCCTGCGGGTTCTCGCCATAGGTGATCACCTTGCGGTCCTCGATGCGCCCCACAAGCGACTGCACTTCCGGATGGTCGATACACATGACGCCGAAACCGTAGAACGGTACGTTCTCGACGAACTGCCGGAAGGCGGCACGCACGGCATCGAAATTGCCGTAATGGTCAAGATGTTCGGGATCGATATTGGTGACAACAGCGACATCGGCCGGCAGCTTCAGGAAGGTGCCGTCCGATTCATCGGCCTCGACCACCATCCACTCACCCTCGCCCATGCGCGCATTGGTGCCATAGGCATTGATGATGCCGCCATTAATGACTGTGGGATCGAGACCACCGGCCTCCAAAAGCGTCGCCACCAGCGATGTCGTCGTGGTCTTGCCATGCGTGCCACCGATGGCAATGGCGTTGCGGAAGCGCATCAGCTCGGCGAGCATTTCGGCACGGCGCACGACCGGCAGCAACTTTTCACGCGCGGCCACGAGCTCGGGATTGCTCTTCTTGATGGCCGTGGAGACAACGACGACTTCGGCATCGCCGAGGTTCTCAGCCTTGTGGCCGATATGGACCGGAATGCCCTTATCGCGCAGACGCTGCACGTTGGCGCTTTCCGATTGATCGGAACCCTGTACGCGATGGCCGAGGTTATGCAGAACCTCGGCGATACCGCTCATTCCGATGCCACCAATACCGATAAAATGCACAAGGCCGATTGCCTTCGGCAGCTTCATGCGCCTGCCCCCTTGAATTGCTGAATTGAACGTCCCGCGGCAATAGCCTCAACCATGTCGGCAAGCAAGTTTGCCGCATCCGGTTTGCCTGCCTGCTTGGCTGATGCCGCCATCTTTGCGAGCTTTTCCGGCATGGTCATGGCACCGCGCAGGATGGTGGAAAGTTTCTCCGGCGTCAGTTCCGACTGCGCGATGACCTTGACACCGCCGGTTGCCGCGAGTGCGGCCGCATTGGCTGCTTGGTCGTGATCGAGCGCATGCGGATAGGGAACCAGGATCGCCGGGCGCCCGATGACGGCAAGCTCCGAAACCGTGGAGGCGCCGGAGCGGCAGAGAACCAGATGCGCAGCACCGATGCGCTCCGCCATGTCGTTGAAGAACGGCGCGACATCGGCGCCCATCTCAAGCTTTCTCGTGCAGCTATTGACCGTCTCCATATCCTCAGGGCGCACCTGCTGAGTGATCCGCAGGCGCTTGCGCAGCGGCTCCTCAAGCAGGCTGATAGCTGTCGGTACGGCCTTGGAGAAATATTGTGCTCCCTGGCTGCCGCCGAACACGACGAGGTTAAACGAATCTTCCGGACCAGATGGCACATACGGACGCTTGGCCGCCTCGATGACGGCCGGACGCACGGGATTGCCCGTGGTCACCGTCTTCTCGGCAAACGCGCCGTTTTCCGTGAGGAAGCCGCCGGCAATCGCACGCACGCGCGTCGCCAGCATCTTGTTGGCGCGGCCCATGACCGCATTCTGTTCATGCAGCATGGATGGTACGCCCATACGCGTCGCCGCGAGAAGCGGCGGAACTGTCGGATAGCCACCGAAGCCGACGACGCAGACGGGCTTGATGCGCTGGATCAGCTTGCGCGCTGCGCGCATGCCGGTCCACAGCGTCCAGAGGGCTTGCGCGACCTTAACGGGGTTCTTCGAACCGATCGTTGCGGAGGGCACGACATGGATCTCGTCGGCCGGGAATTTGCCGGCATAGCGTTCGGCACGGCTGTCGGTGACGAGGTGCACGGAATAGCCGCGCTCTTTCAGCTTATAGGCCAGTGCTTCGGCCGGAAATACGTGGCCGCCGGTACCGCCGGCGGCAAGAAGGACAATGCCTTTACTCATAATTTTCGCTCCCGCGAATACCCCACTACTCGGGGCATCTCCCTAATATAGGAAGTCGCCCCGACCGCGTCATCGGCGCGGGCCAAGCCCCCCTCATAGACCGGTGCTTCGGGAAAAGCGACCGGAGAATGAGCGGCAGGCAGGAGATATGAGGAGCAGATGGCCGGTAGTCCCAAGACGCTCACTCCGCCGGCAAACCATGTGTCACGCGGAACATTGTCCGATCCTGCGCACGCTTTTCCGGCCTATGACGCGTCAGCGCCAGAATGAAGCCCGCCGTCACGCAGATCGCGGTCATCGACGAACCGCCGTAAGAAATCAGCGGCAGCGTCATGCCTTTCGCCGGCAGCAGCTGCAGGTTCACGCCGATGTTGATGATCGACTGGATGCCGATCTGCAGCACCAGCCCGGCGACGGCAAAACGGTTGAAATCGTTCTTCTCCTTGTAGGCATGCGACAGGCCGCGCAGCACGAGGAAGGCGAAGATCAGCACGAGCACCATGCAGAAGATGGCGCCGAACTCTTCAGCCGCGACCGAAAAGATGAAGTCGGTATGGGCGTCCGGAATGATGCGCTTGACGGTGCCCTCGCCCGGGCCGACACCGAACCAGGTGCCATGGACGATCGCTTCCTTGGCGGTATCGACCTGAAACGTATCGCCCTCGCCGGTTAGGAACTTGTTCACGCGCTGCGCGACGTGATCGAACACATAATAAGCGGTGACGAAACCGCCCGCGCCAAGACCGCCAAGCACGATGATCCACAGCCAGGGCATGCCGGCCATGAAGAACATGCCGCCCCAGACGGCAGTCGTCAGGATGGTCTGGCCAAGGTCAGGCTGGGCGACGAGCAAGGCGACGACGATTCCGAAAAGAATGATGGCGAAGAGATTGCCGGGGATCTCCGGCTGGCGCGCATGTTCGGAAAACAGCCAGGCGCAGACGACGACGAAAGCCGGCTTCATGAATTCCGAAGGCTGGATCGACAAGGCGGCGATATTGACCCAGCGCCGCGAGCCCTTGACCTCGATGCCGAAGAAAAGCGCGAAAAGCATCATGGCCAGCGACACGATCAGCAGGATGACGGCGGTCCTTCGCACCTGTCGGGGCGTCATGAAGGAAATGCCGATCATCGCCGCGATCGCCGGGACGAGGAAGAGGGCGTGGCGCTTGACGAAGTGGAACGGCTCAAGCCCGATGCGCTCCGCCACCGCCGGCGAAGCCGCGAAGGACAGCATGAAGCCGATGCCGATCAAGAGGATGAAAAGGGCGAGAAACACGCGGTCGATGGTCCAGAACCATTCGGCCAAGGCCCCACGTTCAACGCGGCTTACCATATCATTTGCCTCCAGTTGCTGAACCGATCAGCATGGTGACGCCATCGATAGCAGCGACATGGCTGACGAAGGCGTCGCCCCTGACCTCGAAATTCTTATACTGATCGAAGCTTGCGCAGGCCGGTGACAGCATCACCGCCGCAGACTCACGTTCGTCCCTGTCAGCGTCCGCGGCGGCATGTGCCACGGCGCGTTCCAGTGTGCCGGAAATTTCATAAGGCACCTGATCGCCGAGCGTCGCCGCAAAGGCGGGTGCCGCTTCACCGATCAGATAGGCCTTGGCGATACGCGGGAAGAGCGGCGCCAGACTGGTGATGCCACCCTCCTTAGGCAGGCCGCCGGCGATCCAGTAGATATTCTCGTAGCTCGAAAGCGCAGGCGCTGCCGCATCCGCATTGGTCGCCTTGGAATCGTTGACGAAGACGACGCGCCTGCGCTTCCCAACGGGTTGCATGCGATGCTTGAGCCCCGGGAAGGATTTCAGACCAGCGCGAATTTCCTCCGCAGAAACGCCGACGGCGAGGCAGGCGGCGATTGCCGCTGCCGCATTCTGTGCATTATGGCCGCCGCGCAGCGTTTGAATACCGTCGAGATCGGCGATTTCGCTTGCCGCACCATTCGACGCCCGCAGGATGCGGCTACCTTCACCATAGAGGCCATCCGCCAATGCGTGCCGGCGCGAAATTCGTGTGACCTTGCCGCCGGCTCGCTCGATGCGGTCGGCGATCAGGGAGGAATGGCTGTCGTCGACACCGACGACAGCGACGTCGCTGCCCGCGACAAGCCGCTCTTTGATGTCGGCATAATGCTGCATCGTGCCATGCCGATCTAGATGATCGGGTGTCAGGTTCAAGAGAATGCCCGCCGAAGGATTGAGCGTCGGCGCCAGATCGATCTGATAGGAGGAGCATTCAACAACGTAGAAACGTCCGGCCTTCGGCGGATCGAGCGTCAGCACCGCCGTACCGATATTGCCGCCGAGCTGTGTGTCGCGGCCGCTTGATTGCAGGATATGAGCGATCAGCGCAGTCGTCGTCGATTTGCCATTCGTCCCGGTGATGGCGATGAAAGGGCAATCCGGCGCATGCGCCCGCCGCTCCCTGACGAAAAGCTCCACGTCGCCTATGATCTCGACGCCGGCTGCATGAGCGAGATCGACGGTCCAGTGTGGCTTTGGATGCGTCAGCGGCACGCCGGGCGACAAAACGAATACCGACAGGCCGTTCCAGTCGATCGTTCTCAGATCGGCGACCGCTATCCCTTCGGCAGCCACCTTCGCCACGCTGTCCGGATTATCGTCCCAGGCCGTGACATCGGCGCCGCCTGCAACGAGAGCGCGCGCCGTGGCAAAGCCGGAGCCGCCGAGGCCGAAGAGAGCGACCTTCTTTCCTTTCAGCGTGGAGATAGGAATCATCGACGCCTCACCGCAGCTTCAGGGTGGAGAGGCCGATCATCGCCAGGATGACGGCGACGATCCAGAAACGCACGACGACCTGGCTTTCCGTCCAGCCCTTCTTCTCGAAGTGATGGTGGATGGGCGCCATCAGGAAGACGCGGCGCTTCGTCATCTTGAAGAAACCGACCTGAATGATGACGGAAAGCGCCTCGAGCACGAAGAGACCGCCGATGATCGCCATGACGATCTCGTGCTTGGTGGCGACGGCGACCGAGCCGATCATGCCGCCGAGTGCCAGCGAGCCGGTATCGCCCATGAAGATGGCCGCCGGCGGCGCATTGAACCAGAGGAAACCGAGGCCGGCGCCGATGACGGCACCAAGGACTACGGCCAACTCACCCGTACCCGGCACGAAATTGATCGCCAAGTAATCGGCAAAGACGAAGTTGCCGGCGAGATAGGAGATGACGCCGAAGGACGCGGCTGCGATCATGACGGGCACGATAGCAAGCCCGTCGAGACCATCGGTCAGATTGACGGCATTCCCGGCGGCAACGATGACGAATGCACCGAAAAACACGAAGAACATGCCAAGATTGAGCAACAGGCTCTTGAAGAAGGGGAAGGCGACCGACGAGCCGAAGGTAGAGCCGGCCGGACCGGAGGACAGCGCCGTCGTCATCATAAAATACACAGCAATCGCCGCGATGACGAATTCGATACCGAGGCGCGCGCGGCCGGAAAAGCCCTTGTCGCTCTGCTTGGTCACCTTGAGATAGTCGTCATAGAAGCCGATCGCGCCGAAACCGAGCGTCACGAGCAGGGTGGCAACGACATAAACGTTGGCAAGATCAGCCCAAAGCAGCGACGAGACGACGATGCCGGCCAGAATCATCAAGCCACCCATAGTCGGGGTGCCGGCCTTCTTGAAATGCGTCTGCGGACCGTCGGCGCGGATCGGCTGCCCTTTGCCCTGACGCACGCGCAGGGAAGAGATGATTCGCGGCCCGAAGAGAAAAACGATCAACGCTGACGTGAACAGGGCACCGCCGGTACGAAACGTGATGTATCTGAACAGATTGAGGAATCTGAAGTGGGTACTGAAAAAATGAATATGGTCCGACAGTTCGGCAAGCCAGATCAGCATAAGAGCCCTTTCTAAAGCCCCTGATGGGTGTGGGGGCCCGTGTCGGAAAATGCGGGAAATTTGTCAAGCAAGCCCGCGATGATCTTTCCGAATCCCATTCCCAGCGACGATTTCACCATCAAGACATCGCCGGGGGCGACAGAATTGAGCGCGAATTCCGAGAGCTCCTCAGTCGTCTCGTGATATTCGACATGAACACTTTCCGGCAGCTCATCCCTCAAAGCCGCCATCTCCGGACCTGCCAGCCAGACATGCTCGATACCGGCCGCAAGCAGCGGCCCTGCAAGGTTGGCATGAACGCGCTGGGCATAATCCCCCATTTCCAACATGTCGCCGAGCATGGCGACCCGCCTACCCGGCCGGCCGCCGGCTCCCGCATGCGGAGAGGTCGTCGCTAGCAGCGCGATGGCCGCGCGCATGGAAGCGGGATTGGCGTTATAGCTTTCGTCGATCAGCGTGAAATAGCCGTTGCCGATCGCGCGCTTGTGGCGTTGTCCCCTGCCCTTTTCCGGCTGCAGGTCCGCTAGCGCATCGACCGCCTGGTCGAGATCAGCTTCGACGAGCATGACGGCGCCAAGTACGGCGAGTGCATTTTCCGCGATATGGCGCCCAGGTGCGCCAAGCGCCACCTCCATGGTCTCGCCGCCGATCGTCAACCAAAGCGTTGAATTCTCTTCAGAAGCATTGAACTCGGCAAGACGGACATCCGCCTTCGCATGCTGGCCGAAGCTGTGGATATGCTCGATACCGGCTGCCATGGCAGCCTTCTCCAGCATCTCGAACTGATCGTTGTCGTGATTGAGAATGGCATGGCCACCAGGCACGACGCCGTCGAAAATTTCCGCCTTGGCGGCGGCGATCTCACTGATACTATTGAAGTTGCCGAGATGAGCCGGCGCGATCGTGGTGATGATCGCCACATGCGGCTGCACCATCTTGACCAGCGGCCTGATCTCTTCGGGATGGTTCATACCGATCTCGAAAACGCCGAAATCGGTGTCCTCGGGCATACGCGCCAGCGTCAGCGGGACGCCCCAATGATTGTTGAAGGAAGCAACGGAGGCATGCACCTTGCCTGACGGGGTCAGCGCGCGCCGCAGCATCTCCTTGGTTGTCGTCTTGCCGACCGAACCCGTGACGGCGATGATCTTCGCCTGCGTGCGCTTGCGGGCGGCAACACCGAGCCGCGCAAGCGCCGCCAAGACGTCATCCACGACAACCTTCGGTACGGTCAGACTGCCCATGGCAGGCAGGCGCGCCTCGCTGATGACGATGAAGGCTGCACCGTTCGCCATAGCGATATTGGCATAGTCATGACCATCGACGCGATCGCCCTTGATGGCGAAAAAGGCTTCCCCAGGCTGGATGGAGCGACTGTCTATGGAAATGCCCGTAATGCCCTCCGGCAACGCTCCGAAAGAGCGGCCGGAGATTGCAGCGATCAGATCCTCAGTTGTCCATAACCAGCTCAAGACTTCAAATCCTCCAATGCTTTGCGCAACTCGGCATGGTCGGAGAACGGCAGCGTGACGCTGCCGATCGTCTGACCTTCCTCATGCCCCTTACCGGCGACGATCAGCGTGTCGCCGGATTTCAGCAGGCCGACAGCTTTGCGGATCGCTTCGGCGCGATCACCGATCTCGGTCGCGCAGGCTGCAGCCGCCATGATTTCCGCACGGATCGTTGCCGGATCTTCCGAGCGCGGATTGTCGTCGGTGACAACGACGACATCGGCAAGACGGCAGGCGATCTCGCCCATGATCGGACGCTTGCCGCGATCGCGGTCGCCGCCGCAGCCGAAGACGACAATGACGCGTCCCGTCGTGAACGGCCGCACCGAATTCAGGACGTTTTCAAGCGCATCCGGCTTATGGGCATAGTCGACATAGGCAAGCGCGCCGTCATGCGTGTGACCAACGAGTTCCAGACGACCCGACGCACCGACCAGCTTCTCCAGCGCGGCCATGGCAACCGGCGCGGCAACACCGGTCGAGATCGCGAGACCGGCGGCGACCAGCGCATTGGCGATCTGGAAATCTCCGGCAAGCGGGATATGAACCTCGAAGATGTCGTCGCCGACATGCACCTCGGCGATCTGCTTATGGCGGAAGTGCTCGACGCGCTTCAACGTCAGGAAATCGCCCTTGCGCCCGACAGTTTGGACATCATGCCCGGCCGCCTGTGCGGCGGCAATCGCCGACGCAGACCAAACATCATCGGCAAAGATAACGGCTGGCGAACCCTTCGGCAGCAAGTCGCGGAACAGCCGCATCTTGGCGGCCATATAGTCCTCGACCGTCGGATGATAATCCATGTGATCACGGCCGAGATTGGTGAACGCGGCGGCGGCAAGCTTCACGCCGTCGAGTCGGAACTGATCGAGGCCATGGCTGGATGCTTCCATGGCCGCATGGGTAACGCCCTCGTCCGCCAATTCGGCAAGAAGCTTGTGCAGCGACACCGGATCGGGCGTCGTCAACGCGCCATATTCATTGCGGAACGGAGAAACGACGCCTGTTGTACCTATCATGGCGGCCGGATGGCCGACATAGGCCCAGATCTGGCGCGTGAAAGATGCAACGGAGGTCTTGCCCGCAGTTCCCGTCACCGCCACCATCGTTTCGGGCTGACGCCCGTAGAAGCGGGAAGCGGCGACAGCGAGGAATCGGCGCGGCTCGCCAACCTGCAGCAATGGCACATTACCGGCATCGGCCGCATGACCAGCAACTATAACTGAGGCACCGCGCGAAACTGCATCGGCAATGAAACTTGCTCCATCCGCCTTCGTGCCGGCGACGGCAACAAAAGCCACGCCTGGCGCCACCTTACGGCTATCGGCGGAGATCCCGCTTATCTCAAGATCGCCAAGCGCTCCGCCAATATGTGTGTTGAGTTCCGGAAACTCATTTCCGGCAATATCCCGCAAGTTCATCGAATGTACTTTTCGCCTTCTCGATCAGTCCGCCCCTCGCGAATCGACGTGTGTATTCTTTCACGCTTAATAAGACGCCAGCAAGGCCGAGTCATCTTTTCCAAAATTGGGCTGCACCCCGAGAATCGGCGCCGCGCGGGCGACGATATCACGGGCGATCGGCAAGGCCGTGAAGGCCGAAATCGTCCCGCCGCCGCGCTCGCCGCTCTTCGGCTCGTCGATGAAGGTCATGACAATGTATTGCGGATTGTCGATCGGAAACACGGCCATGAAGGTATTGAAGTTCAGCGTATTGGAATACCGGCCGTTGACCACCTTATCGGCCGTGCCGGTCTTGCTGCCGACATTGTAGCCGGGAACGCGCGCGTTACGACCCGAACCCCTGGTGCCGTTGAACTCAAGCAGGAAGCGCACGTCATCGCTGGTGCTCTTCTTGACAACCATCTTGGCGATTGCGTCGGCCTGGTCGCGCGTGCGCGGCAGGAAGGTCGGCTCGATCAGCTTACCGCCATTGACAAGTGCCGCTCCCGCGACAGCTGTCTGCAGCGGCGTCGTCGAGACACCGTGACCGAAGGAGATCGTAATAGAATTGATCTTCTTCCAGACGCGTGGCTGCGACGGCATTTTCACCTCGGGCAATTCGGTCTGCATCTTCGTGAGCAGGCCGATACGGGTGAGAAATTCCTTATGGCCTTCGATACCGACGAGATCGGCAATCTTGGCCGTACCGATATTCGAGGAGTACTGGAAAATTTCGGGAACGGTCAAAACGCGCCGCTGGCCGTGGAAATCCTTGATGGTAAAGCCACCAATACGGATGGGGTTGGTGGCATCGAAGGCGTTACGCAACGTCACCTTGCCATCATCCAGCGCCATCGCCATGGTGAAGGTCTTAAAAGTCGATCCCATTTCGAACGTGCCGTTCGTCATGCGATTAAGCCAACCTTCCGTGGCGCCCTCATTCGGATAGTTCGGATCGAAATCCGGAGCCGAGGCCATGCCGAGAACCTCGCCGGTATGGACGTCAAGAACCGCTGCACCCGCGCCCTTGGCCTGGAAATTCTTGACAGCATTGACGACCGCATCACGAACGATGCCCTGCACGCGCAGATCGATCGAAAGCTTCACCGGCTGCAGCGGCTGATCGTTGGTCATGCCCGCGGCAGCGAGGTCGGCGAGCCCCTGGTCGTCGATATATTTCTCCATTCCGGCAACGCCGCGATTGTCGATATTCACGTAGCCGAGAATGTGGGGGGCGGTCGTCCCGCCCGGATAGAAGCGGCGTTTCTCGGGACGGAAGCCGATGCCGGGAATGCCCAGTGCCAAAATCTGGTTCTGCTGCTTCGGCGTCAGCTGCCGACGCAGCCAGGCAAAGTGCGAGGACTTCGCCGAAAGCTTCTTGTAAGTGGATTTGGTATCGAGATCCGGTAGAACCTTGCGCAATTCCTCGACAGCTTCGTCCGCGTCGATGATCTTGTTCGGCTCGGCAAACAGCGAGACCGTACGGATGTCGGTTGCCAGCAGGGCGCCATTGCGGTCGACGATATCAGGACGCGAGGCCATCAGCCGATCCGGCGGCAGAATGCTTGACGTAATATCTGGTTTGGTCATGGCAAATTGCGCAATACGACCACCAATCACGCAGTAGATTGCGATGAAACTCCCCACCAGCAGTACGACACGGCTTTTTGCCTGGTTGGACTTGCGCTTGCGCGCACCCTCGAATGTCGAACGGGAAAATCCATCGTTGGGGCGATTGTTGCCGTCTGTGGAGAAATGGGCCTTGCTCTTCAGGACCATGATACGCGAAAGAAAAGACATTAATCCCTCACCGATCCCGTTGCCATATTGTCGACATCCGGCTTCTTGCGCTTGGCAAGAGCGGGCGGCTTCGGTCGCGGCGCCGGCGCAGCGGCGACATCGGCGATGGCCTTCCTGATCTGCGCATCCGTCGTATCGCCATTGCTCGAGGCCACCGACGCACCGCTCTTGGCACCGCCTGCCTTGCCGCTCTTCGGATCATTGGAGGCCGTTACCGTTGGCGGCGGAAGCTGCGAGCGCAGCATCGGCAATTCACTCGGCTGAACGATCGCCGTCGAGAGCGTCGGCTGCAGCTGAAGTTCGCTATTGTAATTATTGACCAGGCGTTCCAGCCGGTTCGGCTGCGAAACCAGCGCCCAGTCCGCCTTGAGGAGATCGATCGTATCCCTCTCAAGCTTGATTTCGGATTCGAGGCGATGAACCTCTTCCAGCTTCAGCTCGGCACGATGCTTGATCGTATAGGTCACGCTGGCCATTGCCGTCATGACGCCGATCAGCACGATGTCAAAGGTCTTCAGCATTTTAGCCCCCAAGCTTTCCAAGACTGGCGAGACTGGGCAGATCGAAGATCGAAAGATCTGCCGCCTCCGCCGGAGCCAAGGTGCGAACCCCCGCACGCAACTTGGCCGAACGAGCGCGCGGATTGACTTCCGCCTCGGCATCGCTCGCAGAAATCATCGACTTGCCGACCGGCTCGAAGGTGGCGGGCCGCTCGGTTACGATAGGCATATGACGCGACCCAACAGCACGGCCCGAGCGATCGGCGAAGAACTTCTTGACGATCCGGTCTTCCAGCGAATGGAAGGTCACGACGACAAGGCGCCCACCCGGCTTGAGGGCGCGCTCGGCTGCGAACAATGCCTGAGCCAGCTCACCGAGCTCGTCGTTGACGAAAATGCGCAGAGCCTGAAAAACCCGCGTCGCAGGATGGATCTTATCCTTCGCCTTTCGCGGCGTGACGACCTCGATCAGACCTGCCAGATCGCGGGTGGTCACGAAAGGGACTTCCGTACGCCGCTTCTCGATCGCATGCGCGATACGCGGCGCCTGCTTTTCCTCGCCTAGAAACACAAAAATGCGAATGAGATCGGCAAGCTTTGCACGGTTGACGACATCGGCAGCCGATACGCCGCTTGCCGACATGCGCATGTCGAGCGGACCGTTTTTGTTGAAGGAGAACCCACGCTCCGCCTCGTCGAGCTGCATGGAGGAGACGCCGATATCGAGCACGACGCCATCAAGGCCACCTTCGGGAGCATGCTCGGCCAGCTGAGAAAACTGCGACTGAACGAGTTTGAGATGACCAGCATGGGCGGAAACGAGCGCCTGCCCCGCCGCAATTGCCGTCGGATCGCGATCAAGCGCGATTACATCGGCGCCGGCATTAAGAATGGCGGACGTATAGCCGCCAGCCCCGAACGTTCCATCGAGGATGATCTTGCCGGGCGCCGGAGCCAGCGCCTCCAACACCTCCGAAAGAAGAACCGGAATGTGGCGAACCGGTCCGCCACCGACATCAGAAGAACCTCCGCCTGAATTCGCCGCCATTCCGTTTCCCCGCTCTATTCCGAGCGCCTGCCCGCCAGCCTGCGCTCCTCTCGTGCCTGCGACTGCAAGGCCAGGAAGGCCTCCGGTCGCCATAATTGAAAATGATCCGCCCGACCGACAAAGGTCACTTCGCTTGCGATTCCGGTGAAGTCGCGAATGAAATCCGTGACCATCAACCGCCCTTCCGCATCGAGCTTCATAAAGACCCCGCCCCCGTGAATGAGGAGCGACATCTGGTTCGCCGCCGGCGAAAACGGATCGTCCGCCGCAATCTGCCGCTCGAAGCGATCGAGCAGATCGAGACCGCCGATACTGATTGCCGGAAACACAAAATCCTGAAAGCAGTACAGCTCCTGGATATTGCGCTCGGCCAGCACGGAACGAAACGCCGCAGGAACGGAAACCCGCCCCTTGGCATCGATCCGGTTGGTCGCATTCGACAGGAAGCGGTTCATGACGCGAAACACCCGTCCCCCATGACCCGCAAGCCGCTACTCGCTTACAGGCACAGCCAAAATCGGACACAGCTTCGCAAGCCGAAAGAGCCGACACCCCTTCGACACCCCCAGAACAGGAGCGACCATGGCTTTGCGATGATTGGGCTCTGATTTGCCCTTGTGCAGTGTTCTTTTGGGATACCATGGGACCATATGGGCGTCAATGGGATGAAGCCACGTCAGACGTGGCCACAGCCTGAATATTCATAAGACGTTAAGTTTAACGAAAGGTTAGGATCGGCTTCAGGATACGTCCCGAAACGGATTGTTTTCACAGGTTAAAACCTTCGCTCGTCAGGCCCGGAAGCCCTGAAATTCAAGGCATTCGACAGCTTCGAAAATTAGTTGCGGAAGCGTTGGACGCGCCGCTCGAAGTGACGCGATGATTTGCCAGTTGGCCTGTAAGCCGGGTTCTGTATGGCTCCGGCCAAGGCCGGAACGTGGCAGCCATTCATCTGGGACGGCGCTTACGCGACGCCTCATGCAACCCACCCGGATGACCGGCCCGGAAACAGGCTGGAGCGCTCGCGCGCTCCGTGTCATCCCTATTCGGTTTTGCTCCCGGTGGGGTTTTCCGTGCCGTCGCTGTTGCCAGAGACGCGGTGGGCTCTTACCCCACCCTTTCACCCTTACCCGATCCGAAAATCGGGCGGTTTGCTTTCTGTGGCACTTTCCCTGAGGTTGCCCCCGCCGGACGTTATCCGGCACCGTGTTTCCGTGGAGCCCGGACTTTCCTCACCCCATCGCCTTTCGGCATTGATGAAGCGCGGCTGCCCAGCCAACTGGCACAGGCTCATTAACCGAGACCGCCGGCAATTGCCACCGAAATATGCTGGTTTGTGAAGAGCGGATGTCAATTGCGGAAATACGCTGAGAAATCCGTGCCGTAGCCTTCATCCTTGATTCGACCTGTAAGCAGCAGTTCCGCCCCGAGCCGGCCGATTTCATCGGAGCTCTTGGCGGCCATGCCACAGCCGCCCGTCAGAACCGCCACGCGTGGCGAAGAGGTGTAGCCGATCATCGGGTAACCCGATGGCGAATAGGAAACGGCACAGGAATTGGTGAAAGCCGGCGGCCGTCTGACGCCCGGGACTAGCCCGTGGAATATGCGCACCAGATGCTCGCGCGCCTTGTCGCGACCGGCCGTGCGGAACCAGGCACGCAGCTCCGTCTCGGTCGTGAATTGCAGATCATCGGGATCGCCACCGATCTTCATGTAATATTTGCCGTCCGGATAGCGGATCGGCGGCAGCATATAGATGCTGTCCACATCATCGGCTGCCTTGGATATCAGCGACGGCATGCCGGAAAGGGCTTCGGCTTCCGTCTCGCTCACTTCGAAGAAGGTGACCGTGCGGCCATAAACTTTCATCTCAACAGGTCGCGGCAAGAGATTCTCGGCAATGGAGAAACCGCCGGCGGCGAGCAATATCTTTTCGGCGCTGAATGTCTCTCCCTCGGCGGTCGTCACGACAGCTAGGCCGCCCTCGTCGCGGATCGATAGCGCCGTCTGCTTGATGACCCGCGCGCCGGCCTTTTCCGCCAGCAGGGATTGTGCCTTGACGAGCCGGCGCGGGCTGATGTGGCCGGCCCCACGCGGTTCGAAAACCCCTTCGCTTCCCGATGCGAAGGAGAAAAAGGGAAACTTCACCTTGAGTTCGGCATCATCGAGGATATCGGTTTGCACGCCGAGCCGCCTGGCCGCTTCTACGACATCACCGACATAAGCTATTTCATCACCCCGCTTCGGCCCGACAACAAGGCAGCCGACCGGGGCGTAGAATTGAATGCCGCTATCTCGTTCGATATCCGCATAACGGCCGATCGAACGGTTTGCGAGACGAGCCCAATCCGTATCCGGATCGATCGTGCGGGTAATACGGCCCTCGTCATAATGACTGCCGAAAACACCCTGGTGATTGGCGCGATCTTCAGGTTCATCCGGCCCGATAACGGCGATGCCGTCGGTTTGTCTGGCCAGGTGACGGGCAGCCGCTGCCCCCATCATGCCTCGACCGACGACGATGAACCTGAAATCCGCTGCCATACCGTAACCCTCACCGATAGTCGCGGTTTCGATAGCACGGAAAGCGATTCCGCCCTACCCGAATCCTGGCTTGGCTGTCAGTCCAGAAGTGCAAGCACCTTGCCGCAATAGCGCTTCGAGATCGGGTTCATGCGCGTGGCGCCATGGCCGGCATTGTATTTGAGGATGGTGTTGCAGGTCGGTCCCCCACCAAGATCCTGCGCCATGGCGAGATATTTCATGCCGAACTTGATGTTCGTTTCAGGATCGTAGAGCCCCTGGGCGCGACCCGTATAGCCCATCAGCTTGGCCGTCGCCGGCTTGATCTGCATCAGGCCGATTTCGCCTGCACTTCCACGAGTTTTCGGATTGAAATTGCTTTCGATCCGGATGACGGCAGTCGCGAGTTCAACTGCAACGCCGTTCTGCTTGGCATATTTGGCAATCAATACGGAGTAGCGATTTTGCCGTGCGAAGGAGGTCTCTGCATCACGCAATTCGACGGGAACATTGGGAACCGGGAAGCCGGTAGTGCGGCTGACGATCTTGAGAGGAACAGTTTTCTGCTTTGCGTGGCGCTCGCCCGCAGAGGCGCAATCATATCCCATCAGCAGCACGCCCATGCATGCCACAGCCGCAACAATCAAATTTTTCATGTAGTCTTTTGTCTCCAGGGGTGGGACCGCGGATAGCCAAAGCCATCACGTCCGGCTGGAGGCAAAAAGAGCCGCCGGAGTGCACAGTCCCCATTAGTCGTCTACGGCCGCGCGACACACAAACCCAGACGGCGCGACCGCCGTTCAGCGAGCGCCGTTAGACCAATGCAATGCGGAAATAATAGGGAAAAGCTATGGCGTAGCAGGGTGTTACGCGTTTTTGCATCTATAGCCGGCTATAAACACCCATGACAGGATGGAACGAATTCACGAATAGCCGGGCAACGCGGCCAGTAGGCGGTGAAGCGTATCGATCGTCGAAAAGTCGGCGATGCCGTCCACGCGCTCCTGCCGGAAATGGCGCTGAAAGGCTTCGACGTCGCCCTTCAGCTTTTCCGAGAATTCGCCATTTATTTCAGTGCTGTAGCCATAGAGCGAGAGCATCGACTGCAAGGCCTCGATCGGCTGACCCATATCGCCCTTCTGGAAGAAGCGACCGCCGGTGATCGAAGCCGGCTCAACCCAGTGCCCGACACCGGCCGCAGCCAGCCGCGCCCAGGGGAATTTCTCACCCGGATCGACCTTGCGCACAGGCGCGACATCGGAGTGTCCAAGCACACGTTCGGGCGCGATTGCCCAGCGTTGGCCGCAATCGCGACACAGTTCGATCACCGCTTCGATCTGCGCATCGGGGAATTCAGGCAGTCCGCCGGGATGGCCGGCATTGGCAATCTCGATGCCGATCGACGATGAATTGATATCGGTCTCGCCATGCCAGGAGCTCTTGCCCGCATGCCACGCTCGGCGCCCTTCCGGGACAAGCTGCATGACGCGCCCATCCTCGAAGACGAAATAATGACTGGAAACCTGGCTCTCCGCACGACAGAGCCAATCGAGAGCGCCCTCAGCCGTGCCCATGCCGGTATAGTGCAAAAGGATGATGTCAGGCCGACGCCCATCTCGCCTCTCGCCATGGTTCGGCGAAGGCTGCACATGGGCGCGAGCGAAATCGGCCTTGAATGCACTCATGCTGCGCGGCGTTCTTTCTCGATCTCGGCGTAAGCCGCATTCAGAGCCGCCATGCGCTCGTTGGCGATGGCATGGAACTCTTCCGGCACCCCACGCGACATGAGGCGATCCGGATGGTTCTCATAGACGAGGCCATGGTAGCGGCGGCGAATCGTCGGAAAATCGTCCTGACGGGAGACGCCGAGCACCTTGTAGGGATCGCGGCCGCCAACATTGACATGGCGCGCCATGATCTGCTCGAACCGCCCCTCGCTCATATGGAAGATTTCGGCGACATGCTGAAGGAAGGCCATTTCCTTCTCATGAATCAGGCCATCAGCCTTGGCGATATGGAAGAGACCATCGAGCACGTCTTCCAGCACCGGGCAATTCTCCGTGCAGGTTTCGCAAAGGGAGGACAGCCGCTCCGCATAGGCTTCGTAACCGGCCACATCCTGGCGCGCTAGATTATAGAGACGAGCGACATTTTTCGCTTGATCGGGCGGAAATTCGAAGATCTCGCGGAATGCGTTGACCTCGTTTTCCGTGACCACGCCGTCTGCCTTCGCCATCTTGGCGGACAGGGCGATTATAGCAACGGAAAACGCCACCTTGCGGCGCGTTTCCGGATCGCCTTCAAAGACAGTGCGAATGGCCTCGACGACCGCCGACAGGGCATTGCCGGCAGTGCTACCGATAGCATTCAGCAATTTTTCCCAGAACGACATGCCGGTCTCGATATCCACTAAACAGTAGAACACCTTGATCAAATAATAGTTGCCATTGCAAGCAGTCCATTCGTCGCAAGGGCGAAAACACTTTTCACAATTTGGTAATGATGCTGCATTGCGAGCAACCAGCCAAGCGTCCTATCCGGCCTTTGGGGGCGAAACAAACCGCGGATTTCTTAAATTCTTTACTTTACACCCATGTCCGCCTGTCGCATCCATTCCCACCGCAACCACTGAAATGACGCAGCATGACTGCAAGGAGGATCTCCATGGCCAAACAGAAAGTCGCAATGCTCACTGCAGGCGGACTGGCGCCCTGCCTTTCGTCTGCCGTTGGCGGGCTGATTCAGCGCTATAGCGATGTGGCACCTGACCTCGGCATAATCGCTTATCGTTCCGGCTACCAGGGAGTTCTGCTGGGAGACAGCATCGAAGTGACGCCGGCCATGCGCGAAAAGGCCCACCTGCTGCATCGCTACGGCGGCTCGCCGATCGGCAACAGCCGCGTCAAGCTCACCAACATCGCCGATTGCGTCAAGCGCGGCCTGGTCAAGGAAGGCGAAAACCCGCTGCGCGTCGCAGCCGAGCGGCTGGCGTCCGACGGCGTGACCATTCTTCACACGATCGGCGGCGACGACACCAATACGACGGCCGCCGATCTCGCCGCCTATCTTGGCGCCAATGGCTACGACCTGACGGTAGTCGGCCTGCCGAAAACCGTTGACAACGACGTCGTGCCGATCCGCCAGTCTCTCGGCGCCTGGACGGCTGCCGAAGTCGGTGCCGACTTCTTCGACAATGTCAGCAACGAACAGACCGCGGCCCCAAAAACCCTCGTCATCCATGAAGTGATGGGCCGCCACTGTGGCTGGCTGACCGCTGCAACCGCGCGCGCCTACATTCAGAAGACCAGCGCCAACGAATATGTCGAAGGCTTCATGATGAATGCCGATTTGAAGCGCATCGACGGCCTCTATCTGCCGGAAATGGTCTTCGACATCGAGGCTGAAGGCGAACGCCTGCGCACTAACATGGAAAAGACCGGCCAGGTGACGTTGTTCGTTTCGGAAGGCGCGGGCCTCGACGCGATCGTCGCCGAGCGCGAAGCAGCCGGCGAAACCGTCAAGCGCGATGCATTCGGTCACGTAAAGATCGACACCATCAATGTCGGTGGCTGGTTCCAGAAGCAATTCGCAGCCATCATCGGCGCCGAACGCTCGATGGTGCAGAAGTCGGGCTATTTTGCACGCTCCGCGCCGGCAAACGCCGAGGACCTTCGTCTGATCCAGGGCATGGTCGATCTCGCCGTGGAAAGTGCGCTCAACAAAGTATCAGGCGTCACCGGCCATGATGAAGGTCAGGGCGGCAAGCTACGCGTCATCGAATTTCCGCGCATCAAGGGCGGCAAGGCCTTCGATACCTCCACTCCCTGGTTCGCCGAGATCATGGATCATATCGGCCAGAAATACACACAGGCCTGATAGATCTGTGATCAACGGACTGATTGATAATCAGGCGACCCGATTGTCAATCAAGCGGTTGACGGATCGCTAATCCGATGTCTTTGCTGGCGGCGAAATAGGAATTAGGGAGGATTCCATGTCCATCGAAACCTGGCTCGCTTTCGCCGCCGCATCCTGCATTATGCTGGCCATACCAGGCCCGACCATTCTCCTCGTCATATCCTATGCACTAGGCCACGGCCGCAAGACGGCGCTGGCAACGGTGACTGGCGTCACGCTTGGCGATTTCACGGCAATGACCGCTTCGCTCGCCGGTCTCGGCGCCCTCCTTGCCACTTCAGCGACACTATTCACAATTCTGAAGCTGATCGGCGCAGCCTATCTCGTTTTCCTCGGAATCAAGCTCTGGAGAGCCCCTATTGTGACGGGACCGATGGGCGACAACGACAATCTCCCAGAGGAAAAACCGTTAAAAATTCTCTTACACTCATACGTTGTGACCGCCCTCAACCCGAAGAGCATCGTCTTCTTTATTGCGTTCGTTCCGCAATTTCTCGACATGTCGAAGCCATTTCTTCAGCAAACGCTTATTCTAGAGGCAACTTTCCTCACTTTAGCGGCCTTGAATTCGCTTATTTACGTCTTCGTCGCCGATATGGCACGCGGCTTCATCCGCAAGGCAAGCGTGCAACGCGCTGTTAACAGAACGGGGGGAACCCTGCTGATTGCAGCCGGTGCAGTGACCGCCGGATACCGCCGGATGGCCGCCTGAGGCGGTGCAGGGTTGCGAGGCGATCACGGATAGGTTAATGGGGATTCATAATTTTATCGATCCTGTGACCGAATTTGGCGGTCCTGTGGCCGAATTGCATCGAAATTAGGTTTGGTTTTTTCGAAAGTGACAGAATGGTAACGATCGGATTTCCCAGCCTGAAGCGCAGCGTTGCCTTGTCGGCAATGATGTGCGGCGCTCTCGCCGGGTGTGCAAGCACTCAGCAGCAGACGTCTCAGGCAGAACTCCCGTCGGCACACGCCAACGTGCCGCATCCGAATACGACCCTGACCGCAACTGGCACGGCCGCGCCTGCAGTAGGCGGCGTGGCAGTGGCCGCGATACCGCCGAATTTCATCGGTCCGCGGCAGCCGCAACAGATGGCAATGGCAAAGTCCGGCCGTGTTGTCCCAGGTTCGACAAACGTTGCTGCTGCAAGCCAACAGCAGATGGACGCGGGACGTTTCGGCACGCCTGTTGCGAGCGCTGCCAATCAGGGAACCGCCGCAATCGCTGCCGCAACAGGCGCTCCAGTTGGCAGCAACTCAGCCGCAGCAGCCTATGCCGCGTCCGACGTGCCGCTGGTGCCTTCCGTGGTCGCTATCCCGATGCCTAATCCGGCGCGCCCTGGTGATGCCGCGCTCACGCCGGTTTCCTCCTCCGTGGCTCAGAGCCAGCCCGGCATTCCGATGACATCGGATGTTGCGGCCATTCAGGTCGCCGTGCCGACGCCGCGTCCAGGTTCGACACCGCAGACTGAAGTCGCTTTCGCCACGCCCGCGCAGATGGGCGTTCCGCGCTATGCCGACAATCGCATGCATTATGACTTCAATTTCGACAGTAGCGGTCCGACTGTCGTGCCGGCCGTCATGACCACCCCCAACACTGCGAATTACGATTCCGATGTTCCGGCTGAGCAAAAGAGCTACGTTTCGAAGCTCATCCAGAAATACGCCAAGCTTTACGAAATTCCGGAATCCCTGATCCATCGCGTCGTTCACCGCGAAAGCCGTTACAATCCGAAAGCCTATAATCGCGCCGGATATTTCGGCCTGATGCAGATCAAGTATAATACGGCGAAGTCCATGGGCTACGAAGGCCCGGCGTCCGGCCTCCTGGACGCGGAAACCAACATCAAATATGCCGCCAAATATCTACGCGGTGCATGGATGACGGCCGACAGCAAGGTTCAAAACAAGGAAGCCAATGCCGTGCAGCTTTATGCCCGCGGCTATTACTACGACGCCAAGCGCAAGGGCCTGACTGACGTCGCCAACGGCAATTACTGATTTTATCTAGATAGTTCTGAGAAGCCGGCCTAATTCGTGGCCGGCTTTATCACATCCATGATCCGCTTCAGCAGGATTTGCGGCCGATAATCCGCCCAGGTCGGCGTCAGCCCCATCCGCACGACGACGAGATTGGCCGACGGGACGATTGCGACCGTTTGGCCGTCATGACCGGTCATCCAAAATGCATCCGCGGGCAGACCGAATTGGGCGTTAGAGCCGCCGGGCCCCGCAAGCCAGGCCTGAACCTGCGAGTAAACGCCCTCGGAAGCCTTCGTCGGCGTGCGCATGGCGCCGACGAATCCCTCCGGCAGCAGACGATGCCCATTCCAGACCCCGTCTTGCAGCAGAAACATGCCGAAGCGCGCCCAATCCCGGGCATTGGCATAGAGATAGGAACTGCCGACGAAGGTGCCGCGCTCGTCGGCTTCGAAAACGGCGCTATACATGCCGAGCGGCCCGAAGAGTGCCTCTCGCGGATAGGAGATGGCAGCGCTCAGATTGGGCAGCCGGTTCATCCAGAGGCGGGAAAGCAGCGCAGCCGTGCCACTGGAATAGCTGAAACGCTCGCCCGGCGCTGCCAGCTGACGCGCATTGGCTGCTAGGCTCGTCACATCCGCGTCGAGATAAAGCATGCGCGTTACATCCGATACGGTGCCATAGGATTCATTGAACGCAAGCCCGCTTTCCATGGCGAGAAGATCGCTGAGCTTGATGTTCTTGCGCGAGTCGGCGCTCCATTGCGGCAGAAGATTCTGATCGTCGAAGGACATGCGCCCGGCCAGCATGAGTCGGCCGATAATCGCGGCATTCACCGTCTTCGTCATCGACCAGCCTATCAGCGGCGTTGCCTTGCTGAAGCCATCGCCATAGGTCTCGGCGACAATACGGCCATCCTTGACGACGACGATCGCACGCATGGCCGGCCCGGCGAGATCCGGATTCGATACGACATCGGCAAGCTTCTTCCCCACGTCACCCTGACCGAGGTTTACCGTATCTCCATCGGGCCAAACCGCATCGCTCTTCGGCGCCTTCACCTTGTTGAGGAAGACGGCGCTGCGAGCCGTTTGCAGATCACCGTCCGGCACCAGCGCACAGCCGAGCGCACCGCGATAAAGCGCACGGTTCGGCGCGAACAATCCCAGGAAACGGGCCGTCACCACACCCTCGTCCCGATCGACATAGACGCGAATGAGCTTCAATGCCGGATTGCCGGGAGCCTGGACATCTTCCTCCATCACCTTGTCCGGGTCCCGCTTGGCCACGAACGTATTGGAGCAGACGATCTTTGCCGCGTAGCCGTCGCCGACCTTTAGCAATTCCGGCGGATAAAGAGAGAGCCAGACGGCTCCGCCGGCGACAATGATCAGCAGCAGAACAATAAGAGCCCCGATCACTCTCGATATCAAACGCATGTCGCATACTCTCCAGAAAGGTAGGCGGAGACAATCAGGAAACGCAGCAAGATGAAAGACCTATGATGATCAGGGCTCCTTAAATATGTGCAAGGATGCTTTGCAGCTGGATCTGCCAACAGCCCGCGTCATCAGACTGTAGCATTGCCGGGTTACACGCCCTGAACTTCACAAATCGGTGACAAGACTCAGATGACGGAATTCGCCCCGGATGCCGGTCTCCAAAAGAACCGGAAACTCAAGGACGCTCTGCTGCAGCACAAGGCACTGTCTAAGGCAGGCCTTTCCGAGCGCTTGTTCGGCATGTTGTTTTCCGGCCTTGTCTATCCGCAGATTTGGGAGGATCCGGATATCGATATGGAGGCGATGGAGCTGGAAGCGCATCATCGCATCGTCACCATCGGTTCGGGCGGCTGCAACATGCTCGCCTATCTCTCGCAAAATCCCGCATCCATCGATGTCGTCGATCTCAATCGCCATCACATCGCACTGAACAAGCTGAAGCTTGCAGCCTTCCGCTTGCTTCCCGGCCATACGGACCTGGTGCGTTTCTTCGGAACGGCCAATTTTTCGGGCAATAGCCAAGCCTACGACCAGTTCATCGCGCCGCGCCTCGACACGGCAACGGCTGACTACTGGGATGGTCGCGATCTCTATGGCCGCCGCCGCATCACGGTCTTCAACCGCAATATCTACAAGACCGGCCTTCTCGGCCGGTTTATCGGCGCTGCCCATATACTGGCACGCCTGCACGGCGTTCGCCTCCAAAAGATGACTGAAGCCCGTACCATGCGCGAGCAGCGTCAGTTCTTCGAGGAAGAAATCGCTCCGATCTTCGACAAACCGGCAGTTCGCTGGCTGCTCGGCCGCAAGAGCTCGCTCTTTGGCCTCGGCATTCCGCCGCAACAATATGACGAGCTTGCGAGCCTGGCCGGCGACGATTCCATTTCTGCCGTGCTGAAACACCGCCTGGAAAAGCTCGCCTGTCATTTTCCGATGCGCGACAATTACTTTGCCTGGCAGGCATTCTCTCGGCGCTACGCTGCCCAGCATCAAGGGCCTCTGCCCACCTATCTCAAGCCGGAGCACTACGCGGCGATTCGCGCCAATGCCGATCGTGTAAGCGTCCATCACGCCAATTTCACCGAGCTTCTCGCTTCGAAGCCGGCAGCTTCGCGCGATCGCTATATCCTCCTCGATGCGCAGGACTGGATGACCGACGAGCAGCTCAATGGCCTCTGGGCGGAGATCACCCGGACAGCGCGCGAAGGCGCCCGTGTCATCTTCCGCACGGCCGCCGAAAAGAGCATCATCGAAGGCCGTCTTTCTCAAGCGATCCGCGACCAGTGGGTCTATTTCGAGGAGCGTTCGCAGGAACTCAACGTTCGTGATCGCTCGGCCATCTATGGCGGCTTCCACATCTACGGGAAAAAAGCGTGAGCCAGGCGGACACAGGCATAGAAACCAGCGCGAACAACCACGCCAAGCTGATGGACGGCATGTACCGTTATCAGCGTCACATCTATGACCTTACCCGCAAATATTACCTATTCGGCCGCGATCGAACGATCGAACAGCTGAATGTTCCCGTCGGCGGCTCGCTTCTGGAAGTGGGCTGCGGTACCGGCCGCAATATGCTGCTCGCCTATCGGCGCTTCCCTTCTGCCCGCCTTTATGGCCTCGATATCTCGCAGGAAATGCTGATCTCCGCCCGCAATAATTTCCGCGGCCTGAAACAGATGCCGGATTTTCGCGTCGCCGATGCCACCGCTTTCTCGCCCGACGATTTCGGCACCGAGGGCTTCGACCGTGTCATGGTCTCCTACGCGCTGTCGATGATCCCCGACTGGAAAAATGCCATCGACGCATCGCTCGACGCAGTCGCACCGGGCGGCGAGCTTCACATCGTCGATTTCGGCCAGCAGGAAGGGTTGCCAGGCTGGTTCCGTGCCATGCTCAAAGGCTGGCTGAAGAAATTCCACGTCACTCCCCGCGCCGATCTTTTGACCGTGCTCGAAGAGAAGGCTGCAGTGCGGGGCATGTCGGTGAAAACCGAAAAGATCGGCCGTGGTTACGCCTGGCGGGCTGTAGCGACCCGGCACGGCGCCTGAGCGGCGACAGATTCCAGCGCAAAATCCGGCCTCGGAAGGCGCCAAACATAAGATTTTGCTTGAAGATAACGCATTTTTTACGTTGATATGGTAAATAAAGTGGCAAGACCTGCTGGCAACGGTATGGTCTGCCGCTCTTTCGGAGTCTCGGGGACCACATTACGGAAGCCAAATCTTGGGGCAGCAAGATCACTCGGGCCATAACAGGATATCTATGCGCCGGCTTCTGGCATGCCTACTGCCGCTCGCTCTTGCCTTGACTGGCTGCACAACGGGCTATGACGCCCTCTCGACGGCGGCCCTTCCCAAGACCAGGTTCGCCGATACAAAGCCGCAAGATTTCGGCCGTGATCATCCGCAGCGCCATCCGATCCATGGTATCGATATTTCCAAATGGCAGGGCGATATCGATTGGAAGGCAGTCAAAGGCTCCGGCGTCGCCTTCGTCTTCATCAAGGCGACAGAGGGCAAGGATCGGATCGATCCACGCTTCACCGAATATTGGAATGAAGCCAGTACTGCTGGATTACTGCACGCACCTTATCATTTCTTCTATTTCTGCTCGACAGCCGATGAGCAGGCCGATTGGTTCATCCGCAACGTGCCGAAGGATGCCATGGCGCTTCCGCCCGTCGTCGACGTCGAATGGAACCCGGGCTCCCCGACCTGCAAGACCAGACCGGCTCCCGAAACGGTACGCAGCGAGATCAAGCGCTTTATGGATCGCCTGCAGGCCTATTACGGCAAACGCCCGATCATTTATACTTCGGTCGACTTTCACCGCGAAAATCTAGTCGGCTATTTCAAGGACTATCACTTCTGGGTCCGATCCGTCGCCAAGCATCCGAAAGAGACCTACGCAGACCGCAGCTGGGCCTTCTGGCAATATACCTCGACGGGCGTCATTCCCGGCATCAAAGGCCCGACGGATATCAATGTTTTTGCCGGTTCCGAACAAAATTGGCACAACTGGGTAGCAGCAGTAGAGAAGCAAGGAAATTCTTGAGACTGCAGCCAATTCTCTCTTGCTTATGTCACAATCTTCTGTGAAAGCGACCCTATTCTATCACTGGAAAGGATCGCTCATGGATCGTCACACCATTCGACGCGGCGCGCTTGCGTTGCTCTTCGCCTCAGCCATGACCGGTACGGCATTGGCTCAAAGCGCGGCTCCGGCTGCAGTGCCGCCCGCGAGCAGCGATGCCACTCCGAAGGTAGCCTGCGGCGGCGATCTCACCGCATTTCTGGCCGGTGTGAAGGCTGAGGCGATTGCCGATGGCGCAGATGCTGCCGCTGCCGACAAGACGCTCGCCGGCGCCCAGATTGACCAGAAGGTTCTCGCCATGGACCGCAGTCAGGGTGTCTTCCGACAGACCTTCCTCGAATTCTCCCAGCGCACCGTAAGCCAGGGCCGTCTCGACATCGGCCGCCAGAAGATGAAGCAATATGCCGACGTCTTCGCCAAGGCCGAACAGGACTATGGTATTCCTGCGGCCGTGATCACAACCTATTGGGCCATGGAAACAGATTTCGGCGCAGTTCAGGGCAATTTCAACACCCGCAACGCCTTGGTCACCCTCGCTCATGATTGCCGCCGGCCGGATTCCTTCCGCCCGCGACTGATCGCCCTGATCAAGATGGTGCAGGACGGCGACGCTGATCCGGCAACGACGACCGGCGCGTGGGCTGGGGAAATTGGCCAGACGCAGATGCTCCCGCCCTCGATCATTGCTTACGGCACCGATGGCGATGGCGACGGCCACGTCAACTTGAAGACCAGCGCGCCTGACGTCATTCTGACCACGGCAAAATTTCTCCAAAGTCTCGGTTTCGTTCGCGATCAACCCTGGCTGCAGGAGGTTTCGGTACCAGACAATCTGCCTTGGGAAAAATCCGGCATCGGCGGCACGTTGACGGCCGGTGACTGGTTCAAGCTCGGCGTCAAGCCGCGCGACGGCAATACGAATTTCGCCTCGTTGCCGGCTGCGCTCATCATGCCGCAGGGCCGCAAAGGTCCCACCTTCCTGACCTATCCGAACTACAATGCTTTTCTCGGATGGAACCAGTCGTTCATCTACACGACATCGGCCGCCTATTTCGCCACGCGTTTCGCCGGCGCACCGCCCTATAACAAGGGCAATCCCGAGCCGGGCCTGAACGACGTCGACATGAAGGCGCTTCAGACCAAGCTTGTGGCCCGCGGCTATGATGTCGGCAAGATCGACGGCATTCTTGGCTCCGGCACGCGTGTCGCGATCCAGAAGGAACAGTTCCGCCTGGGCATGCCAGCTGACGGCTGGGCGACGACGGCACTGCTCAACGCGCTCTGATTTTTCCATATATCGATCGAAAGGCGGCTCCAGGCCGCCTTTTTTGTATCTGCTCTCCTCGCACTCGTGAGCATCCACAATTCCCAAACAGCAAGAAACGGGTGGAGAGCCTACCCTCCTTCCGGTTTAGATGCCTCGAAAGAGGAGAGATGCCATGAATGGCGAACATCGAATGAGCGCCTCGACCTGGGGCCTGCTGCTGTTGCTCGGATTGATCTGGGGCGGTTCGTTCTTCTTCGCCCGCATCGCCGTTCACGACGTACCGCCCTTCACGCTCGTCTTTCTGCGTCTGTCGCTGGCGGCTGTGGCATTGCATCTCTATCTAGCCGGCCGCCTCGGCATTTATCAGTCCCTGCGCCGTCATTGGCCGCAATTTCTGCTGCTGGGCTTAATCAACAATGCGATACCGCATACGCTGATCTTCTGCGGCCAGACGCAGATGGGTGCCGGGCTCGCATCCATCCTGAACGCGACAACGCCGATGTGGACCGTGTTGATCGGCAATCAGTTGACAACGGATGAGCGCCTGACATCGGCCAAGCTGGCTGGTTGCCTCACTGGACTCCTGGGAACCATCGTGTTGCTCGGACCGAGCGTTACCAGCGGTGACTCGGTACCCTTCTGGGCACTCCTATTGCCGATTCTCGCGGCAATCTCCTACGGATTCGCAGCGATTTATGCCAAACGCTTCAAAGGCATCGCGCCGCCGGTTGTAGCAGCGGGCCAATTGACAGGCTCCTCGCTCATCATGCTGCCGGTCGCACTGATGATCGACCAGCCTTGGGCGCTTGCCACCCCGCCGGTAACGGCAATTGCCGCCATTCTCGGCCTGGCGCTGCTGTCGACCGCTTTTGCCTACATCCTCTATTTTCGCATCATCGAGCTCGCCGGCGCCACCAACACCTCCCTCGTCACTCTGCTCGTGCCGCCGAGCGCGCTATTGCTCGGCTTCCTCTTTCTCGGCGAGCGGATGGGGCCAACCGAAATCGCCGGCATGCTGCTCATCGCCGCAGGTCTGCTCGTCCTCGATGGGCGGTTTTTCTTATGGGTGAAACGCGGCGTTAGGACGCGGGAAACATGATCTCCCGCTCCATTCGTATGGTCTGCAGTCACAACATATTAATATTTATTCACAACCCGTCATCGAGCCAGAAATCGATATTTATAACGTAATATCAAAATGTTGCCGAAAGCTCATGAATCACACCGCGAACTCGATACCGCGTCGCAGCATCGAATGTTCTTTCCAAGCAACACATTTTCGACATAACATTTAACAGCTGACTGAGGAGGAAGACATGGGATTAACACGATCCATCAACGTCCTAGTGGTCGGTGCGGCCTTCGCTTTCGTCGTGACGATGCTTTTCATCTGACGGCTTCAGTGAAATTCGCACACGACCAAACTCCGATAAGTTAACAAAACCCCTGCTTTATTAGAAAAGCGCATGTCCGGCCGGACATGCGCTTTTTATCGTCACGCTTCGCAAAGCGGTTTAGGCAGCAGCGCCAGCCTGGGAAGCCACCTTGCGCTGCAGACCGAGCCGCTCAAGCACGGCGGAAACAAGCGGCGAACGGTTCATCGTATAGATGTGAAACTCGTGAATGCCACGGCGCACGAGATCCTGTATCTGTTCGGCAGCCACGTCGGCTGCGACCTTGGCGCGTTCCTCGATATTGTCGTCGAGATCGTCGAAACGCTCATCAAGCCAGGAAGGGATACTGGCGCCGCATGCACCCGCAAAGCGCTTGAGTTGCGTCAGGTTCTGGATCGGCATGATGCCCGGCACGACGGGAATCTTGATGCCCGCTGCGCGAACGCGATCATGATAACGCTCGAAGGCGTCATTATCGAAGAAGAACTGCGTCAAGGCTCGATCAGCACCGTTCTCTGCCTTGCGCTTCAGCATGTCGATATCGGCTGCCGTATCGCGGCTTTCCGGATGCTTTTCGGGATAGGCGGAAACGGAAATGTCGAAATCGCCGCGCTCCCGCAAAGCGCCAACCAGTTCCGCGGCATTGGCGTAACCGCCCGGATGCGGTTGATAGGCCGAACCGACACCACCCGGCGGATCGCCGCGCAACGCGACGAAACGGCGAACACCCGTAGCCAGGAACTCGTCGATCACACGATGCGTATCTTCGCGTGTAGCGCCGACGCAGGTCAGATGCGATGCGGTCGTGAACGGCGTCTCGTGGATCATCTTTCGCACGGCGGAAAGCGTCGGCGCCTTGGTCGAGCCGCCCGCTCCATAGGTCACAGAAACGAATTCAGGGTCCCAATCGCTGAGTTCCTCGACGGTGTTCCACAGCTGTTGTTCGGCCTCTTCCGACTTCGGCGGAAAAAACTCGAAGGAGATGCGGATACCCGCGTTATGGCTTTCTGATCTCGAAGACATGTCAAACACTCCCGGCAAGAATGGGGGATGACTGGTGGCCCTGGCCGGCCGCAATCAGCAACCGCGGGTCGCGCGCCAGCCAGATGGTAACGGTCAGCGCCTGTCCGCCTTCCCTCCCCGAATGAAGATCCTGCACACGCTCCACATCCAGCCCCGCCAGTTTCAGCCAATCCGACATGGCCTGATGCGAGAAGCCGAGGCGCAGATGCGCATGCTCGTCACGCAGATATTCAAGCCCGTGCGGCGCGAGGTCGATGATGACAAGCCGGCCGCCGGGCCGAAGCATTCGCGCCGCCTCGTTAATGGCGACCTCCGGCTGATCGAGGAAATGCAGCACCTGATGGATGGTGATGAGATCGAAATCCTGCTGCTCGAGCGGCAGGTTGAAAATATCGCCATGACGCACGGAGGCGCTTGTGATATTGGCCCGGTCGAGATTGGCGCGAGCGACCGCCAGCATGTCACGGCTGGCATCGATGCCGATGGCGCGGCGGTAATGCCCGGTCAGAAGCTGCAGCATCCGGCCCGTGCCGGTGCCGAGATCCAGGAAGGAGTCGATTGGTTGCGGGCCGATCAGGTCGATCAGCGCCTTGTCGACATCCTCGTCGGCGACATGGAGACGACGCAGTTCATCCCACTCGGCGGCATTGCGGCTGAAATAGGCCTGGGCGCGTTCGGCCCGGATACGCTTCACGGAAGCAAGACGTTCGCCGTCACGCAGCAGCACCGTATCCTTTTCGGCGGTATGGCGCAGGAGGCTGCGGGCCAGCGTCACGGCCTTGCCCTCCTGCTTCAGCCGGAAGTAAGCCCAGGCGCCTTCCTGATAACGATCAATCAGTCCGGCTTCGCCGAGCAGCTTCAAATGCCGGGAAATGCGCGGCTGCGACTGGCCAAGGATTTCGGTAAGATCAGTCACCGTGAGATCGCCGGCAGCGAGAAGCGCGAGAAGACGCAGCCTCGTCGGCTCTCCGACCGCCTTCAACACGTCCACTACGTCATCCAAGCCGAGTTTAACCAGATCTGTCATTCCGCACCCAATCAAGATATAAAGATATCTTTATGTGATTTGGGTTTTCTTGGCAAGAGCCAATCGGCTAGCCAGGGGAGTTCGACGTCGGAAATCCGTTAGTTTCCGGCGAAAACAGAATATCGAGGGCGATTGCTACATAAACGAAAACCCCGGACAAGCCGGGGTTTTCAAAGAGCCAAACCGGGAGCTCAGCGTGTCAGGCGCTTATGCGCCTGGCTGCCCGGATTAAGGGCATCGGGGCCGAGACGGCGGATCTTGTCCTGCTCGTAATCTTCGAAATTGCCTTCGAACCATTCGACATGGCCTTCGCCTTCAAAGGCCAGGATGTGCGTGGCCAGGCGGTCGAGGAACATGCGATCGTGGCTAATGATGATGGCACAGCCGGCGAAGTTTTCAAGCGCGCTTTCCAGCGCCCCCAGCGTTTCCGTATCGAGGTCGTTGGTTGGTTCGTCGAGCAGAAGCACGTTGCCGCCAGCCTTCAACATCTTGGCCAGGTGAACGCGATTGCGCTGACCGCCAGAGAGATTGCCGACCTTCTGCTGCTGGTCGCCGCCCTTGAAGTTAAAGGCGCCGCAATAGGCGCGCGAGTTCATGTCGAACTTGCCGAGCTTGATGACTTCGGCGCCGCCGGAGATCTCCTCCCATACCGTCTTATTGCCGTCAAGCGCATCGCGGCTCTGGTCGACATAGCTGAGATGCACCGTCTCGCCGATGCGGACCGTGCCGGCATCCGGCTTTTCCTGCCCGGTGATCATCTTGAACAGGGTCGTCTTGCCGGCGCCGTTCGGGCCAATGATGCCAACGATGCCGCCGGGCGGCAGCTTGATCGACAGATCGTTGATCAGCGTGCGGCCTTCGAAGCCCTTGGTGATGCCCTCCATCTCGATCACCACCTGGCCGAGACGCTCGCTGACCGGAATGATGATCTGCGCATCACCGGGACGCTGATTTTCGGCAGCATCGACCAGCTGTTCGTAAGCGTTGATACGCGCCTTGGACTTGGCCTGGCGGGCCTTGGGGCTGGAGGCAATCCATTCCTGTTCGCGGCTGATCGCCTTCTGGCGGCCAGCTTCTTCGCGGGCTTCCTGCTGCATGCGCTTGGCCTTGGCCCGCAGATAGGCGGAATAGTTGCCTTCGTAGGGAATGCCACGACCGCGGTCGAGTTCGAGAATCCAGCCGGTAACATTGTCGAGGAAGTAGCGGTCGTGGGTGATCATCATCACGGCGCCCGGATAGTCGCGCAGGTGCTTTTCCAGCCAGGCAATGGTCTCAGCGTCGAGATGGTTGGTCGGTTCGTCGAGCAGCAGCAGGTCTGGCTGCGAGAGAAGCAGACGGCACAGTGCGATACGGCGGCGCTCACCGCCTGAAAGGCTGGTGACTTCGGCATCGCGCGGCGGGCAGCACAAGGCTTCCATCGCCATCTCCACCTGGCTTTCCAGATCCCAGAGGTTCTGGCTGTCGATGATATCCTGGAGCTTGGCGCCCTCTTCCGCCGTCTCGTCGGAATAGTTCATCATCAATTCGTTGTAGCGATTGAGGATTTCGGTTTTCTTGGCAACGCCTTCCATGACGTTTTCGAAAACCGTCTTGTTGGGATCGAGCTGAGGCTCCTGCGCCAGGTAGCCGATGGTGGCGCCTTCGGCCAGCCAGGCTTCGCCGGTATATTCCTTGTCGAGGCCGGCCATGATGCGCAGCACGGTCGACTTACCTGCACCGTTCGGGCCGAGAATACCGATCTTGGCATCGGGGTAGAAGGAGAGATGGATATTCTCGAGAATCTTCTTGGCGCCATAGGACTTATTCAGACCGGCCATATGATAAATGAACTGACGTGCCATAGCTTGGGTTGCTCCACGGGCGAATAGCGTTGCGATTTGTGCCGCTATGTAGGCGAAACCCCGCCCTCGGGCAACGGCGAAACCTTGTCCGAGGGCATTATCCGCGTCAGAAAGGCCGTATTTTCTCAGAAACCGGCCGCGTCCACCACACCCCGATCACAGCCGAAGGAGGTGCTGCCGGCCCCCTGGATCAGTTTGGCGAGCCGCGGCTCACTGCCCTGCTGGGGATCGATCGCATCTTCGGAGAGACCGATGGTCAGCTCCGAAATCATTCGGACATCGCCGACGCGGCGGCAGCTCATCTTGATGCGCGCATTGGCGCCCTCGCCGAAGCTCTGATCAAAGGCCGCCTTGATGCTTTCGGCATCCAGCTCCTTGCCGATATTCTGCGCGAAAAGATCCCGCACGGCAGACGTATTGAGTTCGGCGATCAGGCCAGCGGCGATGGAGAAATATTGGTCGGCGCTGAGCTTCGTGCAGGTGCCGTGCTTGATCCATTCATGCCGCTCCAGGCCGGATTGAGTGCCTGGCATTGCCTTGTCCAGCTTCGCCTTCACGTCTTGGGAAAGTTGCACGGCAGGCAGATCCTTCCAGTCGCGGCCACGATCCGCCTGCTTCAGATCCTCGGAAACATCGCAATATTCCTGCCGCATCGGCCAGAGGCCATGCAGAGAAAAATTCGTGGCATCATGATTGTTCGACGACTGGTTCCGGCATTCCGCCTTTTTCTGGTTCGTCTGACAAAATGCCGGCTCCCAGCTCGCCGCCAGGATAAAGCGCGTCCGTCCGCGGCTATGTTCCTGAGCCATGGCGCTCGCCGCCGTTCCGACCGAAAGAAGTACAACTGCAAATACTCGAAGCCACTGCTTCATTCCTGCCTCCAACTAGAACATTATGGGAACAAATAAGCAGTTTGAGCGAGCAGGCGCAATCCTGAATCACGGCGCTCGGAAAGATTTATTTCTGTGAGCTTTACCACCTCTCCATTGCAATCGAGCGGAGGATAACCTTTCGTCTAACTGGGGAGGAGCAAATATATGTTCGCCGAGACGCAGCGCCTGAAAAGTCCGACCGGTGCAACCCTTGCCTATCATCATTTGCCGGCAGCAACCGATGCTTGCGGCATCCTGCTGATATCGCATGGTCTCGCCGAGCATTCCCGCCGATATGAGGCCTTCGCGGATGCGGTGGCGGGCCGAGGCTTTCATGTCTATGCTCATGATCATCGCGGCCATGGCGAGACGACGGCCCCTGATGCACCCATCGGCCGCTTTGCCAGAAGAAATGGCGTCGCTCAGGTCATCGCCGATGTGCTCGCCGTGCGCGAGCTTGCCGCAAGCTCCCATCCTGGTCTGCCGATCATCCTGTTCGGGCATTCCATGGGCGGGTTGATTAGCCTGAATACTGTGGTCACGCATCCAGCCAAGTTCGATGCCGTCACCGTCTGGAATTCCAATTTCAATCCGGGCCTTGCCGGCCGCGCCGCCCAACTCATCCTCAAAACGGAGCGCATGTTCAAGGGATCGGACGTTCCGAGTGGACCGCTGCCGAAACTGACCTTCGACACCTGGGGTAAATCGATCGCCAACCGCCGCACCGATTTCGACTGGCTCTCGCGCATTCCCGAGCAGGTGGACAAATATATCGCCGATCCGCTTTGCGGCTTCGACGCATCCGTCTCGCTCTGGCTGGACCTGTTCGAACTCACTTTCCGCGCGCCACAGAAGGCACATCTCGATCGTCTCCGACGTGACATGCCGATCCATCTCGTCGGCGGTGGCAAGGATCCCGCGACCGACGGTGCGAAAGCGATTTCCTGGTTGGCAAAGCATTTGGAAAAAGCCGGATTCTCTCGTATCACCACCGAAATCTATCCCGACATGCGGCACGAGACTCTCAACGAAATCGGTGCCGAGGAAGCCATTTCCAACTTCGCCGACTGGTGCAAGAGGGTAGCGGCAAACAACTGATTCTCATGGGAATTCCACAATGAACACCTCCAGCGGCTCCTCGGCGCGATTGCTGCAGTCGGAGCTGACCTTCGGTTTGGTGACGATGTTTCTCTCCGTCGTCCTCTCGCCAGTCATGGATATCTTCTCCAAGCTCGCGGCGACCACGATTCCGCCGGGCGAAGTGACCGCCGCCCGCTTCATCTTCCAGGCTCTTTTTGCGCTCCCCATGATGGCAATGCGCGGGAAATGGGGCGTGTGGAGTTGGCGGCGCAGCGGCGTCCATGCCATCCGTGCCGCCGTGCTCACGCTGTCCATGGTGTCGTTCGTGACCACGCTGCAGATAATGGAAGTGGCCGATGCCATTGCAATCTTCTTCGTCGAGCCGATGATACTCACCATCCTCAGCAGCATCTTCCTGAAGGAAACCATCGGCTGGCGGCGCTATACCGCCTGTGCCGTCGGCTTTTTCGGCGCGATGCTGATCATCCAGCCAAGCTTTCAGGAAGTCGGCTTTTTCGCCTTGCTTCCTATCGTCACCGCGTTTTGCGTCGCCGTCTACGTCATGATCACGCGCGTGGTCTCCCATAGCGAGGACGCATGGTCGATGCAGTTCCGGACGGCTTTATGGGGGACCGGCATCAGTGTGGTCCTGCTTGCCATCGGTCGAACGACGGGATCTACAATCCTCGATCCGGTCATTCCGGATCTGATGGCCACGCTCTATCTGCTCGGCGTTGGCGTTACTGCGGCAGCGGCGGGTATCCTCACGGTATATGCCTATCGCGCCGTGCCGGCCTCGACACTTGCGCCGCTGCAGTATTTCGAGATCGTTTCCGCCACGATCTTCGGCTGGCTCGTCTTCGACAATTTCCCGGATGCGATCAAATGGCTCGGCATCCTCATCATCACCGGCTCGGGGCTTTACATTCTCTGGCGCGAGCGGCGCTTTGCTTCCAAGCCCGTATCCGATACATCTGAAACAGCATTCACGCCGTAAGCGGGAGAGCGGATCGACATGACGGACCAGAAAACCAAAAAGCCTCCGCTCTCCGGTATTCGCGTCATTGAGCTTGCCCGGGTTCTCGCCGGCCCCTGGGCCGGGCAGATGCTGGCCGACCTCGGCGCCGATGTCATCAAAGTGGAAAATCCCGACGGCGGCGACGACACGCGCCAGTGGGGACCGCCCTTCGTCGAAGGCAAGGACGGCGAGAATCTCTCTGCCGCCTATTACCACTCTGCCAATCGCGGCAAACGCTCCATTACCGCCGACCTCAAGACCGAGGATGGACAGGACCTGGTGCGCCGGCTGGTAAAGACAGCCGATGTGGTGATCGAGAATTTCAAGCTCGGCGGCCTGGTAAAGTACGGGCTGGATTATGAAAGCCTGAAGAAGATCAATCCCCGCATCGTCTATTGCTCGATCACCGGCTTCGGCCAGACCGGTCCCTATGCCGGTCTCGCCGGCTATGACTATATCGTGCAGGGCATGTCCGGCTTCATGTCGATCACAGGCGAGCCGGATGGCCAGCCGATGAAGGCCGGCGTCGCGATCGCCGATATCTTCACCGGCATCTATGCCGTATCGGCAATCGAGGCCGCCCTGATCCATGCGCTGAAGACCGGGGAAGGACAACTCATCGACATGGCGCTGCTCGATGTACAATCCGCAGTGCTCGCCAATCAAAACATGAACTATCTGATTTCGGGTAAGCCGCCCGTGCGGCTCGGCAACGCCCATCCCAATATCTCGCCCTATGAAGTCGTGCCCACCGCCGACGGCTATCTCATTCTCGCTATCGGCAACGACGGGCAGTTCCGGCGCCTCTGCGCCATTCTCGGCATGGAAACCAATGCCGACGACGAGCGCTATGCGACCAACAAGGCCCGCGTTGCGAACCGCAACGAGGTTCGGGCTTTCATCTCGGCCGCAACGCTGAAGTGGAACAAGGGAGAGCTGCTGAAAGCCTGCGAGGCCAACGCCGTGCCGGTCGGCGCCATCAACACGATCGAGGACATGTTCGCCGATCCGCAGATTGTGGCGCGCGGACTGAGGATCGATCTCGAAGATAGCACCGGCGCTGTCATTCCGAGCGTCCGCACGCCGATCGTGCTGTCGGAAACGCCGTTGACCTATACGCGACCGAGCCCGCGCCTCGGCGAACATCAGGAGGAAGTTCTGGCCGAATTGGCCGAACTGGAGGGGAAGGCGAGGAGATGAAGCGAACGGGCGGGCAACTTATCGTCGAGGCTTTGAAGGCCAATGGCGTGCAGCGCATGTCCTGCGTGCCGGGCGAGAGCTTTCTCGCCGTGCTAGATGCCCTGCACGACAGCGATATCAAGGTGCTCGTCTGCCGCCAGGAAGGCGGCGCGGCGATGATGGCGGACACCTGGGGCCGATTGACGGGCAAGCCGGGCATTTGCATGGTCACCCGCGGTCCCGGCGCCACAAACGCCTCTGCCGGCCTTCATATCGCACGGCAGGATTCGATCCCGATGATCCTGTTCATCGGCCAGGTCCAGCGCGATGCCCGCGAACGCGAAGCCTTTCAGGAGGTCGAATTTCGCCGCGCCTTTACCGAATTCACCAAATGGGTCGGCGAGATCGACGATGCCGCCCGCATTCCGGAATTCGTCACCCGTGCCTTTGCGGTAGCCACGTCGGGACGCCCAGGTCCGGTTGTACTGACCCTGCCCGAGGACATGCTGCGTGACGAGGTCGAAGCGCCGCAAGCGCTGCCCTATGTCCCCGTTGCCGCCCATCCGGGCCGCGGCCAGCTTGCAGAACTTAACCAGTGTCTTGCGGCTGCGCAGCGGCCGATGGTCATTCTCGGCGGCACGCGCTGGAACGAGGAAGCGGTTGCCGGCATCAGACAATTCGCCGAGCGTTTCAGGCTGCCGGTCGGCTGCTCCTTCCGCCGGCAGATGCTATTCGACCATCTGCATCCAAACTACGCCGGCGATGTCGGTATCGGCATCAATCCGGCGCTGGCAAAGGAAATCAAAGAGGCGGATCTCCTCATCCTTCTCGGTGGACGTCTTTCCGAAATGCCGTCCTCCGGCTATACGCTGGTCGATATCCCCTACCCGCGCCAAAAGCTCGTCCACATACATCCCGACCCTTCAGAACTCGGCCGCGTCTATCGGCCGGACCTGGCCATTTGTGCCAGCCCAGCGGACTTCGTTGCAGCTCTGGCGGAACTCGATGCGCCAACCGCGACTCCGTGGGCCGAGCGCACGGAACGTATGCACGCAGCCTACCTCACCTGGTCGAAAACACCGGAAAAGAGCCCCGGCGCGGTTCACATGGGCCGCGTCATGGATTGGATCGAAGCCAATACGGCCGATGATGCGATCTTCACCAATGGCGCCGGCAATTATGCCACCTGGCTTCACCGCTTCCATCGCTTCCGCCGCTTCAACACGCAGGCGGCTCCGACGTCGGGCTCGATGGGATATGGCCTGCCGGCAGCGGTTGCCGCAAAACAGCTCTTTCCCGATCGCGAAGTCATCTGCTTTGCCGGCGACGGCTGTTTTATGATGCATGGTCAGGAATTTGCGACGGCTGTCCAGTATGGACTGCCGCTCATCGCTTTAGTCATCAACAACGGCATGTACGGTACAATCCGCATGCATCAGGAGCGGGAATATCCCGGCCGGGTCAGCGCCACCGCACTCGACAATCCGGATTTCGCGGCCCTTGCCCGCGCCTATGGCGGCCACGGCGAAACAGTGAAGGCGACGGAAGAATTCGGCCCGGCCTTCGAACGGGCGCGAGCGAGCGGCAAGCCGGCCATCATCGAGATTGCGCTCGACCCGGAAGCGATCACCCCCTCCCGCACTCTGACGGAAATCGCCCAGACAAAAGGCCGGTGAGCGCGAGCCCACCGGCCTTGAAAAATCACGGATGGCGCGACCTAGAGAGCTGCCGTCACGATGAATTCGACCTTGTACTTCGGCGCTGCAAGCTTGGCTTCGCTGGTCGCACGGGCCGGCGTGTTGGCCGGATCGACCCAGGCTTCCCAGGCGGCGTTCATTTCGGCGAAGTAGGAGATGTCCGAGAGGTAGATGAGCGTCTGCAGGATCTTCGACTTGTTGGTGCCGGCTGCAGCGAGCAGGCGGTCGACTTCAGCCAGCGCAGACTTGCACTGATCGGTGACGCTTTCGCCATCGCCAACCTGGCCAGCGAGATAAACGGTGTTGCCGTGGATGACAGCGCCGCTCATGCGGGCGCCAACGTCGATACGCTTGATGCTCATGGTGTTCTCCTGATGTTGTTCTTCGACAGGCAAGCAGGGCATAGCTCACCGCCTGCCCTGCAATCAAAAGGCCGGGGGAAAGAACCCGTTCAGCCGCGAATGTGATGTGTCTTCTGATAGATCGCGGTCGAGCGTGCGCCGGAGCGGCAATAGCCGAGCATCGGCCGCGGAAACTCGTCCAGCGCATCAACCATGCCCTGGACGGCCTCTTCAGTCACGCCCATCGGGCCGACGGGCACCTGGGTGATCTCCAGACCGAGTTCCTTGGCGCGGGCTTCGATGACACCGAACGGCGTCTGATCCGGGCTTTCGCCATCGGGGCGATGGCAGACGATGGACTTGAAACCCAGGGCCTTGATCTGGTCGAGATCCTCTACGGTGATCTGGCCGGACACCGAGTATTCATCGTCGATCGGGCGGATATCCATGGTTCATGTCCTCTCTAAAACCGTGGCCTTGATCTACGCCGCCATAGGGCGAGCGTCAACCGCGGCACGCTCTCAAACAAAGGCAAAATTGAGCATGAAATTGCGGGCTTGACCGGGCTGGAGAATATTGAATTCGCCTGTCTCTTCCAGCTCGGCCCGCGAGACCCAGCGATGCGAAACAGGCTCGATGCCGAGCACATGCGCCGGCGCGCGCTGATTGCGCCAGACCTGCAGGAATGGCAGCGTGTCCGTTCCGAAACGCACCCTTAGTGTCTTGCCGCCGATGGCCGCGATGGGGCCAAGGCTGATCTCCGCCCAATCCTCGCCCTTGTCCTGCGCGGGCACACAGAAGATATCGCCCCCCTCCTCGCCGAAGGTCCAGGGAAAGCCGCCATTGTCAAGCATCTGACCGGCAAGGCGCGTGCCCTTATCGAACCATTTGCCGCCGATGTTCATATGGTACATCAGGAAGACCGGCATCGCCTCGGTACTCGTATTGACCACACGATCGGCAAGCGAGACCTCGCCCGTCGCGCCATCGATCCGCCAAAGACGTTCCAGCCTTGCGGTGCGGCGTTCGGCGGTGATGACATCGATATCGGCGCGGCATTCCGCGTTGCCATTCTCGAATTTGGTCCAGAGAATTTTGGCTGGATGGGACGCGAAGGAACCATGCAGCGGATAGCGCTTGCCTTCATATGCGCCCGACATCGGCTCCGGATGGCGGATATGATCCGGCCCGCAGGTGAAGAGGAAGCCTTCCACGGAATGACTGATCCGCGGATCTCCATCGTCAGGAACGGCATTTCCCGGCGCAAGATTATTGCCCTCGACAATGCAGGCGCCTATATCCAGCACGGACCCCTCGTCCAGCGTCAATTTCGGCCCTTTCGCCGCAGAAAAATCCATCATCCCCAAAGCCCTCCCTGATTGGCGCCGAGCGCAGGTGCTTTCCCAAGCTGGCGCGCGGCTGAAATAAGCGGTTATTTGGCTTACCAAATCTTAACTTGAAGCCTTGATCACATAAATTTTTATATTTTATTCAGCATGATAATCTAAATCTCCATACTGGCGTCAAAATTGCCATGTGTGTGTCAGCCGAACGACCATCCCGAGGATCCGACAGACGTGAACCGGTTCGTAAAATTAAGTTTTGCCCTGGCAATGACTGCCACCGTGTCCATGCTCGCGCTCACGGACGCGCAGGCACAATATTATCGTAGCGGCAACGGCAACACGGTTCTTGTCACCCCTGACGGCCGGATCCTCGATCAGTATCCTTATGGTGGTGGATATTCCATGGCCCGCGACGGTCGCGGCCGCCGGGTCCTGATTGATGCCTACGGCAATGTCGTCGCCACGGAGATGAGGGCCAGCACCTACTATCCCCGCGCCCCAGCCCGCGATACCTATGGCAATAATGGCGGCCGGTATGGCGACACGCAGCTTTCCAACAACGGCGACTACCAGGACTATCGTCAATATCGCTCCGACAGCTACGGAAATTACGACGGCGCACCCAACAATGGTTACGACCAGCAGGATCGCGGTGTGGTCACCGGCGGAATTCCGCGCGACGGCGATATCCAGCGCCAGCCGCTCGACAATCAGCCATTGCCTGGCAAGAACCAGGGCCAGACGAACCAAAACGGCAACGACTACGCGTCGATCGATCCACAGCAGAGCGCGCCCGACATCGTCAACAAACCGGCACCGGCCGAACCCGTCATTACGCTGAAGGGCAAATCGAAGATGGAGATCACCGCGCTGGAGGTCTTCCTCGCGCGGCAGGGTATTTCGCCTGGTGCGATTGACGGCAGAATGGGTGCCAATGTCACCAAGGCGATCTATGCCTATCAGCAGATGACCGGCCAGACGCTCGACCCGAACAATACCGACGCGATCCTCGAGCAGCTTCGCATGTCCGGCGGTATGCCGATCGTCAACTACACGATCACGGCGGCCGACGCCGCAGGCCCGTATGTCGCCTCTATTCCTGAGGACTATGCGGCTAAGGCACAGATGCCGTCCCTCGGCTATACCTCGACGACGGAAATGCTGGCCGAACGCTTTCACATGGATGAAGGCTATCTGAAGGCGCTCAATCCCGGCGTCGATTTCACCGTGCCGGGCAGCACCATTAAGGTCGTCAATACCGGCCCCAGTAAGACCGGCGCAGTCGCCAAGATCCTGGCGGACAAGGGCCGCAAGCAGGTTTTCGCCTATGACGCCAACGGCACGCTGATCGCCGCCTACCCGGCCAGCATCGGCTCCGCCGACACGCCCTCGCCGTCAGGCACAGTCACGGTCGAGCGCGTCGCCTTCAACCCGGGCTATACCTACAATCCGAAGATCAACTTCCAGCAAGCCGGAAACGACAAGGTTCTCAATATTCCGCCAGGCCCGAACGGCCCGGTCGGTACGGTCTGGATGGCTCTATCGAAGCCGACCTACGGCATTCACGGCACGCCGGATCCCTCGAGAATCGGTAAGACGCAGAGCCATGGCTGCGTGCGCCTCACGAATTGGGATGCGACCGAACTTGCCAAGATGGTCAAGCCGGGCGTCGTAGTAGAATTCGTGGATTGATTACCAGACAGAGCTTCAATGAAAAAAGCCGCCGGGTGACACTCGGCGGCTTTTTTGTTTGGCCTGATATGCTGCCAATTTCATCCCGCATATCGGGGAGCTGAGCGCAGTATCAGAAGCAATCCCGGAAAAGAGCCTTGGTGTTTTCCAGCGTCAGCGGCACCGGATTGCCACCGGCACTCGGATCTTCGATCGCCATGGCGGAGAGCTCGTCGATCCGATCGGGCGCGATGCCCATGGCAGACAGATTTTCCGGCACGCCGAGTTCCGAGCGCAGTTGCAGCACATAGTCGTAGAAGCCGTCAAAACCGCCTGAGATGCCCAGATAGGCTGCGGCGCGGGCAATCTTATCCTCGATAGCCTTGCGGTTGAAACGCAGGACGGCCGGCATGACGACGGCATTGGTCATGCCATGATGCGTGTTGTAGACGGCGCCGATCGGATGTGAGAGCGCATGGATGGCGCCAAGCCCCTTCTGGAAGGCGACGGCGCCCATGGCGGCAGCACTCATCATGTTGGCGCGGGCTTCGAGATCCGTTCCCTCGCGATAGGCGCGCGGCAGGAATTCCTTGACGAGCCGCATGCCCTCCAGCGCGATACCGGCCGACATCGGATGGTAGAACGGCGAGGAATAGGCTTCCAGGCAGTGGGCGAAAGCGTCCATGCCAGTGCCGGCGGTGATGATCTTCGGCATGCCGACGGTCAGTTCGGGATCGGCGATGACGACGCCGGGCAAGAATTTCGGGTGGAAGATGATCTTCTTCACATGCGTTGTGGAATTGGTGATGACGCTGGCACGGCCGACTTCCGAACCGGTGCCGGCAGTCGTCGGCACCGCGACGATGGGCGCAATGCCTTCGACGCTGGCGCGGGTCCACCAGTCCCCGATATCTTCGAAATCCCAGACCGGACGCGTCTGGCCCACCATGAAAGCGACGCACTTGCCGAGATCGAGGCCGGAACCGCCGCCGAAGGCGACGACGCCGTCATGGCCGCCGTCCTTGAACGCCTTCACGCCGACTTCGAGGTTCTTCTCGCTCGGGTTCGGGTCGACATCAGCGAAGATGGCGCGGCCGAGACCTGCATCTTCCAGAATATCCAACGCCGTCGCCGTGATCGCCATCGAGGCAAGTCCCCGGTCGGTGACCAGGAGAGGCTTCTTCATGCCCAGGCTCTTGCAGGCGTCCGCCAGTTCCTTAATCCGACCACGGCCGAGCTTGAAGGCGTTCGGATAGCTCCAATTGGCTGAGATAGTGCTCATGCTGTTACTTTCTTCAGATGATAGGATTTCGGGCGCGTCAGATTGTGGAAGCCGATGATCGACAGCGAGCCGCCGCGGCCGGTTTCCTTGACGCCTGTCCAGCACAGCGCCGGATCGAGATAATCGGCGCGGTTCATGAAGACGGTGCCGGTTTCGATTTCGCGGCCGATGCGCGAGGCGCGCTCGACATCCTTCGTCCACAGCGAAGCCGTCAGGCCGTAGGGGCTGTCGTTCATCAGCTCCAGCGCTTCCGCGTCGCTCTTCACCTTCATGATGCCGACGGCAGGGCCGAAGGTCTCCTCGCGCATAAAGGCCATGGAATGATCGACATTGACGAGAACCTGCGGCGCGAGATAGGCACCGCCATCGTCAGCCGGAAACAGCTTCGGGTCGACCAGCGCCTTGGCGCCCTTAGCGACCGCATCGGCGATCTGTTCACGCACCACCTTGGCAAAGCGCTTGTGCGCCATCGGCCCGAGCGACGTCTCGGGATCAAGGGGATTGCCGAGCTTGTAGTTCGAAACCCAGGCAACGGACTTCTCGACGAAGGCGTCATAGAGCGATTCATGCACATAGATACGCTCGATGCCGCAGCAGCACTGGCCGGAATTGTAGGTCGCTCCATCCATCAGCGTGTCGACGGCAGCGTCAAGATCGGCGTCCTCCATGACATAGCCCGGATCCTTGCCGCCAAGCTCCAGTCCGAGGCTGGTGAAGGTGCCGGCAGCGGCGCGCTCGATCGACCGGCCGCCTTCGACGGAGCCGGTGAAATTGACGAAGTTGAAGCTTCCGGCTGCGATCAGCGCCGAAGTCGTTTCATGATCGAGGAAGACATTCTGGAAGACATCGGCGGGGACGCCGGCCTCGACGAAAGCCTGCACCAGCCGCTCGCCGACGAGCAGCGTTTGGCTTGCATGCTTGAGAATGACGGTATTGCCGGCCATCAGCGCCGGGGCGACCGTGTTGATCGCCGTCATATAGGGATAGTTCCACGGCGCGATGACGAAGACGACGCCATGCGGTTCGCGCTCGATGCGGCGGGCAAAATTGGCGCTGTCCTCGACGACCAAGGGTGCCAGCGCATCGGCGGCGATCGACGCGACATAGTTGGAGCGCTCGTTGAAGCCGCGATATTCGCCGCCGTACTTGATCGGGCGGCCCATCTGCCAGGCAAGCTCCGGCACCACTATTTCGGCCATCTCATTGAGCCGGGCCACGCCCTTGAGCACGAGCTGAACGCGATCCTCCAGCGGACGACGCGCCCAATCTTTCTGCGCCTTGCGGGCGCGCGCGACGACGTCCTTGGCGGCTTCCAGCGACAGCGCCGGCCGCTCGGCATAAACCTCTCCGTTCACCGGGGAGACGCATGTGATCATGGTCATGATCGAATTCCTGTTTTCTTGGTCAGCCAATTGATTGCCTGATGTTGCAGAACCTTTGGCCGCCTCTAAGAAGAAACGGCAGGTCAACAAGCATCCCGGCGCCCCCTGCCCGATCCTAGAATGAAAATCGGGCGAGAGGCAGATCGCAAATGCCTTACGCTCTTTCGAATCCGCGCGCCACTTCCCAATCCGTGATGCGACGATCATACTCCTCCTGCTCCCATTCGGCAGCGCGGGTATAATGATCGATGACATCGTCGCCAAAGGCGGCGCGCAGCATCTTCGAATTGGTCAGGGCCTCGGTCGCACCACGTAGGGTGCGCGGTATCTCGCGAACTTCACGCGCACCATAGGCATCGCCGACAAAGGGCGCCTCCAGTTCGAGCTTGTTTTCGATGCCATCAAGGCCGGCGGCAATCAGGGCAGCAAATGCCAGATAGGGATTGAGATCCGAGCCGCCGACGCGGCATTCGATGCGAATGCTCTTGGTTTCGGCGCCGCACAGGCGATAGCCGGCGGTGCGATTGTCCGTGCTCCAGATTGCCTTGGTGGGTGCGAAGGTGCCGGCAACGAAGCGCTTGTAGGAGTTGATATATGGCGCAAGGAAATAGGTGATTTCGCTGGCATGCGTCAGAAGGCCCGCGACATAGTGCTTCATCAGCGGCGTCATGCCGTGTTCTTTTTCCTTGTCGAAGAACAGCGGCGTCTTGCCGTCCACACTCCAGAGCGACTGATGAATATGAGAGGAACTGCCCGCAGCGCTGTAGTTCCACTTCGCCAGGAACGTAATGGCCTTGCCCTTCGACCAGGCAATCTCCTTGCAGCCATTCTTGATGATGGCATGGCGGTCGGCCATGGTCAGAGCATCGGCGTAGCGGACGTTGATTTCCTCCTGGCCGGCGGAAGCTTCGCCCTTGGAGTTTTCGACAGGGATCTCCGCACCCTGCAGTCCTTTGCGGATTGCCCGCATCACATCTTCTTCCTTCGTGGTCTGGAAGATGTGGTAATCCTCGTTGTAGCCACTGACGAGATTGAGATTGCGATAGCCGGATTCACGCGCACTGTCGTAGCTTTGGTCGAACAGGAAGAATTCAAGCTCCGAAGCCATGTAGGCCTTCATGCCCATCGCTTCGAGACGCTTGACCTGCTTCTTGAGAATAGCGCGTGGCGAATGCGCGACTTCCTCATGAGTATGGTGATCGAGCACGTCGCAGAGGACGAGCGCTGTGCCTTCAAGCCAGGGTATGCGACGGAGCGTGGCGAGATCGGGCTTCATGGTATAGTCGCCATAACCCTTCTCCCAGCTCGTCGACTTGTAGCCGGAGACGGTCTCCATCTCGATATCAGTCGCCTGCAGATAGTTGCAGCTATGCGTTTCCTTCCATGCGCTTTCGATGAAGAATTCCGCCTGGAAGCGTTTGCCCATCAACCGGCCCTGCATGTCGACCTGACATGCCAGAACCGTATCGATGCGCCCTTCGGCCACATCTCGCTTGAGGTCGTCGAACGTATAGCTGCTGCTCATAATTTGGTCCGCCTAGAAGATGGAAGTGGGTCGGCCAGCGGTGCTGTCGGATATGCTTACCGGAGCCGCTCGTCAGTTGGATGGGGCCGCGGTTGCGGCCCCTGCCGGATTGATGCTGAAATGAGGATCACACTTCGCCGACAGCTCGTTCGGCAGCAGCGATATCGCCCTGGCGCTTGGCAATCATGTCGCCGATCGGAGGCCCCTGGAAACGGCGCTTCTCAAAGGCGAACCAAATGATTGCAGTCAGGACCAGGAAGCCGATTGTGATATAGAGCGCCCATTCGTTCGGCGGCTGCACACCGATGATGAAGATGACTGCCATGGCAATAACCACCAGAACAGAAACCAGCTTGTAGGTGCCGATGCCCATGTTCCAAGGCCCCATCTTTGGCCATTTCGCAGTTCCGATCGCCTTGATGCCGAGGACGATCGGCACGGTAAAGGAAAGGAACAGGAAGATGACGGTGCACGACACGACGATGGTATAGGCCGAAGATCCAGCAATCGTAACGAGCGAAGCGCCCCAGACGAATAGGACCGAAAGGATCGCAGCCGTCCAGATGGCAATCGAAGGCGTACGGAACCGCGGGCTGACGCTGGCGAGCGACTTCGAGAATGGCAGGCCGCCATCCCGCGAGAAGGCATAAATCATGCGCGATGCGGAGGTTACGGTCGCCAGGCCGCACAGCAGCTGCGAGATGAAGATCGCAACATAGAGGATATTGGCGACCACGGGATTCGTGATGCTGTTGATCGTCCAGAAGAAGACGTTCCAGCCCTGTTTCGATGCCTCGTTCATGTCCGGAATGGCCAGGAGGAAGGCCAGCAGCATGATGTAGCCGAACAACGATGACCACCAGACCGACGAGACCATGCCGCGCGGCACGGAGCTGGAAGCCTTGACGGTCTCCTCCGACGTGTGCGCCGATGCGTCGTATCCCGTAATCGTGTAGATCGGCAACAACAGTCCAAGAGCGAAGACGTACCAGATATTGTCCATCTTCGGCCAAACGGAAGCATCACCTTCCGGCGTTCCGGAGTAGTTGGTGAAAGTCCAGATGCGGCTGATATCCCAGCTCTTGACACCGATCAGGCAGACGATGGTCAGCGCGATCGCGGCGGCAAAGATCAGGTAGCCGGACATATCGGTCAGTTTTGCCGTGAGCCTGATGCCGAAATGATTGATCAAGGCTTGCAGGCCGGTGATGATGGCAACGAAAATGATCTGGTTGGCAAAACCGGCCGAAGTGGTGGTATCGACGGCAATGCCGAACCAAGGGGCGATGGAACCACTGAAGAAGCCCCAAGTACCCACATTGATCGCGCCAAGCACCGTGATCAGGCCGAGAAGATTGAGCCAGGCCGTCAGCCAGCCGGTGAACCGGTTGCCGAGGATCGACCCCCAGTGATAGAGGCCGCCGGCCGTTGGATAAGCCGAAGAAATCTGCGCCATCGAGAGCGCGAAAACGCCCGAAATCAGGCAGCCGAGCGGCCACCCTATACCAATGGCGGCACCGCCCGCGCCAGAAGTCGCCTGTGCAAGCGAATTGATGCCGCCGGATAGAATGCAGATGATGGAGAAGGAAATGGCGAAATTCGAAAACGAACTCATGCGCCGTTCCAGCTCCTGAGCATAGCCCATGGAGTGCAGGATTTGTATATCCTGCTTTTTGTCTAACTCTGAATAATCAGACATGCCATTCCCCCTAAAGCCCGGTCGTCCGCGGGATTGCGGAGAACCATGTGTCACATTGGCCGCTGGCATTTCACCATGCGGCCCGATCGCAGTTGAACTGCTCCCCGGGGTCTTTTTCTTTTATGCTCAGGCTTCCAGACTGCTCTGGAGAAGCCCCGTCAGATAATCGGCCACGACCCCTTGGCCGACGTCATCCCGAATGAGGTCGTTGCGAACCTCGATCATTACGTTATGCAGACCATTGGCAAGCCCATGCAGCTTCAGCGTATGGGTAACGCCGTCTTCAGGCCCGTAAGGCTGGTTTCGTTCAGTCTTGTAGAGTGGCGCTTCGGTCGCTGCGTCCAACATGCGATCGGCCAGCCAACGGTCTTCGTCATGCAGAATGCCAAGCTCCACTGCGCGCGGCTTGCCATTGTAGATCGGCGTGAAGCTGTGAATTGTCACGATCACGGTTTTTTGTCCGCGTGCGGCACGCTCCTTCAAGAGCGACCGGATGCGATCGTGGAACGGGATATAGAGCCCCTCCGTGCGGGCCTGCCTATCCGCTTCGCCCAGATGCTGATTGCCGGGGATCGTATAGATCTCGCTCGTCTCCGGCATGGCACCGGCGCTTTCGGGGGGCCGGTTGCAATCATAAATCAGCCGGGAGAAGCGCTGAAACACCAGAGTGGCATCAAGGCCCGCGGAGATTTTCCTTGCAACCGCGAGTGCACCCGGGTCCCAGGCGATGTGGCTGGAACGCGCCTCGGCTGAAAGCCCGAGATCGCCGAACCGCTCGGGAATCTCACGCGAGGCATGCTCGCAAACGAGCAAAACTGCGCTGCTTCCGTCCGGCCTTTCGACCGCGACGCAATCGCCGTCCGCCTTCGACAAAATGCCTTGCTGCGCAAGCATCAGAGACGCCCCAGTGCCGATTAATAAAATCTTTATAAGAAAAGAATTCTTCAGGTTTTCCCTGCTGTCAACTGGAAACTGAAATTATTTCTTCATTTGTGACATTGACTCGAATTGTGACAGCGTTGTTATATCCTGGAAAGAAAACGGCATCAGACCGTTTGGGGAGCAAAAATCGAGTGAGCAATGCGTCGAAGACAGTTTCGGACGTGATCAATGCGCGCTTTGACACTTTAACGCGCGCCGAAAAGCAGCTCGCCAAGAGCTTGCTCGACAACTATCCCGTTTCCGGATTGGGTAGCATCACCACCGTCGCCGAGAATGCGCGGGTTTCGACCCCGACAGTCGCGCGCATGGTGCAGAAACTCGGATACAAAGGCTATCCGGACTTCCAGGCCCATCTTCATCAGGAAGTAGAAGCGACGATCTCCAACCCGCTGACAAAGCACGATCGCTGGGCGTCGAACGCTCCGGGTACGCATATCCTCAATCGTTTTGCCGATACCATCACAGGCAATCTGCGGCAGACCCTGTCGGACCTCGACGTGGCAACCTTCGACAGCGTCGCGGCACTGCTGTCGGAAAGAAAACGCGCACTTTATTTCGTAGGCGGCCGCATCACCGGGGCGCTTGCCGAATATTTCTTCACTCATATGCAGGTCATCCGGCCGAATACGACCTTGCTCTCTTCGAACTCAAGCGCATGGCCGCAATATGTCCTGAACATGAATCCGGGCGACCTGCTCGTCATCTTTGATATCAGGCGCTACGAGCAGGAAATGGTCAATCTCGCGGCGGCTGCCCGCCGCCATGGCGCTGAAATCATCGTCTTCACCGATCAGTGGGCAACTCCGGCCGCCAAACACGCCAAGCACACGTTCCGCGTGCAAATCGAGGCGCCATCCGCCTGGGATTCATCGGTCGTTACCCTGTTCATCGTCGAAGCCCTGATCGAAGCCGTCCAAAGCTCGACATGGGACGAAACGAGCGAGCGCATGAAGACACTGGAAGGTCTTTTCGAACAAACCAAGCTGTTTCGCAAGCTAAGCTGAAGGGGAATGAAAACAGAAAATAACAGCTCTTGGAGGATGTGGAATACAGCGACTGTCATACTTGTCGATTAGAAGCAAAAATCGACTGCGTTTTCAGCAAACCCAACGCTTTGAAGTCGTCACACAACCTTCATGTAACGTCATTAACAGCAACGCCAGGCACTGAAAACCCTAAAGGAGGAAATGCAGTGATCTCGAAAATTCATCGTCTTCTGACAATCTCTACCGCAATGCTCGTCGCTTCGACGGCTATTGCCGCCGCGGAACCGAGCGCCGATCTCATCGCTGCTGCCAAGAAGGAAGGCACGCTGACCACCATCGCGCTGCCCCACAACTGGTGCGGTTATGGCGATCTGATCTCTGCCTTTAAGGCAAAATACGGCATTGAAGTCAACGAACTGAATCCGGATGCCGGTTCGGGCGATGAAGTCGAAGCAATCCGCGCCAACAAGGGTAACACCGGCCCGCAGGCTCCTGATGTGATCGACGTTGGTCTCTCCTTCGGCCCGACGGCCAAGAAGGAAGGCCTGCTGCAGCCCTACAAGGTTTCCACCTGGGATTCGATTCCGGACAGCGCCAAGGATGCCGAAGGCTACTGGTATGGCGACTACTACGGCGTTCTCTCCTTCGTCGTGAATAAGGACGTTGTGAAGAACCCGCCGAAGGACTGGGCCGACCTCCTGAAGCCGGAATATGCAAACACCGTTTCGCTCGCCGGCGACCCGCGCACCTCGAACCAGGCCGTTCAGGCCGTCTACGCCGCCGGTCTCGCCGCTGGCGAGAAGGATGCAGTCAAGGTCGGCGCCGCCGGTCTCGACTACTTCGCGAAGCTGAACAAGGCCGGCAACTTCGTTCCGGTCATCGGCAAGTCCGCTTCGCTGGCTCAGGGTGCAACCCCGATCGTCGTTGCTTGGGATTACAACGGTCTTTCCTGGCGCGACAGCCTGAACGGCAACCCGCCGGTTGACGTCACCGTTCCGGCTTCGGGCGTTATCGCAGGCGTCTATGTCCAGGCGATCTCGGCTTTCGCTCCGCATCCGAACGCTGCCAAGCTCTGGATGGAGTTCCTCTATTCCGACGAAGGCCAGATCGGCTGGCTCAAGGGCTATTGCCACCCGATCCGCTTCAACGATCTGGCGAAGAACAAGAAGGTCCCGCAGGAGCTTCTCGACAAGCTGCCGCCGGCTGCCGCCTATGAAAAGGCAGTCTTCCCGACGCTCGACGAGCAGGCTGCCGGCAAGACCGCCATCACCACCAAGTGGGATTCTGTCGTCGGTTCGAACGTACAGTAATTTGACCTGACATGACCTCCCCGCTTCGGCGGGGAGGTTTCCGTTTTTCTGACGCCGCGGATTGGGCCAATCATGAGCATCGCCACAACATCAACGGTCAGTTCCACTCCGATGATCAACAAGCGTGTGGTTATCGATTGGCTGGGAATAGCACCCTTCCTGATCTTCGCGCTGCTATTCCTGATTCTTCCGACGATCTATTTGATAGCAGGCGCCTTTCTGACGCCGGACGGCAGCCTGACGCTCAAGAACATCGCCGACCTGTTCACGCCGACGATCATGAGCGCCTATTGGATCAGTATCAAAATCTCGGTCGCTTCGGCGCTCGGTGGCGCGATCATCGGCTTTTACCTGGCTTGGGCACTGGTCCTTGGCGGGCTTCCCACTTGGATCCGTCACGCCTTCCTGACCTTCTCGGGGGTCGCATCGAATTTCGCCGGCGTGCCGCTGGCCTTCTCGTTCATCGCCACGCTCGGCCGCCAGGGTCTGGTCACGATATTGCTCGCTCATTTCGGCTTCAACCTCTACGGCAGTGGCTTCAACCTGCTGAGCTTCTTCGGCCTGACCATTACCTACATGTACTTCCAGATTCCGCTGATGGTGCTGATCATTACGCCTGCGCTCGACGGCATGAAGAAGGAATGGCAAGAAGCTGCCTCCATTCTAGGCGCAACCAATGGACAATATTGGCGGATGGTCGCCTTGCCGATCCTTTGGCCGAGCCTGCTTGGCACGACACTGCTACTGTTTGCAAATTCGTTCGGCGCCATCGCGACTGCAATTGCACTTACCGGCAGCTCGCTGAATATCGTTCCCATCGTACTCTATGCGCAGATCCGCGGCGACGTGCTGCACAATGCCAATCTGGGCTATGCGCTCGCGCTCGGCATGATCGTCATTACGGGTATTTCGAACGTCATTTATATCTTGATGCGCATGCGCGCTGAACGGTGGCAGAAATGAAGCTGCAAAAATTCTTCGCCTGGATCGCCGTTGCCATCGGCCTCATCTACTTCCTGGTGCCGCTCATCGGTACGCTGGAGTTCTCGCTGCGCATGCGGCGCAACGCTTACAGTTTTGACGCCTATGCCTCCGTCTTTTCGGATTTCGGTTTCATAACGGCCTTTGGTTTCTCGATGTTGATGGCGCTTTTGACCATTATGTTCGGTATGCTGCTCGTTGTCCCCACGGCCTATTGGGTGCGGTTGCGGTTGCCGCAGCTCCGCCCTGTCGTGGAATTCATCACCTTGATGCCGTTGGTCATTCCGGCCATCGTCATCGTTTTCGGCTATCTGCGGCTCTATAATTCGTCGTCGATCCTGCCGCTGACCGGCTATAATTCGACGACGAACATTCTGCTCGTCTGCTCCTACATTGTATTGTCGCTGCCCTATATGTATCGTTCGGTCGATACGGCGATGCGTACCATTGATGTCGGCACGCTGACGGAGGCTGCCGAAAGCCTTGGTGCAAAATGGACAACCATCATGTTCAAATGCATCTTTCCGAATGTCATGAGCGGTGTGCTTTCCGGAGCATTCATCACCCTTGCGATCGTCATGGGCGAATTCACCATGGCATCGCTGCTCAACCGTCCGGCATTCGGGCCCTACATGCAGCTCATGGGCGCCAATAGAGCTTACGAGCCCTCTGCCCTGGCCATCATCGCGCTTGCCGTTACCTGGCTCAGCATGGGCCTGTTGCAGCTCGTTTCCCGTTTCTCAAAATCCGCTCCGATTAAGGCGTAAGGCTTCTCACCATGGCTTTTCTCGAACTCACCCACATCAAGAAGTCCTTCGGCGACATTCACGTCGTCCATGATTTCAATATGCAAATCGAGAAGGGAGAATTCGTCTCCTTCCTCGGACCGTCGGGCTGCGGCAAGACGACCGTGCTGCGCATGATCGCAGGTTTCGAAACGCCGACCGCCGGCACCCTGTCGATCAATGGCAAGGACCAGCGGGCGCTGAAGCCGAACCAGCGCAATATCGGCATGGTCTTCCAGGCCTACGCATTGTTTCCGAATATGACGGTGCATGACAACGTCGCCTTCGGCCTCAAGGTGGCCGGCATGGCAAAGCCTGACATCGACAAACGCGTCAAGGAGATGCTGGCTCTCATCAAGCTCGATCATCTCGCCGGCCGCTATCCCTATCAGATGTCCGGAGGCCAGCAGCAGCGCGTAGCGCTCGCCCGCGCCATCGCCGTCAAGCCGCAGGTGCTCCTGCTCGACGAGCCGCTCTCGGCTCTCGACGCCAAGATCCGTATCTCGCTGCGCGAGGAAATCCGCGCCATCCAACAGCAGCTCGGCATCACCACTGTCTTCGTGACGCACGATCAGGAAGAGGCGCTGTCCATCTCCGACCGTATCGTGGTCATGAATGCAGGCCGCGCCGATCAGATCGGCACGCCGTTCGAAATCTACAACAAGCCGGCAACCCGTTTCGTCGCCTCCTTCGTCGGCACGCTGAATCTGATCGAAGGCAAGGTCGTCGATCCCGACAGTAACCGCATCATGATTGGCGATCAGGGCGTGACCCTGAAGCAGTCGGTGACCGCCTACAAGCCGGGCGATACCGTATCGCTTGCCCTGCGTCCGGAAGCCGGTTCGCTGGCGGAATCGGCCAAGGGCGATACAGCCCTCACAGGCGAAGTCTCCTCGGCACATTTCCTGGGCTCGGTCATCCGCACCCGCATGAATGTCGCCGGCAACACGATTTCCTTCGACATGTTCAACAGCCCGGGCATGATGCCTCCGAGTGTTGGTGAGAAGGTGACGTTGCGTTTTGCCTCCTCCGACCTCCTCGTCATTCAGGACTGAGAAAGAGCCCTCCATCGCCGGGTCATTTTGGAAAATTATTCGCAGACGCCGGGCCAAAACCCCTGCGTTTTTCTTTGATTTCCATAAGGCAAAGCATCTATAGTCCACGCGTTCTCAGGGCGGGGTGCAATTCCCCACCGGCGGTATGGGGAGTTTCCTCGAGCCCGCGAGCGCCTTCCGGATTTCGGAAGGGTCAGCAGATCCGGTGAGATGCCGGAGCCGACGGTATAGTCCGGATGGAAGAGAGCAAGCAGGATCGTACCTCCTCCGCGCGAGGGGTGCTGCGATGTTGCGTGTTCGCCCAAGGGATATTTGACAACAACCCTTGAAAGGCAAAATTCATGACCATTTCGATTTCTACCCAACCGAGCCGTATCGCGATCATTCGGGCCCGCTGGCACGCCGATATCGTCGATCGCTCGGTCGATTCCTTCGTTGCTGAATGGCAGACGGTCGAAGGCGCACCGCCGATCGATATCTTCGAGGTACCCGGGGCGCTGGAAATTCCGCTGCACGCTCAGACGCTTGCCCGTAACGGCCGCTATTCCGCGATCATCGCCACCGCTTTCGTTGTCGACGGTGGCATCTATCGCCATGAATTCGTCGCCAATACGGTTCTCGATGCCATGATGCGCGTCCAGCTCGATACCGGGGTGCCGATCCTGTCGGCGGTCCTGACGCCGCATCACTTCCAGGAATCGGAAGCGCATATCCAGTTCTTCAAGGAACATTTCATCATCAAGGGCCGTGAAGTCGCCAGCGCCTGCCGCCACATCCTGGCGGAGCGCGGCAAGCTGCTGCCCGCCGTCACAGTTTAAGCTTAGCATGGTGGAGGCGCGGCATCTGCCCGCCTCCATGTCCACCAGGGAGGAAGTCAGTGGCCGTCCTACGCATCATCCCGAACCTGCCGGCAGCCGATCCAGACACGGCTCGTCTTTTCTATCATGACCTTCTCGGCCTCGACATCGTCATGGATCACGGCTGGATCCTCACCTTCGCCTCCGAAGCGGCAACAGTGCCGCAGATCAGCGTCGCCAGCGAAGGCGGTTCGGGAACGCTCGTCCCCGACCTTTCCATCGAAGTCGACGATGTCGACACGCTCTATCAGCGCGCCACCTCCATGGGCTTCGGCATATTGTATGATCTCACGGACGAGCCATGGGGTGTCCGCCGCTTCTATGTCCGCGACCCGTTCGGCAAGGTCGTCAATATCCTGTCCCACCGCTAGTTCAAGCTCGCGGAGAGCCTCAAGGGTTCCCCGGCACTCTTACCGCAGATCGAGATTGAATGTGGTGCGCTCGGCCGGCCAGACCGATTCCGAATAGGTGATCGGCACTCCGTCGGTATCCGCATCCACCTTGCGCGTCACCAGCAGCGGCACGGATTTCGGCTGGCGCAGGATCCGCGCTTCGTCGGCCGTCGGCATACGCGCCTCGATCTCCGTCAATAACCGCTCGTAGTCAGTGACACCGTAGCTGGCGAGCGCCGCCGAGATTGTCGGATGCTGTAATCTAGCATGATCGAAATCGGGAAAACGTTCGGCAGGATAATAGGAATCCCCCAATTCCACCGGAATGCCGTCGGCCGTCATGACGCCGCGACGATGGATGACCGGCGCGCCGATTGCGATCTTCAGATGGGCCGCGACGCGTTCGGTCGCCGGCACGATCTCGTGAACGAGCAGCTCGCCGCCCGGTTCGAAACCCTGCTCGATCAGATTTTTGTGGAAGCGGGTGCGCTTCGACAGCGTATAGTCGAGCACGCCCCTATGAACGAAGGTTCCCCGTCCCTGTTCGGCGCGGACCAATCCACGCTGCTCCAAGTGCCCCAGCGCCTGGCGCACGGTAAAACGGCTGACGCCAAATCGCTGCATCAGTTCCGGCTCGGTTGGCAATTTCTCTCCGGGCGCGATTGTCCCAGTGGCGATATCGGCCGCCAGGATCTCGCCGATCTGATGCCAGAGCGCGCTGCCGCCCTTTCGGTCGATCGTCTCCATATCAGATACGCTTCTCCAACCGGAACAGCAGCTTGTATTCAGCAGGGTAGCTCAGTGCATCGAGAATGCTCGGATAATATTTCCGATCCTTGGTGGCACGCACAAAACCATCATAGCCGAAGCGCCTGACGGAAACATCGAAGCCTGCCGCCGTGAAGGCCTCGATATAGTCCTGCGGCGAACGATCCTGCATGGGCGCATTGCTATTGTTGCCGATCAGCTCTAGCCACTTCGGCCAGAGCGGCATTTCGTTGTGGCAACCGGTCACCGCGTAGTAGACGCCCCCATTGCGCATGGCCCGGAACATCCCTTCGGCATGCTCTTTCAGCTGCGGCAGCAGATAGATCACCTCATAGCTGAAGGCCACGTCGAAGCTGTCGGCAAAGGGCGCCAGGTCGGTCGTGACACGAAACTGGAGCGGCATGCTGCCTGCGGCTTCGACGGCAGCAGCCACAGACTCCGAAGCAATATCGATACCGACGCCGCGTCGGAACGGCCGCATGGCATAAAGCAGCCGCAGAAAGCCGCCCCGGTTGCAGCCGAAATCCAGGACGGTCTTCGAGGAGAAATCCCGCTCCGGCACCGTCTCGATGAAGTGCCGCCAATAGGGGCTATGAGATTCTGCCATTGCGGCGTCACCCTGCGGTTCCTTGTGCCAGGTTGCATAAGTCGTTGCTGCGCTCGTCATGATACTCTCGCTGTTGGAGTAGACTGAACCCTTGATAGCCAGGTCTCATAACAGTCATGTGAATTCATCCGGACGACCGGACTAATAATGATAATCTCTCACGCGTGATCAGTTGGCGCCTACTGCGGGCAGTCCACCATCCATTGCACGCCGAACCGATCCGTCAGCTTGCCGTAATAGCTACCCCATGGCTGCACGGCGAGTGGTGTCGTCACGTTGCCGCCTTCTGCCAATCGGGCAAAAATCCTGTCGGTACTCTCTCGGTCATCCACCATGAGCATATGAGCGGAACCTCGCATCGGCTCAGCATCATGATTGTCAGAGGCGAAGAACAAGATGCCTGGTCCCTCAAAGCGAGCGTGCATTACCCTGCCCCGCATCGCTTCGTTTGTAAGCGGTATCCCATCATCCGTACTGTGACGGATCAACAGCGTCACTTGGCCCAGCCCGCAGGCCGTATAGAAAGCGAGGGCTTCATCGCAATGCGTCGTAAAAAACAGATAATTAGCGAGTTGCATTTCCTGCCTTCCTTGTTGTCGAACGAACGGCCCACGCGGCCGCCCGTATTGATGCCAACTACCCCATCTCAAGCGCGACGAGTTTCGACCTCGGGCACTGCGGCGCCTGCAATCGCAGCGATAAGATCGGCATTGCTGTAGCTTTGCCCCGCGATGCCCCAAGCACCTTCAGGCGCATAGACTATATTCGACCAGATATGCTCACGCTTGACCCGTCCTTCGGCCGCCCGCTCGACGACATCGGTCGCCCTTGCAATGAAGGCACGCTTGGCTTCCGCGGTCGCGAGTGCGATTTCGGGTAGTTTGAGTTCGATGAAGGCCGCCGCAACGGGCTTTCCAGCTGCAAGCACATGTGCGGCCGGAAGCACATTGATCGACCCGATGACATTGGCCGTCATGAATTCATTCCCGGCCAAGCCGGCAACATCGAGGACTGCATCCGTCAATCCGGCAAATGCTTGCGCCTGCGCTTCGGATGAAAGCAGCCCTTCGGATACGGTGAGTGTAATGGGCATTGGAACATCTCCTTGTTGGACCCGTGGCGGCAATTGATATATACCGATCACTCTTTAACGATACATACCGATCTCTCTCTATGCAAGCAATAAAGAGAGATCACTCTCAATGGAGGCGGCAATGCGCTATAGCGCCGAACACAAGGAAGAAACCCGAACCCGTGTCGTCGCGGCCGCGGGGCAGGTATTTCGCAAGGAAGGCTATGGCGGCGCGGGCATCGATGCGCTGACGAAAGCGGCCGGCGTTACCAACGGCGCCTTCTATGGACACTTCAAGTCCAAGAGCGAAGCGTTTCGCACAGCCGTCGTGGAAGGCTTGCAAGAGCTCCGTCAAGGAATCCTGGCGCTCAGGGAAAACCAGCCGAAAGACTGGCTGAAGGCGCTTGCCAGCTTTTACCTCGGCTACAAGCGGACTTGCGATCTCGGTGATAGCTGCACGCTGCCAAGCCTTTCCCCCGATGTCATGCGTGCCGATGAGGAAACACGCCGCGTCTATACGGTGGAATTGAAAAAACTAATCACCGATGTCGCCGCCGGCCTGCCGGAAAGCACAAGCTCTGGTGAAGCAACGGCAGAGGATCGTGCCATCGTTCTTCTCGCTACGCTGAGCGGTGGCCTGACGCTTGCTCGCGCCGTCTCCGACCCCGCCCTTTCCGTTCATATAGCCGAAGTCATTGAGCGGGCTGCTCTGACAGCGGGCGATCCTTCGCGACCGCAAGGCGAATGACGATGCAACTCAAGCCGTGAAGATACAACCGAGACGGAGCCTATTGCTTCGTCTCGGCGGGGCCATTTACGCCCGGATTGCCTTATCGTTCGCATCGAAACGATGCATCTGGTTCGCATCGGGCGTTGCATAAACCATCTCGTCCGGCTCGTATTGATGCTCCCCGAAGAGACGCGCAGTGAGAAGGCCGGTGGTTTCGGATTCGAGATAGATGATCGTATCGGCACCGAGATGCTCGACATGGATGACCTTGGCCGCCCATGTGCCGTGATCGCGCGACAGCGTGATATGTTCGGGGCGAATGCCGACGGTCTTGGCGCCGCTTTGGCCGAGGCGCTCGGCCGGGATGAAATTCATCTGCGGCGAGCCGATGAAGCCGGCCACGAAAGTGTTGGCCGGACGATTGTAGAGCTCCATCGGTGAACCGATCTGCTCGATCGCACCGGCATTGAGCACGACGATCTTGTCGGCAAGCGTCATCGCTTCGACCTGATCGTGGGTAACGTAGATCATCGTCGCCTTGAGACTGCGATGCAACCGGGCGATCTCCAGACGCGTCTGCACGCGCAGCGCGGCATCGAGATTCGACAGCGGCTCGTCGAACAGGAAGAGTTCCGGCTCGCGAACGATGGCGCGGCCAATGGCGACGCGCTGGCGCTGACCGCCGGAAAGCTCGGCTGGGCGGCGGGCGAGATAAGGCGCAAGCGACAGCATGCCCGACGCCTTCTCGACCCGGCTGTCGATCTCGGCCTTCGCAGTGCCGGCCTGTTTGAGACCCAAGCCCATATTGTCCTTGACGGTCAGATGCGGATAGAGCGCATAGGACTGGAACACCATCGAGATGCCGCGCTTGGCCGGCGGCGTGACCGTCACATCCTGGCCGTTGATCAGCACGGCGCCGGAAGTCACGTCCTCGAGGCCGGCGATGCTGCGCAGAAGGGTCGACTTGCCACAGCCTGAGGGCCCGACGAAGATGACGAACTCACCATCCTTCACCTCGAGGTCGATGCCCTTCAGCACATCATGCGTACCATAGGCCTTGCGGATGGATTTCAGTTGAAGCGATCCCACAGTCTCTTGTCCTTATAGATAAACAGGCTTGCCGGTGCGCACGCTCTCATCGGCGGCGAGGCATATGCGCAGCGATTGAACGGCATCTGCCATATGGCGATTGAGGTCGAGATCCTCGCGGATGGCTTTCAGCATGAAGGCCTGCTCGAAGTCGCAGAGCTCCTGATGACCTGGCTCACCATCCATATGAAGATCCTGATCCGGCCGGATGAATTGGCCGTTCGGCCCTGTCTCGGCGCTATGGAGCCGAATGACCGACGTCTTCGTATGCATGTCGATATCGTCGGACTTGGCGTTCTGATCCATGACGATCGAAACCGAGCCGTTCGGCGACATCACGTCCTTCACGAAGAAGGCCGTTTCCGAAATCATCGGCCCCCAGCCGGCCTCGTACCAGCCGACCGAGCCATCCTCGAAGATCACCTGCAGATGCCCATAATTATACATGTCGGGCTTCACCTCCTGCGACAGCCGCAGGCCCATGCCGCGCACCTCGACAGGCTTGGCGTCGGTGATCTGGCACATGACGTCGACATAATGCACGCCGCAATCGACGATCGGCGACGTCGTGCGCATCAGCGCCTTGTGCGTCTCCCAGGTCGGGCCGCTCGATTGCTGATTGAGGTTCATGCGGAACACATAGGGACCGCCGAGCTTGCGGGCTTCGGCGATCAGCCGCATCCACGAGGGATGGTGGCGGAGGATATAGCCGATCGCCAGCTTCTTGCCGGCCTTCTTGGCAGCGGCGACAACGCGCTCGGCATCCTCCACCGTAGTTGCCAGCGGCTTCTCGACAAAGACATGGCAACCCGCCTCAAAAGCCATGACGGCGAAATCAGCATGGCTGTCGGAATAGGTATTGATGGAGCAGAGATCCGGCTTCAGCTCCCTCAATGCCACCTCGAAATCCGCATGGATCGTATAGCCGCGCAGTTCCTCAGGCAGCTCCGGCCTGGAGCGATTGACGAGGCCGACGATCTCGAAACCCGGATTGTTGTGATAGGCCAGCGCATGGCTGCGGCCCATATTGCCGAGGCCGGCGACGAGAACGCGGATCGGCTTTTCGGATGAGCTCACTTGACTGCTCCGGAGGTAATGCCGCGAATGAGTTGACGCGAAAAGATGACGTAAAGGATGAGGATCGGCAGAATGGCAAGCGTCAGCGCCGCTAGCACCGCATTCCAGTTGGTCACGAACTGGCCGATGAAAATCTGCGATCCGAGGGTCACCGTCTTGGTCGCCTCGCTCGGCGCGAGGATCAGCGGAAACCACAGATCGTTCCAGATCGGGATCATGGTAAAGACGGCAACTGTCGCCATAGCCGGACGGACTAACGGCAGGACGAGACGGACGAAGATGGCATATTCGCTGAGACCGTCGATACGGCCGGCATTCTTCAGGTCGTCGGAAACTGTCCGCATGAACTCGGACAGGATGAAGATCGCGAGCGGCAGACCCTGCGCCGTATAGACGAGAATCAGCGCCGTCAGCGTGTTGACGAGGCCGGCAGCCACCATGCCCTGCAGGATGGCGACCGTACCAAGACGGATCGGGATCATGATGCCGATCGCCAGATAAAGGCCCATCACCGTATTGCCGCGGAAGCGGTATTCCGACAGCGCAAAAGCGGCCATCGCCCCGAATAGCAATGTCAGGATGATCGAGACGATGGTGACGACGAAGCTGTTCTGGAAATAAGTCAGGAAATCCCCCTGCTTCAGAACGGTGTCATAGCCGATCATGCTGAAGGAGGATGGCGTCGGGACGCTCAAGGGTGCGCGGAAAATCGAAGCGCGATCCTTGAAGGAGTTGATGACCGTCAAGAATACCGGAAAAATAGCAACCAGCGTATAGGCAATAAGCGCCAGATGGACGAAGCCGGTACGGATAAGGGAAGTGCGTGCCTTGGACATGAGTCGCCCTCCTCAGAACTGGTAGCGGCGGATGCGCCGCTGGACGATGAAAAGATAGAAAGACACACCGGCCAGGATGATCAGGAACATCACCGTCGCAATCGTCGCGCCCATCGAACGGTCGCCCAACTGCAGCTGGAAGCCGAAGAAGACGCGGTAGAGCAGCGTGCCGAGAATATCCGTCGAGCCGTCCGGCCCAGCCAAGGCACCCTGCACGGTATAAACCAGGTCGAACGCATTGAAATTGCCGACGAAGGTCAGGATCGAAATGATGCCGATCGCCGGCAATACCAACGGCAACTTGATCTTCCAGAACTGGCTCCAGCCGGTGATGCCATCGCATTCGGCCGCCTCGATGACCTCTTCGGGGATGTTGAGCAGTGCCGCATAGATCAGCATCATCGGGATGCCGACATATTGCCAGACCGAGATCAGCGCGACGGTAATCAGCGCCGTGCTCGGCCTGCCGAGCCATGGGGCGAAGAACGATTTCAGACCGATGACATTCAGAAGCTCGGGCGCAACACCCCAAAGCGGCGAGAGGATCAGCTTCCAGATGAAGCCGACGACGACGAAGGAAAGCAGCGTCGGCAGGAAGATGGCCGTGCGGTAGAAGGCGACAAAACGCAGCTTCGGCAAAGACAGGAGTGCAGCCAAAGCCACACCGATCGGATTCTGCACGCACATGTGGATGGCGAAGAAGATCAGGTTGTTGCGCAGCGCGTTCCAGAAATCATGCGACCAGCGTTCGTCGCCGAACAAAACCTTGAAATTGTTCAGACCAACGAAGACGGACTGATTGTCGACGACATTGTAAAGCGACAGCCGCAAGGTCTCGATCAGCGGCAGGATCATGACCGCCGTATAAACGACAAAGGCCGGGAATAAGAAGACGAGGATGTGCCAGCGCTTGGAGCGCCTGATCGGCATGACCTCAAGGGCATCTGATGTCGCAGCGTCGCTCATGGCTTTCTGCCTGTTTTTCTTGGCTGCATGCCGACGCAGCAGCTCTAAGGTTCAAATCCACCCGCAGTTACGGCTTATGGCCGAAGTGAAACAGCATCGGGTGTGTCGAATGCAATGGCGAGGCGATCGCCGGTTCGATTATCAAACAATGAAAAGGGCGAGGAGCCCGTAAGGTCCCTCGCCCGCATGATGCAGCTATTTACTTGCCGGGCTTGTACCAGCTGTCGAGGCCCTTCTGGAGCTTCTTGGCAGCATCGTCCGGTGTATCCGTGCCGTTGATCACGTTTGCGGATTCGGTCCAGGTTTCATTTTCCAGATTCGGCTTACCGCGCGACAGGATCTGATAGGTAGAACGAACAGTCGACTTGTGATTGTCACGCCAGGAGACGAATTCCTGCGCAAGTGCATCGCTCATCTTTACCGGATGCGAGTTCAGGCTGAAGAAGCCGGGCAGTGAGTTGGCATAGATGTTGGCAAACTCGTCGGAAGCGACCCAGCTCAAGAACTTCTTCGCTTCTTCCTGATGCTTGCTCTTCGTGTTCAAGCCGACACCGATATCCGGATGGTCGGAGATATAGGCGGTGTCGCCAGCCTTGGCCACCGGCGGTGGGAATGCACCCATCTTGAACTGCGCCTGGGTGTTGAAGAGAGCAATTTCCCACGAGCCGGCCGGATAGATCGCAGCTTTGCCGAGCGTGAAGAGATTCTGACTGTCAGCGTAGCCTTGAGCTTCGAAGCCGTCGCCGAGGTAAGGCTTCCACTTGGCCAGTTCCTTGTAAGGATCGACCCACGGCGCGTCCGTCAGCTTTTCCTTGCCAGCGATCAGAGCCTTACGGCCGTCTTCGCCCTTCCAATAGTTCGGGCCGATGTTCTGGTAGCCCATGGTTGCGGCTTCCCAAAGATCTTTCGTGCCCATGGCCATCGGGATATAGGTGCCATCGGCCTTGATCTTGTCGAGGACGGCGAAGAACTCGTCACGCGTCGCCGGCACTTTCAGCCCGAGCTTGTCGAAGGCGTCTTTATTGTAGATGAAGCCGTGGATGACGGACGCCATCGGCACGCAGAAGGTGGATTTCCCGTCGTCGGTCGACCATGCAGCCTTGGCGACAGCCGAGAAATTTTCCAAGCCCTTCAGGCTCGTTAGATCAGCAAGGTGCTTCTTGTTGAAGAGGTCGAGCGAAGCATCGAACGGACGGCAGGTGATGATGTCGCCCGCAGAGCCGGCGTCGAGCTTGGCGTTCAGCGATGCATTGTATTCGGTCGGAGCCGTCGGCGAGAAGACGATCTTGATACCCGGATTCTTCGCTTCGAAAGCCGGGATGATCTTTTCCTGCCAGATCTGCAGGTCGTCATTACGCCAGCTTTCAACCGTCAGCGTCACATCGGCCGCATGCGCCAGGCTGACCGAGGTCAGCAGGCTCGATGCAAGAAGCAAGCCTTTCAGAACATTGGTTTTCATTTCCCTCTCCTGTTTTCCGCGCCATAGCAAGGCGCTGTTCTCGATCTGAAATCCGCTGGCCTGTCCGAGGAACGGTCAGCGCTCCATAGGGACCGCCAATATTGCCGACCCCTCCATGCAAAAGGCTTCAGAGGCTTTGTGCCTGATCGGCCCTATCAATTGCTGTCGCCGCCGCCAGACGAAGACACAGCAAGAACCACGCGGGAAATTATGACAAACGTCGAAACGAGATCCTCCTGATCCTGAACGGCCTGGCGCAACGACGAGATGCACGCCCTTCCGCTTCACTTACCGGCTGTTGTTTTTCTGCCGGCTTTGCCGATGTCCATTTGCACTGTTCCCTTACTCCGAATTAAGTCCAAAAAAATACCAATTGTCCAGCCAAATTTAACTTTCGAATGCAAAAAGATTGAAACTCATTAATTTACCTAGGTAATTCAATGAGATGAAGACAAGCAAAAATGCTCGCTTTGCCTATTGGTAAATGGTATTTTTTTGGTATTATGTGAAAAACGGGGAACAGGCGGCATCCGGAGGCATGATGGGGCAGTTTGCGATTGGTATCGATGGCGGCGGCACGAGTTGCAGGGCGGCCGTCATAGATCATAGCGGGCAGGTGCTCGGTACCGGCAAGGCGGGTGCGGCGAACATCCTCTCCGATCTGGAAAATTCGCTGATTCATATCGTCGCCTCGGCAAAGCAGGCCTTGATCGATGCTGGGCTCACTCCCGAACTGCTGCAGGAATTACCGGCCGTCATCGGAACAGCAGGAGCCAATGTCGGCAATTACGGTAAAAAGGTCGAAGGCGCCCTGCCCTTTGCAAACACACGTGTTGTCACGGATGCGACGACAGCGCTTCAAGGCGCTCTCGGCGACGCCGATGGCGTCATCGGCGCCTTCGGCACCGGCTCAGTCTACAATGCCCGCCGTGACGGCAGGATTTGGGGTATCGGCGGCTGGGGTTTTGTCATAGGCGACCAGGCAAGTGGCGCTCGTCTTGGGCGAGATTTGCTCGAGAGAGCTGTCTTGGCACATGACAAGGTGACGGCGGGTTCGGCACTGACGGCATCGATCATGGCCGAATACGGTAATGATCCAGAACGGATCGTCGAATTTGCGCACGCCTCCAAGCCCAAGGATTTTGCCCGCTACGCGCCTGTTATCTTCGAATATGCCGGAATGGAGGATGCAGTCGCCATCGACATCGTGAGAACTGCGGCAAAATCGATAACCGAAAGTCTGGATGCGCTGCTTTGGCCGGAATGCCCTTCGATCTGCCTTCTCGGCGGCCTTGCCCAAGCCTATCGCCCCTGGCTTGATGAACGCCACAAGGCGATTCTCGCGGAGCCAAGAGGGGACGTTCTGCGCGGAGCCGTGGAGTTGGCGGCGAAATTGCTGCTGGGTGGAGAGGTAAACAGGGCATGACTGAAGACTTGAGCGCGATCTTCTCGCCGGAGCGCCTTTCCGGAGGTGGGACGGGTCCACTTTACGTCAAGCTACGACGCAGGCTTGAAGAGGCCGTGAAGGTCGGCAGGCTGAAACATGGGGATGCGCTTCCACCTGAGCGCGACATCGCCGAATTTGCTGCGGTCAGCCGTGTCACGGTGCGTAAGGCGATCGACGACCTAGTGGCGGAAGGCATTCTCGTTCGCCGTCACGGTTCGGGTACATTCGTTGCAAAGCCCGTTTCCAAGGTGGAGCAGCGACTGTCGCAACTCACCTCATTTACCGAGGACATGGCGAGGCGCGGGATGACGGCTCGTTCGGAATGGCTGCACAAGGGCATCCATACGCCCTCCCCCGATGAGATGATGATTCTCGGGCTTGCCGCCGACACTCGGGTATCGCGCCTCAGTCGCCTGCGCATTGCCGACGATCAACCGCTCGCGATCGAGCACGCCAGCGTTTCCGGTGAATTCCTGCCGGATCCGTCGGCAGTAACGACATCGCTCTATGCGGAATTGGAAAAGCGCCAGGTACGTCCCGTTCGCGCCGTTCAGCGCATATCTGCGACCAACATGAAAGAGGCCGATGCGGGATTGCTCGGCGTTCCCGTGGGAGCAGCCGGCCTATCGATCGAGCGCATCTCCTATCTCGGTTCAGGCCGCGCAGTCGAATTTACACGCTCGCTCTATCGCGGTGACGCCTATGACTTCGTCGCGGAACTGACGATCGGCGCGAACTAGCCCACGCCTGCGAAACCGTAAAAATCTCAGAATCAAAAAAGCGCCACCCCAACCGAATGGCTGAGGTGGCGCTCGTATATGGAATCAAATTCTAAGCTGAACACCGCAAGTCTTTGACATGACTCGCGATCAGGCTGCGTCGTCGACCGCGGTCTCGCGCTTCTCCGGCACATAATTGAGGACAGGACCTAACCAACGCTCTACCTCTGCCACGGGCATGCCCTTGCGAGCCGCATAGTCCTCGACCTGATCGCGCTCAATCTTGGCGACACCGAAATAGTAGGAAGACGGGTGAGCGATATAGATGCCCGAGACGGAAGAACCTGGCCACATCGCATAGCTTTCCGTGAGCCTCACGCCCGTTGTCGCTTCGGCATCCAGCAGGCGGAAAAGCGTATCCTTCTCGGTATGGTCAGGCTGCGCCGGATAGCCAGGTGCTGGACGGATACCTGCATAGGCTTCGAGAACGAGCTCCTCGCTCGTGAAATTCTCATCCGCAGCATAGCCCCAGAACTCTCGACGTACCCGCTCATGCATCCGCTCGGCGAAGGCTTCGGCAAAGCGGTCGGCCAGCGCCTTGACGAGGATCGACGAATAATCATCATTTGCGCGTTCGAAGCGTTCGGCAATGGCCACCTCCTCGATACCGGCCGTGACGACGAAGCCGCCGACGTAATCGCCGACACCGCTGGAAACCGGCGCCACAAAGTCCGACAACGCCACATTCGGGCGACCGTCCCGCTTCGACAGTTGCTGCCGCAGTGTGTAGAAAGTGGCAAGCTCCCCGTTGCGGCTTTCGTCGGTGAACAGCCTGATATCGTCGCCGACCGTGCCCGCTGGCCAGAAGCCGATGACGGCGCGCGGGCGAAACCAGTTTTCCGCGATGATCTTTTCGAGCATCGCTTGTGCATCGGCATAGAGCTGCCGCGCCGCCCCGCCCTGTTTCTCGTCTTCGAGAATTGCCGGAAAACGACCCTTGAGCTCCCAGGTCTGGAAGAATGGGGTCCAGTCGATATATTTCGCCAGCTCAGCCAGATCGTAGCGCTCGAATACCTTGGTACCGAGGAACTGCGGTTTGACCGGCTTATAGCCCGACCAATCCACTTTTTCGGCATTCTCACGCGCTCTTGCAATCGGCAGGCGTATCTTCTCGGCCTCGCTCCGCGCATGCGCAGCAGCGACCTTGAAATATTCAGCCCGAACGGTATCGACATAGCCCTGCCGCGCATCGGGCGATAGCAGCGCTGAGACAACACCGACCGCACGACTTGCATCCGTGACATAGACCGTCTGTCCGCGATGATAGCTCGGATGGATCTTTACCGCTGTATGGACGCGACTGGTGGTGGCCCCGCCGATCAGCAACGGAATATCGAAGCCTTGCCGCTCCATCTCCGAGGCGACATGCACCATCTCGTCCAATGACGGCGTAATCAATCCCGACAAGCCGATGATATCGACCTTTTCGGCGACGGCTGTCTCGAGGATCTTGGTCGCCGGCACCATGACGCCCAAATCGATGATTTCGTAATTATTACACGCAAGCACGACGCCGACGATGTTCTTGCCGATGTCGTGCACGTCGCCCTTGACGGTCGCCATCAGCACCTTGCCGGCTGACTGCCGTTCGCTGCTGCCGCCGTTGGCAGCTTTCTCGGCTTCCATGTATGGCAGCAGCACGGCAACGGCCTGCTTCATGACACGGGCGGACTTCACGACTTGTGGCAGGAACATCTTGCCCGAACCGAAGAGGTCGCCAACGACATTCATGCCGGCCATCAACGGGCCTTCGATGACATGCAACGGCCGCTCAGCCTTCTGACGCGCTTCCTCGGTATCGGCCTCGATATATTCGGTAATGCCGTTGACCAACGCATGTTCGAGCCGCTTCTCGACCGACCATTCGCGCCAGGAAAGATCCTGGGCCTTCGCCTCCTTGCTGCCGGCACCGCGAAAGCGCTCGGCAATCTCAAGTAGGCGCTCCGTGCTATCCGGACGGCGGTTGAGCACCACGTCCTCACAGGCGTCCCGTAATTCCGGATCGATATTGTCATAGACAGCCAGCTGCCCGGCATTGACGATGCCCATGTCCATGCCCGCCTGAATGGCGTGGTAAAGAAATACGGCATGCATGGCCTCGCGAACGGGTTCGTTACCGCGGAACGAAAAGGACAGGTTTGAGACACCGCCGGAAATATGGACCAGAGGCATGGTCTTCCGGATCGTCCTCGTCGCCTCGATGAAATCGACACCGTAATTGTTGTGCTCTTCGATGCCAGTCGCAACGGCGAAGATATTCGGATCGAAGATGATGTCTTCCGGCGACAGGCCTGCCACTTCAGTCAACAGTTTATAAGCACGTGAGCAGATCTCGACCTTGCGCTTGTAGCTATCTGCTTGACCTGTCTCATCGAACGCCATCACGACGACGGCCGCGCCGTACATTCGCATCAACCGTGCCTGTTTGAGAAAGTTCTCCTCGCCTTCCTTCAGCGAGATGGAATTGACGATCGGCTTACCCTGAACGCATTTCAGGCCGGCCTCAATGATCGAAAACTTGGAACTGTCGATCATCACGGGAACGCGGGCAATATCCGGCTCTGCGGCGATGAGGTTCAGGAACTCCACCATCGCCTTTTCGGAGTCGATCAGGCCCTCGTCCATGTTGATGTCGATGACCTGCGCGCCATTTTCGACTTGATCGCGGGCGACGGCAAGCGCTGCCGTATAGTCGGCATTGGTGATCAGCTTGCGGAATTTCGCCGAGCCAGTGACGTTGGTCCGCTCACCGACATTGACGAAGGGAATATCCTTGGTGAGCTCGAATGGCTCCAGACCCGAGAGCGACATGAAGGGACGATGCTCGGCAGGCTGCCGTGGCGGATATTTCGAAACTGCCTGAGCGATTGCGGCGATATGCTCCGGCGTTGAACCGCAGCAGCCGCCAACGATATTGACCAGCCCCTCGCGCGCAAATTCTTCGACCTGTGCCGCCATCATCTCGGGCGTCTCATCATACTGACCGAATTCGTTCGGCAGACCGGCATTGGGATAAGCGCAGATGAAGGTATCCGCAGCAGCCGAAAGCTCCTGCAGATGCGGCCGCATAGCGTTTGCACCGAGAGCACAGTTGAGGCCAACTGTGAAAGGCTTCGCATGGCGCACGGAATTCCAGAAGGCTGACGGCGTTTGGCCGGATAGCGTGCGCCCGGAAAGATCGGTGATCGTGCCAGAAATCATGATGGGCAGATGAACACCCTTGGCCTCGAAGCGCTCCGCACATGCAAAGATCGCGGCCTTTGCATTCAGAGTATCGAAAATTGTCTCGATCAGGATGATATCTGCACCGCCGTCGATCAGACCGTCGATCTGCTCGCCATAGGCCAAGCGCAGAACATCAAAAGTGACCGCACGGTAGCCAGGATTGTTAACATCAGGAGAAATGGACGCCGTCCGATTGGTCGGTCCGATCGCACCGGCCACGAAGCGTCGCTTACCATCTTCGCGTTCCGCACGGATCGCGGCGCGGCGGACGATCTCGGCGCCCTCTTTGTTGAGATCGTAGACCGCACCTTCCATCTGGTAGTCCGCCTGCGCAATGCGGGTGGAAGAGAAAGTATTGGTCTCGAGGATATCCGCACCGGCTTTGGCATAGCGATAATGAATATCTTCAATCGCATCGGGCTGGGTCAGGATGAGGAGGTCGTTATTGCCCTTCTGGTGGCACGCGCAACCGATGAACCGGTGGCCGCGAAACTGATCCTCGTCGAAGCCGAGACCCTGGATCTGCGTGCCCATGGCGCCATCAAGCACGAGTATCCGTTCACTGGCCGCCTTTCGCAAGGCTTCGAAAATCTCGCCGCCATTACGCTTCGTCGTCTCGGAACCAAAAAGAGTGTCAAACATAAGCGAATTCCTCTGGCCTGATTGCGACTCCGCAACCAGATCACATAAAGATATCTTTATGTCAACATATCTACGCTCATGTTCGGTGCAGCGCAAGCGCGCATCTTCTATAGTTGTGTTCTTTCAGGAAAAGCAGAGCGGACGAATTGCCGCCCGACCATGGACAACGCGGGGGTAACGACACAGCTTCATCCCATAACGCCATGACAGCGCTTTCGGACGGCGCTATACGGCTTCTGGAAGAGAATCCTAGGAGGACGGCATGAACATACAGGTTGAACCCACAGCGCTCGGAAACTGGAGCACCCGCGCCTATCACAGGCGCTGGTTGCTCGATCAGGCCGATGCGCTTTTCAATTTCTTCCAGTACCGCGCCGTCAATCCCAAAGGCGGCTTCCACGACATGGATGATGCCGGCAAGCCGTTGGATAAGGTAAATCCCGTACGCGGCATTCATTCGACCGCCCGCATGGTGCACTGCTTCTCGATCGGGTCGTTGCTCGGCCGTCCCGGCGCAAACGAAATTGTGGATCACGGCATGAACTATCTATGGAAGCATCATCGCGACACCGAGCATGGCGGCTATTTTTGGTCGCTGAACAATGACGGCCCCGTCGATTCCAGCAAGCAGGGCTATGGCCACGCTTTCGTGCTGCTTGCTGCTTCATCCGCAAAGACGATCGGCCATCCACTGGCCGATGGCATGTTGGCAGACGTCACGGAAATTCTGAATACTAAGTTCTGGGAAGCAAAGCACGGGGCGATCGCCGAGGAATTCAATCGGGATTGGTCCTTGATCGACGGTGGCACCTATCGCGGCCAGAACTCCAACATGCACCTGACGGAAGCGCTGATGGCTGCTTTCGAAGCGACCGGCGACAAGACATATCTCGAAAAAGCAGAAAGTATCGCCGATCTCGTCATTCGCCGTTCGGCGGGGTCCGTCGGCTGGCGCGTTACCGAACACTTCAACGCCGACTGGGTGCTCGATAAGAATTACCGCGGCAATGAGATGTTTCGCCCGTCGGGTACGACACCAGGGCATTGGCTGGAATGGGCGCGTCTGATCTTGCAGCTTTGGGCGCTTGGGGAAAAGCGGCATGCCTGGATGCCTGAAGCAGCCAAGGGCCTCTTCTCTCAGTCCATGTCACTCGGCTGGGACAATGAGAAGAGCGGATTCTTCTATACACTTGATTGGGGCGATGTGCCTGCAAAGCGCAACAAGCTTTGGTGGCCTGCCTGCGAGGGGGCTGGTGCCGCTCATTACCTGAACGAACACGTCCCGAGCGATTTTCACGAAGAAAGCTACCGCAGGATCTGGAGCGTGATCGGCCAAGCCTTCATCGATCGCGTCAATGGCGGCTGGCATGAAGAGCTGACGGAAGATCTAATTCCGGCTCATACATTGTTTCCTGGCAAGGGCGATATCTATCATGCCTTGCAGGCCTGCCTCATCCCGCTTTTCCCGGCCACGGGCAGCCTGACCAAGGTTATCGCCGAGGCCGGCGGCAAGATCTGAGATCAGCAGCGCGCCCGCTCGACTGGCGGCGCCGCTTCGGCCCCTCTATGCGAGGCTGAGATTGTGAAGCTCGTGGCCGAGAGTGAGAGCCAGGGCTTCGACAACAAGATTGTGATCTTCCCGCTGCGGCAGACCTGAAACGGTGACGGCGCCAACGCACCCCGTGCCGTTGACAAAAATGGGGAAACTACCGCCAGATGCGGCATATTCCGCGCTTGAAAGCCCGTTGTCCTCGATCGTCTTACCCTGCTGCTGTAGCCGCAACGTACTGGCGTAGCTACTGCGGAAGTAACGCAGCACCATATTGCGCTTCCGACGAATCCAATTGGAATTATCAGGTGTCGAGCCGGGCAAGGCTATGTAGAAAACCGGCATGGAATGCAGGGTGATATCGATGGCAACGCCCATGTTGCGCTCGCTGGCGAGGTCGCGCAACAACTTGCCGAGCACCCAAGCGGTCGAAAGGTCAAAAGCATCGAAACGCAGCATTTCCTCTTGCAGCTCGATGCGGGCGAGATCCTGGTCGATCGTCATGGAAACCTTCTCTAAAAATTGTATTCGCCTATGAAACGCGGAGAGAACGATTTGTCCATCTATCTCTTCCGCATTTCGAAACCAAGCTGCCATCACCCGGCCTTGAAGGCTAGCGCTCTTGCTTGCTTGCAGGAAGCGAACAGGTCATTGATAAAGCTCTATGAATGTCCCGCCAGAGGAATACTCCAGCATGAATGCAAAATATGCGCTGCCCGCCATACTGGCCTGCACCTGTGCCACAACATCGGCTCTGGCCGACAGTCCAGCACAATTAGTGCTGCGCGACGGTTTCGACGGCAAGGATTTCGCGCGATCTGGGCACCTTTACTATCGCGATAATGCTGAACAAAAGGCAGGAACGATCGAATTTCAATCAGACGTAAAACGTACCGGCGCGGGAGCATTGAAGCTGAGTGTCCGGCCATTCTGCGCGCCGGATAAAACAAATTGCAGCGAAAGAGCCGAGATCTGGGAGCGCACTAAATATCGCGTGCCATACAATCAGGGAGTTTGGTACGGTTTCGCTGTAAAGTTCGCCGATCCCATACCCTCTGGCGACCATCGCTACCTCATTGCTCAATGGAAGCGGGAAATCGGACCGAAAGCCGAAGGGGACTTCAGTCCCTTTCTCGCATTGCGGCTCAATAATGGGAAGCTCTTCGCGACCGTAGAAACCAACTACGTTGCGCCCGTCAAGAACCAGGAGCCTGGAAACAAAGGCAAGGTCTGCAATAGTGACGAGGCGCCGGTCTGGTTTCGTCCCGATACCAATCAGATGCGCGCATTGGTGGCTACGGATGACAATTGGGGCGAATCAGACGGACAAGAATTTACAGGCTGCACAAACGCGATCAAAGTAATAAATCGTGGAAACAAGTTGCCGACGCCGGCATCAGGCTGGATCGATTTTGCCATTTACAGCAAACCTGGCCCGGATGGCTCGGGTCATATCGAGATATTTGCCAACAATAAATGGATCGTTACTGTCACCGGTCATATAGGACATGCGGATCATGGGTTGGGAAAAAACCAATATTTCAAGTTCGGGCCATATCGCGCCGCGGATACCACCATATGGACGCTTTATTACGATGATTTCCGCCGGTCACCCCGCTGTGCCGATGTACTATCGGATCCCAAGCTTTGCCCTATGAAGTGAAAAGGCTGCCGAAAATGTATAACTCCAGAGCAATATGGCTGCTCGCATTGCGAGAGCCCAGTTTTTTTGAGAAGTGGCCGAACTTTTTCCTTTCTCGATAGTTATGTTCTTTCGTGGAGGAGGTGACCGAGATGCTTACTACCCATCGCGATTGCAAGCAGCATGCAAAGAGGAACGCGATACCCTCTCTAGGCGAAATAGAAGGTCGGGTTGCGGTTCTGGAGATTGTCGCCCAGTCGGCACTGACGCATGTGTTCGAAGAAGGCGAAGTCGATATTGACGCAGCGTTGCTGGCCCAAATTCGCAGAGCCTTGCATCGTAAGTGTAAGGAGTTGAAACTCGACGGAGAAGATACGGCATCGGCACTTTTATATGCCGAGGAGTTGATCGAGGCCGCTGTTAAGGCGTCGCATCCCGTCCATCAATGATGCCTTCCCGGCCGAGGCTGGTATTATCCGTCTTAGTTGCGCTGGCAATTACGCTCGGCGTGGTACTGTTGGTTGCGCCCCACGATACAGGGGACAGGCTCACTCGGTCGCTGCCACCACCCGGCGGACATCAAAATTAGCAATAATGTGTCCAATAATGAACCCGTGTTACGTTAAGACACAGAGTTTGTCCCGTATCAGGCGGCCGTTAACGTCGCGCGGTAAACTTGGTTGCAAATTTCCGAAACCAACGCAGTGTTCACTTCACCCCACAATATCAAGCTCCGACATGAATGGTGTAGTGAATGTCTATGATGGTCAACACGCCGCTTTACTCCGATGATATCGACGTCCTCGCAGGCGCCCTTTTTGCATGGTGCGCCGAGCGCAGCATCAAATTGCAAAGTCAGGAAGGTCTGTCCGCAGCTAATGTGGCCATTGATCTTTATAACGCCGGTTATCAAACACAAGATCAGTTGCTAGGCGCATTACACAATTACGATTTACACTGATGTGTTGCTCGGATATCCAGCTTTATATCCAAAACTGAGCACAATTTCCCCAAGTAACGCCTCTGCAAATGTGGCGGTAGCGACCTTATTTTATGTCGATTTCTCTTCGAAGACGCTGGCGATGCAGTCTCGCTCGTCGAGGATCCCGGACCATTCATCCTGATGATAAGCGGAGTCGTAGATCAGTGTGAAAGGACCTTGATAGCCAGCGGAGTTGGAAAGCTTAATGCAGCGAACATAATCCTCCTTATCGAGGCCTGCTGCTGAATATCGTCCTTTTGCGTGACAGAGTTCGGCGCGGCCCATGATCTTCGCTAGATCCTCGTATTTGCCGGCTCGCTCCCAGTTGCCGAAATCTCCATTGAGACCGACTGTACCGTGCAGAGCATCGAGAATCCGGTTGACCTCCACCGGCCCTGGCAGAAGATCGAACCAGTTCTCTATGACGAGGCGCACTCCCGCCGCGGCAGTCAATTCAGCCAGCCGCCGCAAATGAGTTTCGGCAAGCGTCAAAGCTGGATTCGTCGGCTGAGCCTTTCCGGCAATAACACGCATGTTTCCAGCCCCAAGAGCCGCGGCAACGTCGATCCATCCCGTCATCCATTCTGCGTCGCGCTGAGCGGTTTGCGGATTGCTCAGGTCTCCGTCTTCGACGAGCAGCGTCTGAAGCTTTACGCCTGCCTCCTCTGTGGCCTTGCGAAAATCACGGAGATAGCTGGGAAGGAGACTCGGCAAGTGGAAGGAACAAATCTCAAGCCGAAAGATGCTATGATCGGCGCATTGTTGCGGCACGTCGATCAATTCGATCGTACCCTTCCCGTAAGTCGATTGGCGAGCCGGGTATGCTCGATCGCCAGGCTTATAGGGATAGGTGGCGCCGAGCGCCCGGTGCAAGGACCAGGTTGAAACCGCAAAACGATCCGACAAATCAACCACAAGGCGCCCCCATTCCCTTTGGTGAAAGGTAATCAAGACATAGTCTCGACTGCACGGATATCAATCCAAAAATGCTAAGACTCCCCTCCTGTTGCGGCAACTCTATTCCCATAAGAAATCGTCGCTAAGTCCTTTCATGCCCTCCCTTAACCCATCTGGAAATGGCGTCAAAAAGCAGGTCGGCAATCCACATGGCGCATACGCCAACGACGAAAGCCGTGGCATTCATGGCCGCGACATCCTCTTGAGGCAAAGGCCAGTTGATAGCGCGCAGATAGAAAAGCGCCGGCTCCGTTAAATAGGTTGCAGCAAGCGCGCCGCAAATAGGCGATTCAACAATCTCTCGCGTCGTATATCGGCGCCTGGAGAGACCGCGCAGGATACCGCCGGAAAGGCCAGCAATGACAACTCCGACTTTGATGCCCAAAGCATCCAGAAATTCGTGCAACGTCATCGCTTTTCTCGACCGAATTTTGGGATTTGGAATGCCGCCGCTGCTTATTCATGGCGTGCGGCGGCTGGATAAGCTTATTTGTCAACAGGCGGCTGAGGCTCTATCAAACCCGTAATACCGTCCCGCATGATATTGATAACGATTTTCAGCATGCTCAAAGCCGCTACAGCGGCTGCAGCAAAGCCTCGAATAGCGATCATCGAAGCCGATAACGCAATTAACACATTCAGAATATTGTGGAACGTATTCGTATTGAACATATATTCTCCTGTTGTATCGATGAGGGTTGTGCATCAGCGCGCGACCCCGAAGCCTTGAATTCATGGGAGGCAGCCACGAAAGGGATTTAGGAGGTCAGCACCCTTTGTATAGCCTGTATCCGGCCACAGCCCATCGTTCTGCGAATCTATCGAGCACCCTCAATCGCCGCAGCGAACTTCCTGGCAAAGCCGGCAATATCGATTGCTCGATCCGTGCTGTTGATAATCCGGCGCGCCCCGAGCCAATCGGAACCGATAGCGTTGAAGTAATCGGCAAGCTTCCAGCCAGTGAAACGCCCGTTGATCATGCCATCAAATAGGATTTCAACCGCTTTATCAGGATCGAGAGCCCTATCCGGATCATCGGCGATGCCATACTTGGCATAATTGTCCCGACCGGTGATCTGCACCAGGCCGCGCCCGCGATAACGCCAACCGTCGCCGCTCGTCTCGTCGCCGTTATTGCAAGCTGCTCATCCGTGGCATTGGTTAGATCGATGGTGACGCCGCGGCCTCCCTTGGCCCCGGCGCCGGAGCGCTCGCTAGGTTTCTGATGAACATAGGATGCGGCAATCTTCGCCATTTCATCGCGCCGCTTCTGGTCCGCCTCGTCGTCGCGCATCACTTTCAGCATGTAATCAAGCGGCGTACCTTCGGTGGAAACAACCTTGCGACGGCGCGCACGCGGTTTGCGCGGCGCGACTGGCTTGTCGGCATTGGTCATGCTTCATGATTTCCGATGGAATTTTGAAAGAAACAAGCGGTTTAAAACATCGCTTGCGGTCAACAGTGCGTCGCTGCAACTGTTCTCATCATGCCAAAATAGATACCGTATTTCGGCTGAGTTGGCGACACCTTTTAAGGCCGATCAGCGCGCAAGGAATAAGGATTTTGACGGGGGCTACAAATAAACAATTGAAATTCCCCGTAAATATCGGATTCTCCAGTCCGACGAACTAAACGATCTAGCCCTCAATTCGCGAAAATACTCAAGATGCGCAAAGGCCGGCCGACAGGAATCTCGGCAAGACGAAACAGCAGTTCGGATGATCCCATGAGCCAGGATTGGGTTCGGCGGTTCATCGCCGCCAATCTCCCGGTCCTGCCTGTTCCCGGTATCCCCGATATTTGCCTGCATAAAGCAGATCCACAAAGCGGGCTGCGACACCTCGCAGAACAAGATTTGCAATTCGGCTCACCGTACTGGGCGCATTACTGGGGAGGAGGTCTGGCTCTCGCCCGTTATCTTCTTGATAGGCCGGAAAGTGTGGCTGGTCGCCGCGTATTAGATCTGGGAGCCGGCTCGGGAATTGTTGGGATTGCCGCTGCAAAGGCACGCGCGGCGAAAGTTTATGCCGCCGACGTCGATCCCTATGCAATCGCAGCTATCGAGCTCAATGCCGCGCTCAATGATGTGACGATCGATACGGTACTCGCCGACCTGACGAAAAGCGAACCGCCTGACGTCGACGTCATATGCGTCGGGGATCTTTTCTATGAGGCAGCGCTTGCGGAGAGCGTCATCGCACTTCTGGACCGCTGCCTGGCTCGGGAAATCATGATTCTGATCGGTGATCCCTGGCGAACTCATCTGCCGACATCGCGTCTCCGGCTCTTGGCAGAATACACGGTCCCAGATTTTGGCGAGATCACTGCAAAGACTCGCCCCGCCGGCGTCTTTGCGCTTGGTTGAACAAAGTCACCAATCGGAGATACTGGCGCATCACAATGATCGCGGGTTCGGACCGCATCAGTGCGACGGCTCAGACTTTCATCTTGGCGCGCCTGCGATTCCCGCGTTCCAGTCGCTTGGCCAGTTCGGCAAGTTCCGGGCTTGCCGCGTCGAAAACTGGCCGCGCATCGTCCGGCAGCCAATGTGTTTCATGTTTGGGTGCCTTGGGCCTTGCCCGGTCGAGACCGCCAGGCGCATTCGGCATCATTGGCGATATGCGCGACCAATCCGGTTCCTGAAGCATCGGTGAGGCAGCGAGAAGTACATCGGCCAACTTCTGGAACTCGCTGTGAATACGCCGTTCGGCCGTGCGCCGTACGCGCCCGGTCCGCGCGCAAAAATCCCGAAACGAACCAGCAATATAGGGCGCGGCAAGACAAATGGACCATCGCGAAAGCAGAATGCGCCGCTCCTCATCCTGGACGTGAACCCGGAGCCATTCCAGCAAAACCTCCTCTGCCCGACTGATGGCTGCAGCACTCGGCCGATAGCGAATGCGGATATCGGCATGATCCATCGGTTCGGGCAAAACCTCCGGCCAAAGTGTCCGCATCCTGTCGGGCCGGATGCCGCGCACGTCGAGATGAACCATCGTATCGGCAGCTTCGACGAAACGTGCACGGACGATCAGGCTCAGGTCGGCAATCTCAGCCGCGCGACGGGACAGGTCGTCAAACTGCAAGGCGGACCGGTGCATCAAGTCGTTTCTCCAATTCCTGATAAATCAGCGTTCGCAATGTCGCCCGAACGGGCCACGGCCGCCGCGCCACTGCATCCGTGCGCAATGTAGCAAGCGCGATATCATCGAAGGCACCCAAGAGATCACCTGGACGCTGCAGCGCCCAATCCTGGCGCTGCGCCAGGACATCGGATATGGCGCCGATCGTGTCCGACCAGAGTTCATCGCGATTGCTCCCGGTTTGTCGGATGCATCGCAGAACAAAGACCAGATGACCGTCCCCGTAGCGGCCCCGGATTTCCTGCATCGTACCGCGCGCGTGGCTCTCCGCCGGTGCGCGGCGCCGATGGACGGGAACCAGCTTGATACCGAGCCCATCGAGAATAAGATCCAGCCTGCCTTTGGTCATGACAGTTCAACTCCTTTCGTCGGCGAATTTGTTGCCTCTTCCATCCATGGGCAGCTCACTAAGCGCTTCCAATCGTGGCGGTAGCGCTGGCCGATTTGGGTTTGAAGAAGGCCTCCGCCTTAGAAATCGCTTCCACCCTCGCCCCATCTCGGAGCATCGGCGTGTTGAGATAAGCAACCATCGCCTCGCCGGCTGCAGCCTTGGCAGCATCTTGCGTCGCAAAGACGATCGGTTCACCTCTCCTATCCCGGAGGACCTCATTTGTCGCTCGGTGAACCTTGCGAATCCAGCCGAGATGGCCGCCGGCAACGGCTTCTGTTCCGATTTGAAATTCGTTCATAGCAACCTCCCCCGGCTCGCTTGGCCAGGTCTATCTCTAGAGTTTTCGATTGGGTTTTGACGTTTGGGTGCCCGCCTACCGCCTGCGCAGTTTCGCCGGCCGTGCCGGCTCTTTGGGCGCAAGCGTGGGGTCTTCGGCAATGCGGAAATGAATTTGGTCTCCCTCCGGAGCACCGAAGTCCTCATCCTCAAGGGATCTCATTGGCGATTTCCAAATGACCGACTTTATCGCGATCACCATAGCGACAAAAAACAACGCGGCGCCGATACAGGCGAGAAGACCCTGAAGCATTTCGATCATGGCAGCGCCTCCTGACCAACTGCTTCGGAAAATGACCCGATCTTCGTCATTTCCGCAGGCTCGACGGCTGCATCACAACCCTCACAATGCAGCTCGATGATCTCCGCGATCGATAGAATTCGGAGGCATCCTGGGCACCCCCAAAAGCGATCGAAATATCCAGCCGGCGACGCTGTCCTCCTGTTCCCATTGCCTGTGATCATAACTCCACCTCCAAAACATTGTCCGTCGCGTACTGCGCCGGGCCGCTCACCCGCCAAACAGCGTTTTGCGCCACGGGCACCTTGATAAACACAAATTATGTTGATAGTAATGACGTTGTCAACATGATTTATGTCGGAAATTTTGCAAGGGTCAAAAGATGCAGAAATCCATGGGCGAACGACTAAGAGCGGCGCGCGAAGCCGCAAATTATCCATCAGCCACGAAGGCGGCAGAAGCGCTGGGCGTGAGCTTGTCCACCTATCGCGCGCATGAAAATGGTCAGAACGAATTCAGCGCCGAAGTCGCCAATCGCTATGCCAAGAAATTCGGCACGACCGCGGCTTATCTTCTCACCGGCGAAGGCCAGCGCAAAACCGCACGTCCGGCACCAAACATTGTCATGTCCTTCGATCCCGACGAGCAGGATCACGATGGATTTGCCGAGAGCGGCGACGAGCTCAGCTATAGCCGGGAACACTGGAAGCCGCAGATCGAAGGCGCAACACCGGAAGTGGACGTCAAGCTCGGCGCCGGTAGCGGCGTCGTCGGCGAAGTCATCAACCTTCCCGTCGGCTCAGGCAATGTCGCCGGGCATAAGATCGTCGCAGAATGGCTTATCCCCACCGGCTATCTGCGAAACGAGGCCAAGGCTTCCCCGAGCCACACGATCATCATGGAAGTCGTCGGCGATTCCATGCAGCCGACCTACATGCCCGGCGATCGCGTCATCGTCGATCTCTCACAGAACCAAATGACCACCGATACGGTCTATGCGATCAGCGACGGTTATACGGAGCCGCAGATCAAGCGCTTGCAGCGAGTTCCCTTTAGCCGGCCAAGCGAAGTCAAGATCATCTCCGACAATCCGGCACTGGAAACTTTTACCGTCGAATTGGACCGCTTGACGATCATCGGCCGGATCTGCGGTCATATCGCACGCAAATAAAACCAATTTTCTATTTGAGGTACGCGATAAACATAAATTATGTTGACATATATCATGTTGAATGGCAACTTCACCGAGAAGAGCCATTGGCCCTGAATGGAATGAGCCCGGACAAGAGCAGGATCTCGTCCGAAGTTAGCGAAACCGGACAGGCCAATTGCAACGATTGGAAAAGCCGCAAGGCCATCGAAGGAGAATGTCATTCATGCCGAGACAGCCGAATGCTTTCATAATCATACCGGCAGATGCCTTGAGGGGAGCCGGCGCTGCCGAGCTATCGTCGATCGCCAGGGCGGGAGAATGATGATGTACGCTTCAGAATTCTCCTGCGAATATTCATTTGATGAGCTTAGTATCCGTCTATGCGATCGTTGGGAAACCGGATTGCTGTTATACGGGCGTGCTGAGCTGACCTCGGCAGGAGCCGATTACGAGGACGAGTTCTATGTGTCGGCAATCAGACTGGATGGTGGTGCAAGACTGTCACGGCCGAATGCCTCGAACAATGCAGGCAGCTTCGAGTCCGAATTATTCCGGCGGATAGCAACGGTCATCGAAGACGACAGAACACAGGCGGGTCGTCACGCCGCCGAACTTTTCGTCTCTGCGTTGGAGCAATCTAGAGAAGCTGACTATGATCAAAACCACAAGTTCGAGCGGGAGAGAAAACTGGAAGCGCTCGTGACATACTGAGGTCCACGACATGCAAACATCGATATTCACGGGAGGTCGCTGAAACAATGAACGTTCCCCAGCACGAGCTTGAAGAGATCCGCCTGCTGGAGCAGAAGCTACATCTCCCGGAAATACGACGGTCGCCGGCAGTCGTGGAGGAATTGCTGGCCAAAGGCTTCGTTGAATTTGGCAGTTCCGGTACGGTCTACGACGATAGGGATGACCTGATCGCCGGTCTGGCTGCAGAAAAGACGGCAGAAGCCGCCCCTCCCATTATTTCCCGCGACTATGCCTTTCGATCGATCTCACCAGATGCTGTCCTCGTCACCTACAGAAGCGTCCGGCAGGCCGGAGAGAGCGGTCCGGAGCGGCATACTTTACGGAGTTCGATTTGGCAGCGTATCGATGGGCGATGGCAGATGATTTTTCACCAGGGAACGCCCACGATTCCGCGGGATTGAACTAACCCACGTGGCAACACCGCATTCGTAAGTCATGAGATCCTCGCGACTGGGGACGAGTGCTGCAAGACTAACGGAGCCCGGGCGCAGTATCGCTGGCTTTATCGTTCGTGAGGCCAAGATTATCCGCCATCCGAATGAGGTCGGCGACGGAGTCGGCCCGCATCTTGCGCATCGCCTGACCTCGATGAACCTTGACGGTGATTTCGCTGAGGCCGATCTCAGCAGCGATCTGCTTGTTGAGGAGACCTCGTGCGACGAGCGCCATCACCTCGCGTTCACGTGGCGTGAGTGTCGAAAATCGCTCATGAAGATCGACCTCCTCCGCCTGCTTACGCAGCCGGATGCGATCGATTTCGAGCGCTTGCCTGATTGCATCGAGGAGATCCTGCTCACGGAACGGCTTCAAGAGAAACTCCACCGCCCCCGCTTTCATCGCCCTGACGGACATCGGCACGTCGCCGTGCCCGGTGAGAAAAATGATCGGGATTGCATACCCCATACGCGCAAGCTCATCCTGAAAATCAAGACCGCTCGCATCCGGCATCCTGACATCGAGGACGATGCAGGCTGGCCCCTCAGACCGAGAAGAAGCCAGGAAATTCCGCGGCGATGCAAAAGCACGCGTATCGTAGCCGATGGAGCGTAATAGGCTGTCCAGCCCATCGCGCACGGATGGATCGTCGTCGATCACGTAAACGGTCGGCTGCTGTCCTTGCATGCCCTACCCCTTTGCCCTTCCGTTCAGCGGCAAGGTGAAACCGACGACGGCTCCGCGTGGAAAATTCGGCGCGGCATAGATGGTCCCGCCATGCGCCTCGATAATGGATCGGCTAATGGCAAGCCCCATCCCCATGCCCTTCGGCTTAGTCGTGTAGAAGGCATCGAATATCCTGTCGAGCCTTTCGGCCGGGATGCCGCTGCCGGTATCGCGCACGCTGACGGTCACCTTCCGTTCGTCCGCGGCAGCGCTGACAAGCAGCTCGCGCGTTTCCGCATCGACCTCCGCCAGAGCTTCGATCGCATTCATGACGAGATTGAGGATCACCTGCTGCAGCTGGACCCGGTCGCCGGCCATCAATGGCAGATCGCTCACCAATTCCGAGCGGAACAGGATTTTATTCCGTCGAATCTCGCTGCGCACGAGTTCCAGTACATCATTGATAGCCTCGACGAGATCGATCGTGTCGCTAGATGGCGAAGAGCGCGCCACGAGCCCGCGGACGCGGCCGATGACATCGCCTGCTCGCCCCGCATCCGCGACAATTCGCTCGATGGCGCGACGGGCTTCGTCGTGATCGGCCGGTGTTGCGGACAGCCATCGAAGCGCGGCATTGCCGTTAGCGGCAATTGCGGTGATCGGCTGGCTGACTTCGTGGGCTATCGATGTGCCCAACTCACCGACGATCATGAGACGCGACATGCGTGCAAGCTCGGATTGCGCCTGCCTCGCCCTGGCATCAAGCATTTCGATCCTGATAGCCAGATAAGTGGTCGCGCCGATCGCGACTAGGCTAAGTGTACTGTTGATCAGGCCTGCCTGCGAAGCGCCGTGACGCGTCAGAAAATAGCTGATGACAGTCAAAGCAGCACATGCAATCCCGACTATCGCGATAGCGCCGGTCCGCCCCGAATAGACCGCCAGCAAGATGACCGATACATACAAAACGGCGAAGGCGATCTCCAGATCGGTGATCGTATCGCCGATGAAAATGAGACCGGCAAGGACTGCAATGCCGAGCCAAAGCAAGGGCATCTCGAAGAGGTATTTCAAAAACTCGCGCCTCATCTCTGGCATCCCTGCATCACGGCTTCCGCAAGATTGCGTGCGGAAGCTGCAAACTGCCCGAACCGAAGCATCAAAACAACAACCGCGTTCTCCGGCGCCGCCAAAGCTGGCGACCCGCCGGATCTGATGCGCTAAGTCTTGCTAGGCGGCCTGTCAAATCCTGGAACGCCATGAGCTGATCGCCGCCTCAACCGGCGGCGCCCTCTCGCGTTCGTTCCAGCGGGGTTTCAACTCGGGTTTTCCAGCGTGAACAGATCGGCGTTTTCGTCATAGGCGAAGTATTCCGCATAGCGAGCCCAGTTCGTGACGGCCTTGATGGTGGTGTCGGCATAATCCTCGGACATGTGATCCTCCAGCTCATCGCGGAAGCGCCGTGCAGGTGCGCGGTGAGTCGGCCGCTCGTCGAGCACACGGCGAATATGTGCAGCCAACGGCACATAGGTCGCCAGGTGCTGTTCGAAGAGTTTCTTGCGTTCATCGACGTCGCTGTCGAAGAAACGCAAGCCCGGCGCCGTCAACTTAATGTCGCCTCCTTCCAGATCAGCGAAACGCAGGAGCTGAAGCGTTTCCGCGACCGGAAAGAGATCATCGATATCGAGATGCAGATGGGCCGCCAGCGGCGGCAGGTCGGCCTGCCCGCGATAGGGCTCAGCGGCGACGGTTTCGATGAGACCGGACATCAGATTGGTCGACACGCGCGGCAGAGCCATCGCAATACCCGTGCCAGGGAAAAGGCCTTCGCGCGTCAGTGCACCGGTCTTTACCGTCATCCGCGCGTAGATGTCTTCGACGAGCATGCGGAAGGCCGGATCGAGACGATTGCGCGGCTGCGGCAAATCCACATGGATCTCCGCAATCACGCGACCGGGATTCGACCCGAAGATCAGGATACGGTCGCACATCAGCACCGCTTCTTCGATATTGTGTGTCACCATGAGAACCGACTCGATCGGCATCCGGCCCTCGCACCACAGATCAAGCAGATCCGTGCGAAGCGTTTCTGCCGTCAGCACGTCAAGCGCCGAAAATGGTTCGTCCATCAGCAGAACCTTCGGCCGGACAACGAGTGCCCGTGCAAGACCGACGCGCTGGCGCATGCCGCCCGACAGCTCCTTCGGATAGGCGCTTTCGAAACCGTCTAGGCCGATGAGATCGATGGCCGCGAGCGCACGCTTGCGCCTCTCAGAAGAGGCAACACCTTGCGCCTCCAAGCCAAGCTCGACGTTTTGCAAGACGGTCAGCCAGGGAAAGAGCGCAAAGCTCTGGAAGACCACGGCAACATCGGAGTTGGGGCCGACGACCGGCCTGCCTTGGAAGGTGATGTCCCCTTTGCTCGGGCGGATCAGGCCGGCGATTGCACGCAGCAGCGTTGATTTGCCGGAACCGGAACGGCCGAGCAGCCCAACGATTTCATTGGGATAAAGCTGCAGATCGACATTCTCGAGCACGACGAGCGAGCCGGACGCCCCCTTGTCGTAGGCCTGGCACACCTGCTTGGCGAGAACTAGCGGTGCATTTTTTACAATATCGAGCTTCCTGGAGATGACAGCGTTTTCCATATTCGGTTCTCCGATCTTGAATTAATCGAGGCGCATGCGGCGTTCGGCGAAGACGTAGAGTGGCCGCCAGAGCGTTCTGTTGAAGAGCGTCACGAAGATCGACATGACGACGATACCAAGGATGACACGCGGAAAATCGCCCGCCTCAGTCGCCTTCGCGATGTATGATCCAAGTCCGAAGGCTTCGAGTTTTGTGTTGCCCCAGCTCGCCAGTTCAGCGACGATGCTCGCGTTCCATGAACCGCCGGACGCCGTCAGTGCTCCCGTGACGTAGTAAGGGAATATTCCCGGCAGCATCACGCGTCGCCACCAGGTCCATGAGCGCAGCCGGTAGACCGAGGATACCTCCCGCAGATCGGTAGGGAATGCACTCGCGCCGGCAATCACGTTGAACAGGATGTACCATTGCGTGCCGAGGACCATCAGCGGCGACAGCCAGATGTTCGGGCTGGCGCCCGTCGCAACGATCGCAACCACTGCAACGGGAAAGAGCACGTTGGCCGGAAAGGCCGCCAGGAACTGCGCCAGGGGTTGGGCGCGCTCGGCAACAGCTGGACGCAAGCCGATCCAGACGCCGATAGGAACCCAGATGACGCTGGCGACTGCAATGAGAACGACAACGCGAATGAGCGTCACGAACCCACCGGCAAAAGCGATCCAGACATCGCTCCAGGAGAGCGTCTGGCTGAGATAGGAAACCGCATCCCCGATACTCCAGGCACCAATGACGCCGATCAGCACATACCAGGCGATATCGATCGCCCAGCTGATGGTTCGCTGCCGGCTGCGCTCCTCTGCGGCGGCACGCGAGGCCGGCAACAGCCGCAGGAGCATCAGCCGGCCCCACACGACAGCCAAAGGCGTGCTGACATATTTCAGGAAGCGCGTGCGACGGATCAGCGAATAAACCCAGGAGCGCGGCCTCTGCTGCCCGGCGGTCTGTTCGAAGCGGAACTTGTCTGCCCAGGCGACGATGGGGCGGAAAAGCAGTTGATCGTAAAGAAGGACGACGACTGCCATGGCAAGTACGGCCCAGCCTACGGCGGTGAAATCCTGCTTGTCGATCGCAACCGCCAGCCACGAACCCAGACCTGGAAGCTGCACGGTGGTGTTACCCACCGTGATCGCTTCGGATGCAACCACGAAGAACCAGCCGCCGGACATCGACATCATCGTGTTCCAGACGAGTCCGGGGGCGGCAAAGGGAGCCTCCAGCCGCCAGAAACGTTGCCAGCTCGACAGGCGAAATCCACGGCTGACCTCATCGAGGTCACGCGGAACCGTCCGCAGCGACTGATAGAAAGAGAAAGCCATATTCCATGCCTGGCTGGTGAAGATCGCGAAGATCGACGCACATTCCGCGCCGAGCTGACTTCCGGGGAAAAGCCCCATGAAGAAGGTCACCGTGAAGGTCAGAAAGCCGAGCACCGGCACCGATTGCAGAATGTCGAGGGCCGGAATGATGATCTTCTCGGCGCGGCGGCTCTTTGCGGCAAGCGTCGCGACGACGAAGGTGAAAATGAGGGAGGCGATGATGGCCGCCATCATCCGCAAAGTCGTGCGCAGGGCATATTCGGGCAGATAGGCCGGGTCGAGCGACAGCGGTGCCGTGGACAGACCGGCCAGTGGCGCACGCATCTCGGCAATACCATGAAGTGCGAGATAGGCGGCAGCGGCAATGAAAGCGAATGCGGCGAGATCATAGCCATTCGGCAGGATACGGGCACCCGCCAACGCGGCAACGGCACTGCGCCCGCGTCGATCGTTAGCAAGGAAAACCATGTGATAACCCTTTGAAAACAGGAATTTTTAGCCAGGGCGCGACGTAGGCGCCGCATAGCGACGCCACAGGTACTTCTTTCAGAAGGAACGGTTTAGGCCGCGCGACGGCTGCCATCCTCATCAAGGGAAGGCCCGCTTTCCGTCGTCCAAAAGCACTCAAGCTTCCCGGTATGGGAATTGATGTGCCAAATGGCGATCAGCGGCGGACGCTGCGGCGATACGGAACGTTCGGCCGGACGGCTGCCGGTCGAAACGGCAAAAGCGTTCGGGGCTGAAAACTTGGTTGCGAACCTGCGTCCGCGGAAAAGAACGATGTTGTTCATGGCTCACCTCATCGGCCCGCCTGACGGCAGATCCGAAGGGCGAGCCGGACAGGCTAGGCCCGACCGACGCTCGCCCGGCGAATGCCGGCAGCGGTCCAGGTTGTTGCGATGACCGTCCGGATGCAGCATGACGCCACAACCGGATAGCGACTAGGGTAGCTGTCCATTAGTTTCTTGATCTGTTGGTTTCGTAAGCCTTCGCCTGACGTCGCGAAGACATGGCCGTAGTGTCACAGCCGCGAAGAGCGGTCAATCAGGCGATGGTGCACCGCCATTATACCAAAGTATAAGCCGTGGGCTCTGTTGGCGAATGGACCGATAGGGGCAATAAAATCCTGACCCTAATTGAAGTTACCATTTCTGTGGCGGGGAAGTATCTGGAGGCCGGGAGCTTCTCTAACACCGCGTTGGTCATGAATTTTCCGACCGCCAGTAGTTGCGGGGAAGATGGAATTTAACCAATCAGGACTGTTTTCTTAACGGACCTGCATCGGAAACGAGCTCGCCAGACGTCGAATGAATGTCGGAAAACTGAGCTTTTGTGCAACAATAACTTTCGAAATTAAAGCTCGAGAATAGTTCATTTGCAAATATTTGTGCATTGCATCAGGAATATATAATCGATTCCACTGTCATTTCGCCGTTTATCCAGATGGAGCGCGAAAGACGGCCGCGGTTATATATCTGAAGCAATATAGAAGGCGCGATGAAATTTTTACTCAGAACTTTTGGTGAAATCGCTCTTCTGGATGACGGCGAACATCAAATAAAGTTCCCCAAGAAGGCGCTTCTGATTATTGCCTATCTGCTCACGAGCGATAGAAAATCCGTCAGCAGAACAAATATGGCGAGATTTCTCTGGGGCGATGGCGACTTGGCGAATTCGCTGACAAATCTTCGCAAGCTGGTCTCTCGTATCAAGAGCCGCCAATCGGAATTGAACACCGAATTTCTGACCTTCGACGATACAGATATTTACCTGGTAACCGGCTCGCTCAAAAGCGACATCTTCCCGGCCGACGCAGACACGTCCAAGGATTCGATAAAGAGCGTTGCTCGCTTGATCGAGGCCTTGCAATCAAAGTTCATGGAGCGGGCCAACTGTCAGACCAGAGCCTTCATCGACTGGCGAGAGGGCGAAAGAAAGCGCCACTTTGCGATCTTGAAGGAAACACTGGATGCGGCGGTGAAGCTTCCGATAGCGACCAGCGATGCCGCACTCATCAAGGAGGCGGCTCTCCTTCTTTTCGAAGCCGAGCCGCAGGACATTGCAACGCATCGTATATTATTGAAGGCTTTCGATGCCGAGGGCGGTCTGGAACAACTCAAACGCATATTTACGCAACGTAAGGATCTCGCCTCATCATGGCCGGCGCTCCTTCGGGCATCCTCTCGCTCATCAATATCGGCCGCTGCGCCGCATTCGACCGCCATATCCGAACAGGATATCCCTTTGCGGACGATCTCGCGCATTCCACGTCTCGCATTGCTGCCGCCCGCCAGCGGCAGTACCGATGACATGGCAACCATGCTCGCGTCCTCCCTGATCGAAGATATCACCCTTGGCTTTGGCGCACTGCATAGCCTGAGAGTGATCGCCCCCTATTCCGCTGCTCAGATCGGACGCCAAAGCGGCGATCAAACCACGCTTTTCGAGCGATACGACATCAATTACGTCTTGGAGAGCCGATTAATCGGGCCGAGGGAAGATCCCACGCTCTTTACGCAGCTCATCTCATTGCCAGGCAGCAAGATTCTGTGGGCGGAGCACTTCTCCTTCGCTAAACCGGATCTTGCGCGCTACAAGCGCGAAATCTCGCAGGAGGTCGTGCGCATCGTTGTCGCGAAGGTCGAGCATCATGAATTGGCGCGCATATATTTTGAGCCAAACCCTGTCGCGTATCACCGATACCTTGTCGGGCTGCAATATCTCGATCGCCCTACCCTGCCCAACCTGACACACGCCCGCAAGGAGCTGAAAGCCGCGCTGCGCCATAGCGCCGATTTTGTACCGGCCCTCGGCTCCCTTGCCCGCACCTATTCCAAGGAATGGCGGTTAACCCCGCGCGGCGAGCACCAACTGCTGAAGTCGGCCGAAGATTTTGCCGAACGCGCCATCTCGGTTCGCAACGATTTGTCGGACGGCTATCGCGAGCTGGGCGTCGCCAAGCTTTTTCTGGGTTCTATCGACAGCAGCGTAGAAGCGTTGGAAATAGCGGAGACCCTCAGTCCGCATAACGCCGATATTATTGCCGACCATGCTGACACTCTGGTCCACTTTTCCCGGCCCGGCCTGGCTCTCGAAAAAATCCAGCGGGCCATGGATCTCAATCCCATAAATCCGGATGTCTATCTCTGGATCGCCGCCCGAGCGAATTATGCCCTGAACCAGTTCCAGACCGTACTCGATTATATCGGCCGAATGATCGATCCAAGGCAAGCGGACGGGCTTGCCGCAGCGAGCTGGGCAATGCTCGGCAATCAGGATGAAGCCCGCGCACTCGTTCGTCGCGTCCGCGAGAACAATCCTGCTTTCGACGTCGATGAATGGCTATCGCTCGTCCCCGTGAAGGAGCGATGGCACAAGGACCTGTATCGAGAAGGTCTCAAAAAGGCAGGATTTTGAACGCTGAAGCCTCCTAGCCGTAGATCTTGGCAACCCTCCCTGAGGTAGATCGAACGTAGACATCATCGACGCCACCAAGACTGGCGATCTTCATTTTCTTGTTACGGAATATGGAAAGCCGTTTTCTGTTCCAGGATTTGGTAATTGGTTTGGGGACGCCGCGAGAAAAGCGAGGATTGAAAAAACTCACGGGCTAAGGAAGTTGGCAGCAACGATGGCCGCCAGTGGTGGGGCGACTGCCTACGAACTGATGAGCCAATTCGGCTGGACCAACTCTAAACAGGCGGAAGTTTACACCAAGGGGGCTGATAGAGCTCGCCTTGGAGTGAAGGCTTCTCGCATCGTCTCTGAACAGTTGGCGAACGAACTTGCCCCTCCATGTGAATCTGGCGAGGGGAATGTTGCCGAAAATGAAACAAAATGAATTGGTTAAAAAATGACTGGTGGGCCCGGAGGGACTCGAACCCCCAACCAAGCGGTTATGAGCCGCCGGCTCTAACCATTGAGCTACAGGCCCGGGCGCAGCAAAAGACGTTGCGCTTGCGATTCCGGAGCAATGGTTCTCCGAAGCCGACTTGGCTCTAACCCAATTTCTCTTTTCCGACAAGGGACTGCCGTAATACCTTCACAATGAATCCGCAAAAGCTCATCTTGAGGGATCATCAACCAAGGAACGAACCATGCTTCTGACGAAAACCAGAGATTTTGCTCTTGCTGCTCTTGTCAGCGCCACTTTTTTCGTGCCGGCGGCTGCTGCCTTTGCCGAAGATGGCAAGCCGCGCGAGGCCGTTATCACCGTCACCGGCGAGGGACATGCGGCGATCGCGCCGGATATGGCTGTGGTGACGCTGACGGTCGTTCAACAGGCCAAGGCAGCCCAGGACGCTCTCGATCAGAACAACAAGGCCATGGGTGCCGTGCTGGCAACGCTGAAGGAAAGCGGCATTGCCGAGCGCGATCTGCAGACCTCCGGCTTTTCCATTCAGCCGCAATATACCTACCCCAACGACAAGGACGGCCACAACCAGCCGCCGGTTCTGAACGGCTATCAGGTAACGAACGGCCTGACCGTTCGCGTGCGCGATCTCTCCAAGCTGGGCGGATTGCTTGACCAGGCGGTTAAGCTCGGCATCAACCAGGGCGGCGATATCCAGTTCACCAACGACAAGCCGGATGCCGTACTCGAAGAAGCACGCAAGAAGGCGGTCGCCGATGCCGCCGCCAAGGCAAAGACCCTGACGGATGCCGCCGGTGTCAAACTCGGCCGTATCATCGCCATTCATGACGGCGTCGTTGCTGCACCGCCTCAGCCCTATATGCGCGCCATGGCTGCATCCGCACCGATGGACAAGGCCGTCCCTGTCGCAACCGGCGAGAACGAATACAACGCATCGGTGAGCATCACTTACGCGATCCAGCAGTAGACAAAACAAAACCGCCCTTCGCTCAGATCCCATCGGATCGCGCAAAGGGCGGTTCCGCGGCCCCCGCCAAAGGCGAAAAGGTCAGAGAACGAAAACGGGCGCTCTATGCGCCCGTTTTGATTGTCAGCGGCCCAGAAGCGGGCAGCCGCGAACATTGGCAAACATCATCGTATCCGGACCGCGGCGGCCGAAGCCGTCAACGATGACACGGCGCGGCGTCACATCCACGACCCGAGCGCGGCGCAGACCATAACTGCGTGCAACATCCACGGCCTGGCGCGGATCGCAGCCACGGCGGTCAAAACGCGGCGGCGGACGATCATAATCCGGCGGTGGCGGGCGATGGCGGCCCGGGTTCACATAAATATCCACGCCCTGTGCAGAGGCAAAATCCGCAGTGCCCGACAATGCAGTCACTGCGACACAGACAGCGACCCCCAACTTTGCCAGCATTTGTCTCATTGTGTTCTCCGTGAAGCAGAAGGCCTCTCTCACGCCAGCGAGAAGTGCTGAACGAGTGCCCGAGAGGTAAAGGCATGATGCTGAATAAGCTCGGAATCAGCCATTCATCCATTATTCAGCTACAATGAACGCTAAGGGGAAACCAGAGGGCCGATAGTAGCATAGAGCTAAAATAAAGCCGCCTCTCTTTTGGAGACGGCTTCAAATTCATCACATAGATGTGGAAAACCTCGGTACGCAGCAATCAGCGGCGGATCAACGGGCAACCCGGCGCATTAGCGAACACAACGCGATCCGGGCCACGGCGGCCGAAGCCTTCGACCACGACGCGGCGCGGCGTGATATTGTCGATGCGAGCGCGGCGCAGGCCCATGTCGCGTGCTTTCTCAACAGCAAGACGGGGCGAGCACATGCGGCCGCGCGGGTGATCATAGCGAGCCTGCTGGATGCCAGGATGGAAGTCGTTGGCCGATGCCGTCATGGTGGTGGCGGACATGGCGCCGAATGCCATGAGAGCTGCAATACCTGCCTTGGCGAAAAGATTGGTCATGGTGTTTCTCCTTCAAATCCTTGCTGCGGATCGTTGCAATCCCCTTATTGGTCGCTCATTGGTGAACGCCCTTGGGATTGGGGCCACGTTAGGTCAGCCAAGCTGAACCGAACACGAATTGGCCGTTCAGATTGTATTCACGACGGTTAACAACTGATTGACGCAGCGGCGGATGAAGCTCAGGCGGAAAAATGCAGCACGATCTCGCGGCGATGTGGTCGGTCGCGATGCTCGAAAAGATAGATCCCCTGCCAGGTGCCGAGCGCCAGCCGACCGTTCATCACCGGAATGCCGATGGAAACCTGCATCAGCGCAGCCTTGATATGCGCCGGCATATCGTCCGGCCCCTCCATCGTGTGCACGATCCAGCGCATCGACGGATCTGAGGATGGCGGCACGAGCCGGCTGAAGAAGGCCTTGAGATCGGTCTTCACATCGGGATCGGCATTTTCCTGAACCAGAAGGGAACAGGAGGTGTGGCGTACGAAAGCGGTCAGAAGCCCCTCACCGCCTGCCGCTACTGAGCGGACGAATTTCGCCACTTGATCGGTAAATTCATAGAGCCCCTGACCATGGGTCGAGAGCGTGACAACGGTTTGTGGCATGGCATCCCCGAACATGACGATAGCGATGCGCATCAGGTCGGGCGCAGTGGCCGGATGTCAAGTCCGGCCTCTGCTCGGACTAAAGCTTTATGGCGACCTTGAAGCCGCCATAGATCAAGCGCTTGCCGTCAAAGGGCATGTTTTCCATCTCATCCTTCAACCGGGGATCGGCCATGACCTTGGCCAATATCGAATCGCGGCTTTCCCGTGATTCATAGGTGATCCACGAAAACACCACGACCTCGTCTTCCGTTGCCTGAACGGCACGCGGAAAAGAGGTGAGTTCGCCATAGGGAACATCGTCGCCTATGGCCTCGACGTAGCTGAGTGCGCCATATTCACGCCAGACCGCCCCGGCTCTTTGCGCCAGCACCTTGTAAGCCTCGATCTTGTCTTTCGGCACAGCGACGATGAAACCATCGACATAGGACATTTCAGCCTCCTCGGTTCTATGTTCACCTTCAAAGGACGATCGACCACAACCGGATCCGACATCGGCAGCAGATATATTCCGCACGCTTCCGAGCGGTCGGAATGAATGCGCCGAAGTAACACGCGGGAGAAATGCCAATGGCTATAGAATACAGAGATAATCCGGATCTGGGAAACGAGGCGCTCAATGCCCTGTGGGCGACCGCCTGGAACACTCCCCACCCACGGGACTTCCAGCCCATCCTTTCCCGAAATCTCGCCCATGTCGGCGCATTCGCTGGCACGAGACTGGTCGGCTTCGTCAATGTCGCCTGGGACGGCGGCATTCATGCCTTTATTCTCGATACCTGCGTCGATCCGGAATTTCGGCGCAGAGGCATCGCAAGCGCTCTCGTCGAGCGGGCGAAAACCCTGGCCAACGAACGTGGCGCGGAATGGCTGCATGTCGATTTCGAGCCGCATCTCAGCAGCTTTTATCGAGGGCTCGGTTTTGCTCCCACTCAGGCTGGCCTCATTCGGCTGCGCGATTAACAGGCCATCTCCCACTAGTCCGGCAAACGAACCTGCGCGAGCAACCAGTTGCGGAACAGGGCCGCAGCCGGGTTCAGCAAGGCGGCCGGCGGATAGACCAGGCTATAGCTGACGGCAGCCGGCTGCACCTCGACAAAGCATCTCACCAACTTTTTCTCGGCGAGATCGCGTGCCACCAGCGAGCTTCGCACGAGAGCAAAGCCGCGGCCCTGTCGGCAAGCCTCCAGCATCTCGGCAAAGGAATCGAAGAGAGGCGCCTCCTCCACAGCCCGTGCGATATCGAAACGCACGCCGTCCTCACCGCCGCTCTCGCCAATCACCTGCTCGTGCCAGCGCTGCCAATCGAGAATCGTATGCCGCATGCCGGAATAGCGCAGAAGCGGAGCGGCTCTAATGGCCCAGCGCGGCGGCAGTCGTTTGGACAGTTCCGGTGAACTGACGACGAACTCTTCGTCCGTCAGCAGTTCTTCATGGGTGAAAGCCGCGTCGGCACGGCCGAGCCAGATGGCGAGATCGGTACCTCGAGGCTGAAAATCCGGGCGCTGGTAGCCGACAGCCAGCTTCACCTCGATGTTCGGATGACGCTGGCAAAAATCCGGCAGCCGCGCCGCCAGCCACTGGCTGGAAAACTCCGGCGAGACGGAGACCGCGACGCCGCGAACCGAAATACTCGCGCGCGCTTGGTACAGTGCCGCCTCCAGCTCGGCGATCACGCCTGAGATTGCTGGGTGCAGGCGGGCGCCCAACGATGTCAGCCGCGCTCCATTTCGGCCGCGATCGAACAGACGGCCGCCGATCCATCCTTCCAACTGCGCAAGCTGGTGGCTGACCGCCGTCTGTGTCTGCCCGATCCGCTCGGCAGCACGGCCGAAACCGCCGGTCTCGGCAATGGCGCAGAATGTCTGAAGCACCGAGAGCGGTGGCAACGGCCTCTTTCCCATGAAAATCCCTCATGCTTTGTAGCCTGAGGATTCATTATACATCGCTCTATTCCAAGCGCACCTATCTACTGACCAAGCACTTCGAGGTCACAGATAGATGAACATCCTTCATATTGACAGCTGGAGAGCATGGGTCGTCCGACTCCTGATCTGGCAAGGCGCCGCGGAACGACGCTCGCATAATGAAGGTGGCCGAAAGCGAGACATGTTGCCGGAGGAAAACCAACATCTGCTGCGGGACGTCGGGTTAATCAATCTCGCGGAAAAGCAATCCAAGGATGGACGCCGTTAACCTCTGAGCGTCTTCACCCTGGTCAGATCTGGAAAGAGGCGCATCCAGAGGAGCACCACGACGATGGTTCCGACGCCGCCGACGATGCCGGTCAGGACAGGTCCAAGTGCAGTGGCAAGCATGCCGGACTCGAATTCACCGAGCTGATTGGAGGTGCCGATGAACAGCGAATTCACGGCATTGACGCGGCCGCGCATAGCATCAGGCGTCAGAAGCTGCACGAGCGAGCTGCGCACGACGACGCTGACGGTATCCGAGGCTCCGACGACGAAGAGCGCCGCGACCGAAAGGATGATGTTGCTCGAGAGCGAAAAGACGATAGTGGCGACCCCAAAGATGAGCACGGCAAACAGCATCTTCTTGCCGACATCGCTCTGCAGCGGCCGACGTGCCAGCCAGATGGACATGGCGAGCGCGCCGATCGCCGGCGCGGCACGCAAGAGGCCGAGCCCCCAGGGTCCGGCATGCAGGATATCGCGCGCGAACATCGGCAGCAGCGCCGTCGCTCCGCCAAGCAGCACGGCGAAGAGATCGAGCGATATCGTTCCCAGCATGACCGGGCGGCTCGCGATAAAGGAAACGCCGGCAAAAACGGAGTTCAGCGTCACCGGCTCGCGCGATGCCGGTTGCTCCCGCTCGACCCGGATCGAAATGACGTTGACGCTCGCGATTATATAAAGCACGGCCGACATGGCAAACGGAGCAACGGGACTGACGCCATAAAGCAGACCGCCCAGCGAAGGCCCGATGATGAAGGCCGTCTGCATCATCGAAGTGGAGGTGGCAATGGCAACCTGCAGCAACGAAGACGGCACGATATTGGGTAAAAGCGCTGCCATCGTGGGACGTTCAAAGGCGGTTGCTGCGCCCATGACGGCAACGGCAGCCAAAATGCCGGCGGGACCTATCCAGTGCTGCCAGACGGCCACCGCGAGAACCAGCGCTGTCAACGCCTCGATCAGCTGGCAGGCAAGGCCGATGCGGCGGCGGTCGAAGCGATCGGCGACATGCCCGACGATAAAGGTCAGAATGACCATCGGCAGAAACTGGCAGAAGCCGACGAGGCCGAGAAAAAAGGCGCTATGGGTCTGATCGTAGATCATCCAGCCCATGGCAACCGTGACAGACTGAAAGCCTATCGAAGAAAAGACGCGCGACGCAGCGAATGAACGATAGCCGGGGTGACCGAGCACGCTTGGCCGGCCTAGAGTCTGCAATGTATCCATGGGCCTTTTTGTCTGCCGGCAGGAGCGCTCGCAGACTTGCTTCTCAACAATCGAATTTTCTACACCTCCCTGCTCTGCCTCGATGCGCCTCCTGTCAATCTTGTTTTTGCTGCAGCTGCAAATTCATCGCGGACGATAGATCAAATCGCGGTGAAGACGAGCTGAGAACACCCTGCCTGACCTCGATCGACCATATCGCCGCCAGCTCCGCTGCGATCGTATCGATCAGCTTGGGAACATCGCTGGCCGCAGAACCGTGCAGCGCTTCCGCGACGATAAGCACCGAGTGTGTGTCGTCACGCATTGCGGACAGGCCGCTCTGCCGATTGGTCCAGCGGCGGGCATGTGCCTGCCCAGCCGCATCTGCAAAGATCACCTCCCTCGCCTCCGGATGCTCCACCTCACCGGAAAAGGTCAAATAGGATTCGCTGCAGCTTGCATGCCGCACTTCGATATTGCCGGAGATTTTCGAAAGATCGAAAACGGCAACGGGAATCGCGAAGGCGATCGAGATGGCATTGCAGAGATCGACGAGCGGATGCAGCCGCGGCAACGACCCCTCCTGGCGAAATCGGCGCAGCAGCGCTTCGGAGGCGCAGCGATATTGCGTCGGCTTCAATCCCATTTTGGAGAAACCACGCCGCCAGGCCTGGATTTCAGCCATCTCGCTTTCCGGACGTCTCGCCAACCGCTCTGTAGCGATCGCATGATATTTTGCGATCCGACCCTCGACATCGGCAGTCGAGGTGATCCCTTCGGCAGATAACACACCGGGAACCAACTCAGGGAACTCACTCCAGATCTCGTTCGAATGTCGGAAAAACATCACGCCTCCTCGTAGGTCTCTGCTTGTCGCAGCAGAAAACCTCGGCACCATCTTTCCGTCTTGAATAAAATTGCGGAAGCTTCAGCCGGTGGCTGCCGCATAGGCGCCCGGCGAAACGCCGAAATTGCGGACGAAGAGGCGCGTCATATGGCTCTGATCGGAAAAACCGCTGGCAAAGGCCGCTTCCGCGAGAGACGTGCCCGCCGCAATCAACCGCCGCGCTTCGTGAATGCGGCGCTGCATGAGGTAGGCGTGCGGCGTCAGTCCCGTCGCCTTGCTGAAGGCACGCAGGAAACGGAAGTGGCTCAGCCCGCATAGTTCTGCCAGTTCGGGGAGGGTCAATGGAGCGGCGGGATCGTCATCGATCAATTCCCGTGCCCTTTTGATATCAGCGGGAATGGCATCTTCGCGCAAGGCGCCTGCCCCCTCGCGCATCACATCGGCTATAAGCGACAGAAGCAGTTCATCCCGCAGGAGGACATTCTCAGCCGCATCCTCGATCAGAAGCGAAAACAGGGTTTTGAAATGCCCGGCCATCTCGCCGCCGCGGATGACAGGCGATGGAAATTCCACCGCGCCGAACCTGCCCTCGCCGACATCGCGCAACAGATCGCCGATCAGCCGGGGATCAAAATAGAGCATGGACCATGCGCGGCTTTCGCCGATAGGCATGCCGTCATGCACCTCGTTCGGGTTGACGCTGATGACGTCGCCGGCCTCGGCATGCACCATCCCTCGCCCGCTCAGCGACCTCTGCGCGCCGGCCTCGATGACACCGATGCCGAACTGGTCATGTGTATGCTTGGGGAAGCTATGGCCGGTTTCGGCCCGAACTGCCTCGATGCCGGCAAGGCGAGAGCGGTATATCCTGAATTGACCGGACTTCATCCTGGTGCCTTTCATCCCGCCCATTCGCTGTATCAGCTATGACATCCTATTCGAGCGGCAATTTTGCGCATCCGCAATCAGGACACAAGGCTTAAGCGCCTCCTGCGGCCTTGTGATCCTCCACCGTTGCCAATGCCGCCTGCGTATCGCCGGTAACGGCGGCCGGCAGCGGCGTGCCGCGCTTGCGCTCCCGCGCCAATGTCAGCAAGCCGGAAAAGATGATGAGGACGATGCCGACGGCCATCGGCATATCGATGCTATCGTTGAACAGCAGGTAACCGAAGGCGATCGCCCAGAGCATCTGACTATATTGCGGCGGCGCAACCAGATTGGCGGGCGCCATCTGCGCGGCCGTCAAGAGCAAGACGCTGCCGCACGCGCCAAGCAGGCCGTAGCTCGCGAGGAATATCCACTGCGTCAGCGTCGGCATGGTGACTTCGGACAGCATGAGAAGGCCGCTGACGATAAGCGTTCCAAAAAGACCAGCGCCATAAAGCGAGATGCGCTTCTCCTTTGAGCCGAGCGCGCGGTTGACGACGATGGAGATCGCCGCCGCAAGACCGCCGATCGCCGCACAGAGATGACCGATCGAAAGCTCGCGAAAACCCGGTCGCAGGACGATCAGCACACCGACGAAACCGAGAATGACCGCCGTCCAGCGCTGCCAGCGTACATCTTCCTTGAGAAAGATCACCGAGAGAATGGTGACAAAGGACGGCAGCAGAAACAGCAGCGCGAAGGCTTCCGCCATTGGCAGCTTGGTGAAGGCAACGACGGAGCAGATCGCGCCAGTCGCGCCGCAGACGAAACGCAACAGCCACAAGGGACGGTTCGACGTCCTCACCATATCAAGCCATTCGTCCTCCCGTTTCTTCAGGAAAGGCACGGCAGCAAAGCCGAACAGCGCGCCGATGAAGGCGACCTGATAGGAGGGGATCACCCCATGCAGGATCTTGATCGAGGCATCGCTGAAGGCGAAGACGGCATAGGACGCGAATGCCACAAGGACACCACGCAGGGCGGAGCGGCTTGCGGCCGCAGAGCTGGAATCGGCTGTAATCGAGGACATCGGAATCTTCAGAAAAGTGCGATGGGAGGACACTGAATCAGGGAGATACAGGCAATTGTATGATGAAATGATCCCAATTTCGATTGGGTTGGGAATAAACTATTTTCTAGCCTGAAAGCATGATTGTCAGCTTCGTCAAAATACAGGCAAACCGAGCCTCTCAAGCTGATTTCTGGGGACACGTCCATCGTTCGTGTATGAGAAAGCCGTGACCTTCAAAGCGGCATCGTCAACTTTGCACCTGAAGGCAATTCTATACCAACCTTTCGAGGTCGGAACCGCTAACCCGTCCGCGGAGACACCAGTGTCACTTAGCATAGTAGGCGAGAATGCCGAATTGACATAATTTGGCGCGTTAAATTCATGCCCAAATTGAGCTAGAGCTTCACTGCGACAAAGATACGAAACGCGCTCTCTACGTGGCATCTTCTTCCAGGCATCATAATTGCTCTTCGACAGTCGAGCCATCTCGACCTCTGAATAAAGCTTTTTCGCGCGGACAGCCATCTTCGTCGCGTCTGATTTAGGCTGCGCTTCAGTTACCAAAGCAGCGCCCTCGGTCTGATCGCTCTGACTGCTCGAAGTGGTCTGACCTTGAGAAGCTTGCTGAGAGGGAGAAGGTTTTACCGCCGGAACGACAATCTGCGGCAGGTCTTTCGCTTCATTCTCGACCTGCTCAGAAGGCGCCCGCTGTTTCAGATCGGACGCCGCCGCCTGCCGCTGCTGCACCTGAAAATCCGAAGGCTCGTTGGTCGCAAGAACATCAGGCACCGATGATGAGGCCGTGTTGGTCGAATCGCTCGCCAGTGGCTTAGCCGCATTGACCGTCTGGTCCTTGGCATCAGCCTGCTGCTGGGCATCCTGCGCCTGTTGTATTGCTGGCGCTTGTGCAGCTGCCTGTTGCTCCGCCGCGGCATTGTTTGGTTGCGTTGGAGGCATATCGTTCCGCTGCTCCGAAGCGTCGGCCTGCTGTGTAGTGGTCGGATTCTTCTGATCGCCGTCCATGTCTGGAACAGGCACGTCTACGACAGGAGGTTTCTGCTCAGCCTTTTCGACCGGCTTCTCAGCACTGGGATCATCAGGTTTGGGCTCAGACTTCGCCTGCTCTACCGGCTTATCCGCCGTGGCCTCGTCAGGTTTTGATGCAGACTTCTCTGCCTGCTTCTTGCCGTTGGGATCGGATTGCTTCGGCGGCTGCTCGTCCGCTTTCTTTCCCTCGGGCTGCTGTGGCTCCTGTTGGGTTTCGGCCGTCTGCTCCGCCGGCTTCTCGTCAGGTTTCGGCGTCGGCTTCGGAGGCTGATCGGGCTTCTCGTTCGCCTTGGTCGCAAGCTCCTGCTTTTCCCCCTGCTGCGGCACCAACTCGACATTGACGCTCTGCTCGGGCTTCGCCTCGGGTGGCGCGGGAAATAGCGGCAGCAAAAAAATCGCGACAAACAGGACGTGCAGAAGGATCGACAGGACAAAGCCCGGCCTTATTTCCCTATCCCGTTTTTCCGCGACCTTTTCCATCGTTCAGCGGATGGCTCGCGACGAGAAAGCAATCAGGCGAAAACAATGCATCGATTCATTCGATCCTTATCGGCAAACAGATCAGAAGATTTTCCGGTCGCTGACATATGGTGCCCGACCACGCACCGCGAAAGAGGCATCGGTCGAAATCGAACTTGTCAGGCCTCTGCGCGATCCGCAATGGCGCAAAAACAAACCTGCGTGATCGCGCTTCGCCTAGACAGTCGCATGCCCGGTCAGAAGAACTCATCCAGTAGCTGATAGTATGCCATCTTTTCTTCTTGTGGCTGAAAATCGCCATATGCTTTCAAAAACTCCGCAACCAATTCCTCTCCGAAATTGTGCTCGATGCTGCCACAGGCAAGTGCAATATCCTGATGGCGATCAGCCACGCCGAGACGACCGCAATCGATATAGCCGCTGAACTTCGGGCCGTCGGCCATGAAATTCGGAAGGCAGGCATCTCCATGGGTGACGACAAGATCCTCCATTGACGGTCTCTTGGCCTGAAGTTCGCGGAAGAGATCTTCTGCCGATCTTCCAAGCCGGGCCTCATCGAAATCATCCTCATCGACGCGACCGGCAAGCAAGTGCGCCTTTGCCGTGCCGATTCTGTTCTCCAGCCGATGATCGAAGGGACAAGCGGCGATATCGATGGCATGCAATTGCCGCAACGCATCCGCCAAAAGCCGCACCCGCTCAAGCGGCTGCAACCACTCGGCGCTGACGAGATCGCTGCCGGGAAGAGCACCCATCAAAAGCCATTCGCGTTCACCGTCCGTCTCGTGGGCAATGATTTCAGGGCAGGCAAAACCCTGCGAGGCGAGCCATCGCAGCCTCGCAACTTCGCCGGCCAGCTCACCCAAGGGATCGGCCAGCTCGGTCTTGAGATAGACCGGCGCACGCCTATCGGCCTCAAGCCGGAAAACATGGGCCGAGGAACGCCCGAGCCCATCCTGTCGCCATTCGTACCCGGCCAGCAGATCGCGCAGTCGGACAGGAAGGGATGTCTCCATGAATTGCGGCTTGCTTGCCATAAGCGGCTCCTCAAATTTGATAGTGCCAATGAAAAGCCCGGCTCGCTTTCGCGAACCGGGCCTTATCTCATAAAACACCGATGTCGGCTTGCGCCAGACCTCAGCTGTCGAGGAAGCTTCTGAGCTTGCGGCTGCGGCTCGGATGCTTGAGCTTGCGCAGCGCCTTGGCTTCGATCTGACGGATACGTTCGCGCGTCACCGAGAACTGCTGGCCGACTTCTTCGAGCGTATGGTCGGTATTCATGCCGATGCCGAAGCGCATGCGCAGCACACGCTCTTCGCGCGGCGTCAGCGATGCCAAAACGCGGGTCGTCGTCTCACGCAGGTTCGCCTGAATGGCGGCGTCGATCGGCAGAAGCGCATTCTTGTCCTCGATGAAATCGCCGAGATGCGAATCTTCTTCGTCACCCACCGGGGTTTCGAGCGAGATCGGCTCCTTGGCGATCTTCAGAACCTTGCGCACCTTTTCGAGCGGCATGGCGAGCTTTTCGGCCAGTTCTTCCGGCGTCGGCTCGCGGCCGATTTCATGCAGCATCTGGCGCGACGTGCGAACGATCTTGTTGATCGTTTCGATCATGTGCACCGGAATACGAATGGTGCGTGCCTGGTCGGCGATCGAACGGGTGATCGCCTGACGAATCCACCAGGTGGCGTAGGTCGAGAACTTGTAGCCGCGGCGATATTCGAATTTATCGACCGCCTTCATCAGGCCGATATTGCCTTCCTGAATGAGGTCGAGGAACTGCAGGCCGCGGTTGGTGTACTTCTTGGCAATGGAAATGACGAGGCGCAGGTTGGCTTCGACCATTTCCTTCTTGGCGATGCGCGCTTCGCGCTCGCCCTTCTGAACCATGTGAACGATACGGCGGAATTCCGAGATCGAAATACCGGTTTCGGTCGCAAGGTTCTGAATTTCCTGGCGAATGTCGCGGATGGTCGTGTTTTCGCTCTTGGCGAATTCCTTCCAGCCACGGGCAGCCAGATTGCCAATGGACTTCATCCAATTCGGATCGAGCTCGGCGCCCTGATACTGCTCCAGGAAGCTGTCACGCTTGACGCCATAGGATTCGGCAAGGCGCAGCAGGCGGCCTTCGTTCTGAACAAGGCGCTTGTTGATATCGTAGAGCTGCTCGACGAGGGCGTCGATGCGGTTCTGGTTCAGCGACAGAGACTTGACCGACTTGACCAGCTCATCCTTGAGCTCCTTATAGCGGCGCTCCTGCGCCGAAGACAGCGTACCGGAAGCCGACAGGCGCTGCTCGACCTGCTGGTCCTGCAGCTTGCGCAGCTTCTTGTAGGTTTCAGCGATAATGTCGAGCGTCGTCATCACCTGCGGGCGAAGCTCGGCTTCCATCGCGGCGAGAGAGAGGTTGGATTCGTCCTCGTCCTCTTCCTCTTCCTCGATGGGCAGGCCTTCGCCGCCGACATTGGTGATGTCGTCGTCACCGGAAGGAGAGCGGCCGCGGCGTGCCTTTTCCTTCTCTTCGGCTGCCTTGCGGTCAGCCTCGATCTTCTCAGGGCTCTGGAACTGCGGCGCAGCCTTGGCCTCGGGACCGGAATAGGTGGTTTCGAGGTCGATGATCTCGCGCAGCAGCGTCGTGCCTTCGTTGAGTTCGTCGCGCCAGATAATCAGCGCCTGGAACGTCAACGGGCTCTCACAGAGGCCGCCGATCATGGTTTCGCGGCCAGCCTCGATGCGCTTGGCAATCGCGATTTCGCCTTCACGCGACAGAAGCTCGACGGAACCCATCTCGCGCAGATACATGCGCACCGGGTCGTCCGTACGGTCGGTCGGCTCTTTCTTCTTCGCGGTCGCAAGCGCGGAACCGGTGGAGGGGGCCAGTTCGCCGCCTTCACTTTCATCGTCGCCGCCGGCATCGTCGTCGTCGCTGGCAGCAGCGCCAGCCTCTTCGACATCTTCGTCTTCAATGACGTTGATGCCCATGTCCGAAAGCATGGCCATCGTGTCTTCGATCTGTTCGGACGTCACTTCCTCGGACGGCAGAACGGCATTGAGCTCGTCCATCGTCACGTAGCCGCGCTTCTTCGCGGCCTTGATCATCTTCTTGACCGCGTCGTCGGAAAGATCGAGAAGGGGGCCGTCGGAGGTGCCGTCGCGCTCGACTTCAGCTTCTTCGTTCTCTTTGACCTTTGTTGCCATTTTTATATCGTCGCTTTCCCTGACGCTGCAAACTTTCACGCGGTGAAACAATCACACTGGCTGGCGCGCCCTGCACCAGCCGCGACTCACCGACGAACACCTAACGGAATGACCTTTAATGCCCGATTAACCACGATCACCGCCACCGGATTGCAAAGCTGGATTGCGTTTGGATTTCCGGCCATGGTATTAGGTGATCCGCTTGATCCAGTTTACCGTTCTTTCCGAAGTTAAACGGTGATTCCCAGAATTTTAGTTCTCGTCAAGCTTTTCCAGCAAAAAAGCCCGTTAAATGCGCGAAAAAGCCTTATCCACAGGCTACGCACGCAGCAATTTATTGTTTCCCGTATTTAGGAAGTCCCCGCGCGATGACAAGAGCATCCTGAGCAAAGCCTCACATTTCCAGCATCGGCAGGTATTACCGAGGCCGGAAGTGTGACCGAATGGCATCAATTCCAGTCCATAACGACCTTGCCGGAATTGCCCGAGCGCATTGCTTCGAAGCCATCGCGGAAATCATCGATACCGATACGATGGGTGATGAGGGGCGATACATCGAGACCGCCTTGCACGAAGGCGATCATCTTGTACCAGGTCTCGAACATCTCACGGCCATAGATACCCTTCAGGTTCAGCATCTTGAAGATGACCTTGTTCCAGTCGATCTCGAAGCCGGCCGGCGCGATGCCGAGAATGGCGATCTTGCCGCCATTGTTCATCTTATCGATCATGTCGCGAAAGGCAGGAGCCGCACCCGACATTTCCAGCCCGACGTCAAAACCCTCGGTCATGCCGATGGATTTCATAACATCGGCGAGATTTTCCTTCGAGGCATCGACGACATGATCGATGCCGACCTTGCGGGCGAGCGCCAGCCGGATGGGATTGATATCGGTGATGACGACCTTGCGGGCGCCGGAGCGCTTGGCGACCATCGCACCCATGATGCCGATCGGCCCTGCGCCGGTCACCAGCACATCTTCACCGACCAGATCGAAGGAAAGCGCCGTATGCACGGCATTGCCAAAGGGGTCGAAGATCGCGGCGATTTCATCCGGGATATCGTCGGGGATCGGCACGACATTGGATTCGGGTATGCAGACGAACTCGCCGAAGGAGCCGGGGCGGTTGACGCCGACGCCGAGCGTGTTGCGGCAGAGATGGCCCCTGCCCGCCCGGCAGTTACGACATTTGCCGCAAACGATATGACCTTCGCCCGAGACGCGCTCGCCGACATGATATTTCGTCACGGCCGAACCAATCTCGGCGATCTCACCGCAGAATTCGTGGCCGACGACCATCGGTACGGGAATGGTCTTTTGCGCCCATTGATCCCAGTTCCAAATATGGACATCCGTGCCGCAGATAGCCGACTTTTTGACCCGAATCAGAACATCGTTCGGCCCAACCTCGGGAACTGGGACATGCTCCATCCACAGCCCGACTTCCGGCTTGGCTTTAACAAGCGCTTTCATCATGTTCGACATGATCGGTTCTCTCCAACCAATTCAAATGATTCCGAGTTCTTTTCCGGCTTCGGCAAAGGCTGCAATCGCCTTTTCGACATCGGCCTTCGAATGGGCGGCTGACATCTGCGTGCGGATGCGCGCCTGCCCCTTCGGCACCACGGGGAAGGAAAAGCCTATGACGTAGACGCCCTTCTGCAGCATGAGCGCCGCCATGTCCTGCGCGAGTTTTGCATCTCCGAGCATGACGGGAATGATGGGGTGATCGGCGCCGGCAAGCGTGAAGCCGAGCTTGGTCATCTCACGGCGGAAGAGTTCGGCATTGCCTTGAAGGCGTGCACGCAGGTCGGCACCGTTCTCGATCAGATCGAAGACCTTCAAGGAAGCAGCCGCGATGACGGGCGCCAATGTGTTCGAGAAGAGATACGGACGCGAGCGCTGCCGCAGCCATTCGACGATCTCGCCTCTCGCCGACGTATAGCCACCCGAGGCACCGCCGAGCGCCTTGCCGAGCGTGCCGGTGATGATGTCGATCCGGCCTTCGACGCCGCAATATTCGGCCGATCCCCGGCCATGCTCGCCGACGAAGCCGACCGCATGGCTGTCATCGACCATGACCATCGCGCCATATTTTTCCGCCAGATCGCAGACGCCGCCGAGGTTGGCGATGATGCCGTCCATCGAGAAGACGCCGTCCGTCGCGATCAGCTTGAAGCGGCTACCTTCCGCTTTCTTCAGCTCTTCTTCCAAAGCCGCCATGTCATTGTTGGCATAGCGGAAGCGCTTTGCCTTGGAGAGCCGCACGCCGTCGATGATCGAAGCATGGTTGAGCGCATCGGAGATGATGGCATCCTCCTCAGACAGCAGCGTCTCGAACAACCCGCCATTGGCATCGAAGCAGGACGAATAGAGGATCGTCGCCTCCATGCCGAGGAAAGCCGAAATCCGCGCCTCGAGCTGCTTGTGCTCTTCCTGCGTGCCGCAGATGAAGCGCACCGAGGCCATGCCGTAGCCATAGCGATCGAGCGCCGTCTTCGCGGCCTCGGCAAGCTCCTCGTTGTCAGCGAGACCGAGATAGTTGTTGGCACAGAAATTGAGGACGCGCGCGCCGCCAAGCACAGCGATTTCGCCAGCCTGCTTGGAGGTGATGACGCGCTCGGCTTTATAGAGGCCGGCTTCTTTCAGGCCGAGAAGTTCGTTGCGCAAATGGGATATGAACGCTGAAGTCATGGTCGCATTCCGATGCTGGTCAAAGGGCCTAATTAATCAAGGAATAACATAGGATCCGGCCTGTTGCTGCATCCGACAGCGGCAAAAATGCGCAACGCCGTGACGTCCGCGCGATAGGCGACGGTTTCGACAGGATCTGTCGAAGCAGAGGGAAATCACGCAACTTTCCAGCCAGGCCTCATTGCTGGTTATCGCAAAAATTACTTGACTCAGTCCAATATTTTGCAACAGATTGCGTTACTCTGAAAATAAGGGAGAGCCATGAGCATATTCCATAGATTCTCCCTCGCAGGACGGGTTGCCCTCATCACGGGAGGCGGACGCGGGCTCGGATTCGAAATGGCGAAGGCTCTCGCTGATGCCGGAGCACACGTCATAATCAATGGGCGGACCGCGGCGACGTTGGATACGGCGATTGGGATCATCCAGGCGAGAGGTGGCTCCGCCGAAACCGCGGCCTTCGACATTTCCGATCGCGACGCTCGGCATGCAACAATAAACGCCATCGAGAAAAATCACGGCCGGCTCGACATACTGATCAACAACGTCGGTGCCCGCGACAGGCGCCCGCTGGCCGACTTCGACGACGAGGCGATCATCGCCCTGCTCAACACGGATCTCGCCGCCTCGATCATGCTCTCCCGCGACGCCGCGCGCCTGATGAAACGAAATAATCACGGGCGGCTGATCTCGGTCACTTCGATCAGCGGACAGGTCGTCATGCCGGGTGACTGCGTCTATCCCGCCGCCAAGCAGGGTCTGACAGGTCTAATGCGTAGCATGGCTGTGGAATTTGGCCCTCACGGCATCACAAGCAACGCCATCGCGCCAGGCTGGTTCGCAACGGAAACCAACGCCGCCATGGTCGCGAACGAAGACCTGATCCCCATCGTGCGCCAACGCATCCCCGTTCAGCGCTGGGGACGTCCCGACGAGATTGCGGGCGCAGCACTTTTCCTCGCCAGCGATGCCGCTTCTTTCGTTAACGGCCACGTCCTGACCGTCGATGGCGGAATGACGGTGCGCATGTAGCGTGTCAGCAGGCGGGCTTCGATAATGGCATCAACACGTCACCGATTGGCGAACTCCGAAATCACGGTAAGGAACGCGTCTCCATAGCGGTCCAGCTTCGATTGCCCGACCCCCGATATCCCTAGAAGATCTCGGTGATTCCTGGGCCGTTCTGTCGCAAAGGCGATCAGCGTCGTATCCGGAAAAACGACGTAAGGCGGCACGCCCAACTCCTTGGCGATCCGGGTGCGCTCGGCCCGCAGCGCATCGAACAGTGCCTGTGCCTCGCCGAAAAGCCCGTGCGCCTGCTTCTCCGGTCGTCCCGCCTTCTTGCCGCGACGGCCCGTTTCGGGCCGATCCTTGCGGAAAAACACCTGCCGCTCGCGCTTGAAGACGGCCCTTGCCTGTTCCTGGAGCTTCATGGCACCGAAGGCCGTGTGGTCGATGCTGATAAAGCCGTTCGCCAATAATTGCCGGAAGATCGATTGCCAGGTGCGAGACGGAATATCCTTACCTGCGCCGAAAACCGGCATATCGATGTGGCCGAAACGCTCGGTCTTCTCATTGACCGTTCCCATCAGCACATCGATGACATGGCCGGTGCCGAAACGCTCGCCGGTGCGATAGACGGCGGCAAGCGCCTTGATGGCAGCTTCCGTTCCGTCCCAGGTCTCCACAGGCTTCAGGCAGGTATCGCAATTGCCGCAGCCGCCGCCATGTGCCTCGCCGAAATGCGAAAGGATCGACTGCCGCCGGCAGCCGGCCGTCTCGCAGATCGCGAGCAGCGCATTGAGCTTTGCCCGTTCTACCCGCTTGATTTCCTCGGACGCGCCGCCTTCGTCGATCATCCGCCCGCGCTGGATGACATCGGCCATGCCATAAGCCATCCAGACATTGGAGGGCAGCCCATCGCGCCCGGCGCGGCCAGTCTCCTGGTAATAGGCCTCCACCGATCCCGGCAGATCGAGATGGGCGACATAACGCACGTTCGGCTTGTCGATGCCCATACCGAAGGCAACCGTCGCTACGAGGCACAGGTCTTCCTCTTTCAAGAAGGCATCCTGATTGGCATCGCGAAGCGCTCGATCCATGCCGGCATGATAGGGAAGCGCGCGGATGCCCTGCCCATTCAGCCACTCCGCCGTGTCCTCGACCTTGGCACGGGAGAGGCAATAGACGATGCCGCTATCGCCCCGATGGCCCTCGAGAAAACGCAGCAATTGCTGGCGCGGCTGGTCGCGCTCGACAATCTCGTAAGTGATATTCGGACGATCGAAACTGGTGGTGAAGACCTTGGCACCGTCGAGAGCCAGCCGCTCGATAATGTCTTCGCGGGTATGGGGATCGGCCGTTGCCGTCAACGCGATGCGCGGAACACCAGGAAAAAGCTCGGCAAGCCGGCCGAGATCGCGATATTCCGGCCTGAAATCATGGCCCCATTGCGAGACGCAATGCGCCTCGTCGATCGCGAAAAGCGCGATCTTCGCCCGGCCGAGCATCTGGCAGAAGCCCTCAGTTACGATGCGTTCCGGGGTTACATAGAGCAGATCGAGCTTGCCTGCGGAAATGGCGCGATAGACATCGCTCGCTTCCTCGCGCGACAGGGACGAATTCAGGGCGGCGGCACGAATGTCGAGCTGCTTCATCGCCTCTACCTGATCCCGCATCAGCGCGATCAGCGGCGAGACGACGATGCCGATACCATCGCGGCAAAGCGCGGGAATCTGGAAGCACAGCGACTTGCCGGCACCGGTCGGAAACAGCACGACCGCGTCGCCGCCGGAGACGACATGCTCAATCACCTGCTGCTGCTTACCGCGAAAGGCGGAATAGCCATAGACACGTTTCAGCACATCGAGCGGCGCCGGCGCACGTGTGCCCTCACCAAACAATGCGTCGTCTACGGAAAATCGCGGCTCTTGTCGTTCAGGCTGAGGCATCTATTCCCTATTTTCCAGCGGCACCTTTAACGCGACCGGAGAGCACGCCGAAGCCATCGATGATCGCTTCCTGATTTTCCAGACGCAGCGCCTCGAGCTGTACTTCCTGCAAGGCGCGAATCAACGGCTCGATCGCTTCACCGTCGCCTTCTTCCGTCGCCTCGGCAATAGCGCCTTCCAGCTCGATCTTGTGCCAGCGCAATGCTTTCGAGCGCTTGTGGAGCGCAAGTGCTTGGCGATAGCCCTCGCGCGCATCCTCCATGGCGGCGGCCTCGGTGGCAGTCCACAGGCGGGCATTGCGAATCTGCTGTTCCAAGCTTTTCAGCAGGGCGCCGAAATCCTGTTCTTCCAATTGCTCGAGCAATCGCTCGCGCACGAGCTGAGGCCCAACCAGAGTTGCAGCCGCCCCGAGGACCGCAGACCAGAGCCGCTGCAGTTCGCGGCTGTCATAATCGATCGCGGCGATCTCGTCATATTCGTCCTGTAGCAGTGCCGGATGGTTGACGATGGTCAAAGCGAGCACGCTTTCGCGAAGGCTCGGAATATCCTGATGTCCCTTGATCATGGCGGAACGCTGCAAGCGATCGGATGCGGTCGTCGCCACCGCAGCCCCGGTACGCGCCTGTCCGCCACGACCTGCAAAGTTGCGGCTATTACCGTCGCGGGAAAAACCACGCCCCTGCTGGCCGCCCCGCTGGAACTGCGGCTGGAACAGCCCGTTCAGCCGCTCGCGCATATTTTGCTGATAATGGCGGCGCACATCTTCGTCGCCGATGACAGACACGATGCGCCGCAACCGTGCTTCCAGCTCCGCCCGCGCTTCCGGCGTCTCAAAGGTGCCGCTCCCGGCTTCCCTCGTCCAAATCAGGTCGGCCAGCGGCTTTGCCTGCGCCAGCACCTTGTCGAACGGTGCGCGCCCATCCTGCCGCACGAGATCGTCGGGATCCTTGCCATCGGGCAAGAGCGCAAAGCGTACGGTGCGGTTCGGTTTGATATGAGGCAGCGCCAGATCGGCGGCACGATTGGCGGCGCGGATGCCGGCGCCATCGCCATCGAAGCAGAGCACCGGCTCCGGCGCCATCTTCCAGAGGAGATCGAGCTGGCTCTCCGTCAGAGCCGTGCCGAGCGGCGCAACGGCATTCTCGACGCCGGCCTGATGCAGCGCGATGACATCCATATAACCTTCGACCGCGATAATGGTCCCGGCGCCATCGGCGCCCTGCGAAGCGCGGCGGGCGCGGGTGAAATTGTAGAGCACATTGCCCTTATGAAAGAGCTCGGTCTCGTTGGAGTTCAGATATTTCGCCGGCGCATCCGGCGACATGGCGCGGCCACCGAAGGCAATCACCTTCTCGCGCGAGGACAGGATCGGAAACATGATGCGGTCGCGGAAGCGGTCATAGGAGACCGGCACGTTCTCATGCACGACGAGGCCACAGGCCTCCATCTGCTCCTTCAGCACACCCTTGCTGGCAAGATGCTCCTTCAGGGCGTTGCGGCTATCGGGCGAATATCCCAAACGGAAGGTCTCGATCGTGCGGCCGCTGAGGCCGCGATCACGCAGATAGGCTCGCGCCCGTGCGCCATTGGCCGTCTGCAACTGATCCTGAAAGAACTGCGTCGCCATTTCCATGACGTCGAGCAGCGACGTGCGTTCCTTCTCCCTTTTCGCCTCCATCGGATCGGCAACGGGCATCGGAACGCCGGCCATGTCGGCGATCTGCTGCACGGCCTCCGGAAAGCTCAAGCCCTCCAATTCGGTCAGAAAGCGGAAATGGTCGCCTGTGACGCCACAGCCGAAGCAGTGATAGCGCCCTTTGCGATCCTCACAGTGGAAGCTCGGCGATTTCTCGCCATGAAAGGGGCAGCAGGCCCAGTAATCGCCGCGCGGCACATTGGTCTTGCGCCGATCCCACGTCACGCGACGACCGATCACGTCTGAAATCAAGACGCGGTCGCGAATCTCATCGAGAAACGTATTGGAAAATCGCATGGCTACCTCTGGCTCGCTCCATATAAACAGGAATACGGGGCATTGCCACGACCACCCGACCGCCTCCCACGCTATTCACAGCCCTTTGCAGGCGATTGCATTTTCGCCCCTCGATCACAACTCCGTGAACACGGCGGCACATTTATTCGTATTCGCCTCGAAATCCACGGCCGCGTTCGACAGGCCCGAAACGCCCAAAAACCGCTTCACCGTGACCGGAACTGGTAGAATTATGTCCATAGGAGTAACTATTTCGTCCGCAAAAATCTGCGAAAAAGCAAAGGCTTGCACAGCCTATGGTCGACAAATGCGAACAAGGGCGACGCCATGAACAATCAATGGCTGCAAAGCAATCGCGCCCGGGCGACACTCCTTGAAGGCACATTTGCGGCATGGTTCGTAAGCCAAACATTATTTTTTTGTAATTTGATTGTTGGTGTGCGTCGCAATAGCGTCCTTCTCACAGGGCGAGACAAGCCGGCGAAGGACTTCTTCGCGACGCGACATGCCGAGACGCCCTGACGAACCGAAGGCCACCAGGTACGGGCTTTCAGTTTAGGAGAGAAAAATGCGCGTTCTTATCGTACCCTTGGCAGCAGCAGCCATCTTTGCCACAGCTACTTATAGCTCGGCCACGATGACCGGCAGCGCCAGCGACAAGAACGTGCTCTATGCCGGTGCAGGATATCAGCTGCCGGCGGATATGAAAGTCCCTGCCCTTTCAGCAGGCGTAAAGATTCAAATGTCCGAACTGCCGCCGCAGGCATTGGCTTTGCCCCAGCAGATCAGGATTCTCCGATAAGTTCAGCAGATACTCAGGTGGGGCACCATCCCTACCCCCGGCGCCGCCCCACCTGAGTGCCTTTGCAAAAGACGTTTGATTTTTGGGCCCCACCCTGCGTCATCAAATGTCAGCAAAGCGCAAGAAGGCAGGAGCTCCCCCAGCTCCTGCCTTCTCTAATTTTGGCCATCTCCATTTCGCGACAGCACGAGTATTGAGCACACGCTGCGGAACATCTTTGGTTCCTCGCCGCGAATATCTTGACGCAATGATATCGATCGATATCCTTTATTATCTACGTATATGCGATCTTATTAATTATCTCGTCAGACAATTTGAAACTTAGTTCAGTTGATCGGAGACGGTTGCATGTCTTTGTCTACAAAGGAACTTACAAAAAACCCGAATTTTTTCCCAGAAATCCTCGATTATACACGAGAGATTATATCCACTTATGATCAGAATCAGCGCGTATGCTCCGTCTTTGCTTCACAGCAGCGCTGGCTGATGGCGCTTGCCGGCTTCGCCCTCTATTGCGGCGGCATCGACGGAGAACCGCCCGGCATCCATGCCAATCGTTTCGCCAACTATATTGTCGAGCATGAAATCGCCAGCCACAACACCGCGCTCAGCTTTATTCAGGAGATGCTTGCTCTCGGTTTCCTGCGCTACCTGCCCATAGCCAATGATCGGCGCGCTCGGCCGATGCAGCCCACCGAAGAGGCCGCAAAACAGCTTGCGCTCTGGCTGAGCATCCATCTTTCCGTGCTGGATCGGTTGGATGGCGGCAAGCGTAACGCCTCATTTGGCAAAAAACCGGAACTCATTGCCCTGCTGCAGCCCACGATCTCGGTTGGCATCATCGAAAACGGCAAGCTGCGCAATCCGGGAGAAACCTTCGACCTGTTTACCTGGGCAAACTCGGGCGGCATCATCATGGATTATCTGATCTCCCGCATCGGGACGATCAACACCGCGACAAAAAAAGCGATTATCGGGCCGGTGGCCTTTACCGATATCTGCAACCGCTTTCTGATCTCCAGAACAAACGCAAAGCGACTCATGAACAAGGCCATAAAGATGCAAAGCGTCGGGTGGACGGGATCGCCGGGGCGGAGCCAACTTTGGCTCTCGAGCGCCTTCGTCGAGGAGTATTGCAACTATCAGGCGGGGAAGCTCGCCATCATAGACGCCGCCTGGCAAAACACCCTCGGCACGCGGCCAATCCGCATGCCGAGCGCGAAACAGAATTTTACTTCAGCAGCTCCTTCAAGATAGCCGAAGCCTTGGCAAAATCCATCTGACCGGCATAGCGCTCGCGCAGGGCGGCCACGCACTTGCCCATATCCTTCAGGCCCTGCGCGCCAAGTTCCGCGACAATCGCAACGCAGATCTCGCGAACCTTCTCTTCGGAAAGCTGCTCCGGCATGAAACCCTGGATGACGGCGATTTCCTCGCGCTCTTTGTCAGCCAACTCCGGACGGCCGCCCTCGATGTAGATCTTCACCGATTCCTCACGCTGCTTGATCATCTTGGCGAGCAGCTGCAGAATCTCGTCTTCGCTCGCCTGTTCCTTGGCGAGACCGCGATTGGCGATGTCCTTGTCCTTGATGGCTGCAAGGATGAGACGGACGGTCGAAAGCCTCGCCGTGTCTTTGGCCTTCATGGCATCTTTCTGGGCGTTGGAAAGGGTTTCGCGGATCATGTCTTTAACTCCTTGAAGCAGGCCGGCGACGATCGTCCCGGCCACTTATGTCATGTTGCTGTCTCTTAAACCAACAGTGTCGATCAACGCAATTGCGCCCGAGAGCCCGAATTCCTTGGCGGGAAAGCAAAAGCGCGCATTGACCGGCTCGCCTTGTTTAGCTATGTCCATCACCTGCACATAAGATCGATAGGAAGATCTCAAGCCGCGACCTCTGTCGACGGCTGCACCTTGCTACAAACATGGCGGAACCGCCGGTCTCTTCAAGGCCGCGCCCGACGCCGGAAACGGGATGACGACTATGACCGCCACAGCCCCATGGACCACTGAAAAGCCGACTGCCCTCCTCGTTCTCGCGGATGGCACTGTGATCGAAGGCAAGGGTATCGGCGCGACCGGCAAGGTCCAGGCCGAAGTCTGCTTCAACACCGCGCTCACGGGTTATGAAGAGATCCTGACCGACCCCTCTTATCTCGGCCAGATCGTCACCTTCACCTTCCCCCATATCGGCAATGTCGGCACCAACGATGAAGACATCGAAGACCTGACGCCCGCCGCCCGTCACGGCGCCGTCGGCGTCATCTTCAAGGCCGATATCACCGACCCCTCGAACTACCGCGCCGCCAAGCACCTCGACCAGTGGCTGAAGGCGCGCGGCATCATCGGTCTCTGCGGCATCGACACGCGTGCGCTGACCGCCTGGATCCGCGAGAACGGCATGCCGAATGGCGTAATCGCTCACGATCCGAACGGCGTCTTCGACATCGAGCAGCTGAAGGCGGACGCCAAGGCCTGGAGCGGACTTGAAGGTCTTGATCTCGCCAAGGTCGCCTCTTCCGGCCAGTCCTCGCAATGGTCGCAGACACCCTGGGTCTGGAACGAAGGCTATGGCGAACTCGGCGCCGATGACGCCAAGTACCATGTCGTCTGCCTGGACTACGGCGTCAAGCGCAACATCCTGCGCCTCTTCGCCGGCCTCGATTGCAAGGTCACCGTCCTGCCGGCGACGGCTTCCACGAATGACGTCCTCGATCTCAAGCCGGATGGCATCTTTCTCTCGAACGGCCCCGGTGACCCGGCAGCGACCGGCGAATATGCCGTGCCCGTCATCAAGGATCTGCTGAAGACCGAAATCCCGCTCTTCGGTATCTGCCTCGGCCATCAGATGCTTGGCCTCGCCCTCGGAGCCAAGACTGCAAAGATGCATCAGGGCCATCACGGTGCCAACCATCCGGTCAAGGACCATACGACCGGCAAGGTCGAGATCGTCTCGATGAACCACGGCTTCGCAGTCGACTCGAAGTCGCTGCCTGAAGGCGTTGAGGAGACTCATATTTCGCTGTTCGATGGCAGCAATTGCGGTCTTCGCGTTTCCGGCAAGCCGGTCTTCTCCGTGCAGCATCACCCGGAAGCATCGCCCGGCCCACAGGACAGCCACTATCTCTTCCGCCGCTTCATCAACCTAGTGCGCGAAAAGAAGGGCGAAGAAGCCCTGGCCGAGCGCGCCTGATAAAGCCGACCATCTAATCGCATGAGAAAGCCTCGGATTGGTGCCAATCCGAGGCTTTCTTTTTGTGCGTCAACTTGGGAGGTCTCTCGGCACATATGTTCATGCTTGCCGAAGCTCAGGCTTGTAGGCGGCGCTGCTTGACCACTTCGAGCTCGCTCATCAGGATTTCTTCGAGGAACTCGAAATCCGACTGCCCGAATTCAACGAGACCGAATCTCAGCTTGTAGCCCCAATTCTTGTCCTGGGTGAAATCAAGCCAGCCCAGGAGAGGACGGAGCGGCTGTTCGGGCGCATCAAGCCAGTCCACATCCTTGCGATAGGCTTTTCCGCAACCCATCTCGGCAAGGTAAGGCTCACCCTCACGGACAAAACCGATGGCGGTGAAGCTCTGAAAGCCGTCCCTCTCGCCCATCTTCACTGAAGGGGAGTAGTAGACGATGCCATCGCCCGGCTTGATACGCTTCAAGGGGGCTCGCTTGCCGTGGTTCACCTGCATGAAGCCATGTTCGCGCCCAATGCGTACATGCTCGGCACTGGCCACGGCCAACCAGTAGGACTTCTGCTCCGGCTCCGGACGCCGGGACGACGTGTTGGCGTGTGGCAGGAGGCGTACGGCCGCCCCCCGATTGATCTGATCGTCCCGCGGGAAAAGCGCGGCATCACTAGGATTGCTTGCCTTGAAATTCATGGTCGTCTCCCGTCTCTGGTATGAGACAGATATAGACGATCATGCTGTCAATTTTTGTCAGTAGTCTCGCAGGACGGGGATGACTCTCGCTATCAAGCGGAGGCAGCCTTCTCCGTCCGCACGAGAATGTAGAAGCGCGCGCAAAGCATCGCCGCTGCGGAGGCAAGGCCGAGCAGGAACCCGAACCAGATGCCGATACCGCCGAAATTCAGCGGAAACGCCAGCAACCAGGCGAGGAAGAAGCCGATTGGCCAATAAGCGATCAGCGCCAGGATCATCGGCACACGCGCATCCTTCAGTCCACGCAGCAGACCGCTCGCAATCGCCTGCAGCCCATCGACAAGCTGGAAGAAGCCGGCCACGACGATCAGCGGGGCGGCAAAGGCAAGGACCTCAGGCGCCTCGGCCGAATGAACGTCAAGGAACCAGCTTGCCAGCCAGGAGGGTATAGTCGCAAACAGTATGCTGCCGCAAAGCGCGATGCAGCTCGAAAGGATGAGCGCGACGATGGCGGCACGCTTCAGGCCGAAATGATCGCCCTGCCCGTGAGCGACGCCGACGCGCACGGTCGCCGCCTGGCTGAGGCCCAGCGGAATCATGAAGGCGATGGACGCCCACTGCAAAGCGATGCCATGCGCAGCAAGCTCGACGGTGCCGATCTGGCCCATCAGCAGCGATGCTGCCGTGAATAGGCTGACCTCAGCGAGAACCGTTACGCCGATTGGGAAACCAAACCGGATGACATCCCATAAAGCATGCCAGTCGGGCCGCCAGAATCGCACAAAGATCTCGTAGCGCCGCGTTTCCTGGTGGGCTTGCACGTAACCAACGATGAACAGCAAACCGGCGGTCTGCACGGCGACCGAGACAATGGCCGCACCATGCAGGCCCATCGCCGGCAGGCCGAAATGGCCGAGCACCAGGATATAGGCAAGCACGGCATTCATCACCAACATGGCGATAGTCACTTTGAGGATAATGCCGGCGCGGCCGATGGCGCTCACCAGCGCCCGGATGACATTGTAGAGCAGCCCCGGCAAGACGGCGAAGTGGCCGATGTCGATATAGCCGCTCGCCAATTTCGCGACATCGGGCTTCTGCCCCGCCGCAAGCAAAATCTCCTCGGAATAGAAGAAAGCCGGCTGCGCCAACAGCCAATAGGCCGTTACGACCCAGAGGCCCATGCGCAGCGCACGGCGCACCGAGGTAGCGTCGCCTCTGCCATAGGCTTGCGCCACCAGCGGCATGACTGCGATGGAAAAACCCGAACCGAAAACCAGGATCGTGAACAGAAACTGCGCGGAAAGCACCATTGCAGCCAGTTGCTCGGCACCGAGCCGGCCCACGATCATGACGTCAGTGGTGTTAATCCCGAGCTGCGCCAATTGCGCACCGATCAGCGGAATGCCCAGCGCAAGCGTTGCGCGCACATGTGCAGACCACGAATTATTATTGTCATGCGCGTAAGGGCGCGCAGGTGCAGGCATATCCATAGCGAAGACTCGATCTTTAGAGTCGCGCAAACCGTCCTACCCAAGGGTGCGCGAGCCTGCCGCATTAACGCAACCTAGGTTAAAAAGCCAGCAGACAAGTCGATAATGCTAAAGAATTCATCAGAACATCAAAATATCTGATGATATTTTAGGCCGCTTCGCCCGCCTGCGATTGGGATACCGCTTTCGGCTCGGTCTTGCGGACCTTCGCCACGAGCACGACAAGGCCGGCGACCACCAGGATTGCGCTCATGATGAAGGGCGCACCAGCAAAAACGACGGGTGCGGTTGGCGCGGTATAATACTGGAACAGATACGGAAACAGCACCGGCCCAATGATGGCGGTTATACTCGTCAGGCTGCCGAGCACTCCCTGCAATTCGCCTTGTGCGGAAGGCGGAACCTTGCTGGCTGCAATGGAACGAAGCGGCGCGTCCGCGACATTTTCAATGACAGTCAGGACGATAACTGCGTAAACCATCCAACCTTGCCATGAAAAGGCGTAGCCGATCAGGCCGAGACCGGAAAACACCATTCCGAGCACTGCGGTCTTCCACTCGCCGAGCACAGGCACCAGCCGTGGCAATACGAGACCCATGGCGACGGCGGCACCTATCCCATAGACAGCGAGCGAGAAGCCGATCTGCCCCTCGCTCCAGTCATAGCGATAGGAGGTGACGAAAGCCCAGACCGCCGGGTAAACACCATGCGCCAGCCAGTTCAGGAACATCACGACACAGACCCAGCCGATACCTTGGTAGCGGCGCATGTGCTTCAGCGCGCCGAACGGATTGGCGCGCGTGATCTCGAAGGGCCGGCGGTGTTTGGCGTCGAGCGTTTCCGGCAGCAGGAAATAGGCGCCGACGAAATTCAGGAACGCGAGAGCCGCCGCGCCATAGAAGGGCACGCGGGGACCGAACTCGCCCAGAAAGCCCCCGATGACGGGGCCAAGCACGAAGCCGACACCGAAAGCCATGCCGATCAGGCCGAAATTCTTCGCGCGGTTCTCGTCATTGCTGATATCAGCGATATAGGCGGAGCAGGTCGAGAAACTTGCGCCGCTGATGCCGGCGAGGATGCGGCCGACAAACAGCATCCAGTATGAGCCGGCAATCGCACAGATGAAATTGTCGATCGCGAAGGTCAGCACGGAGGCCAATAGCAGCGGCCGACGGCCATAGCGATCGCTCAGATTGCCGATCAAGGGTGAAAACAGAAACTGCATGCCGGCATAGGCCAGCAACAGCCAGCCGCCCTCGGTCGCCGCCGTGCTGACCGAGGCACCCGTCAACTCCTCAAGATATTTCGGCATCACCGGCATGATGATCGCGATACCGATGACGTCGAGGAAGAGGATAAGGAAGACGAGGAACAGGCCTCGACGGGCGAATTTCTGATCGATCATGGAGATGCCTTCTGGCGGCTCCGCCTCGATGAAAGAGACAGAACGTGAACGAAAAACCGGTGCGTTCCCCATACATAAAGATTTTGGCGGAAACAATACGTGAACGCTTCAATCCTATTGATTTATCGAACGCTTTTTTTGATCCTTGGCACAAAAGCGACTATCTGTCGCGACCGCGCCGCTGTTCTCGATTGAGAAAGTCGACGAAGGCTCTAAGCGGTGCCGGCATATGACGTCTGCTGGCATAATAGAGAAACGGACCGGAAAAAGCCGTGTCCCATTCTTCCAAAATCGGCACCAATTCTCCGCTCGCAATCTGCGGCGCAAGAAACTCTTTGAATGTCCTGATAATGCCCAATCCAGCCGCCGCAGCGCTGCGCTCTATCTCGATCGAATTCGTCGCAACCACCATCGGCGGCGTAATGAAGATCGTCTCGCCGTTCCTTTCGAACTCCCAAGGCACTACCGATCCGCTCAGGAAGCGATGACGAATGCAGCGATGCTCGAGTATATCGCGCGGATGTTGCGGCGTACCGCTTGCGGCTAGATAGGCCGGCGCCGCTGCGGTGATATAATGCTGTCGCCGAGGCCCGATGGGCACGGCGATCATGTCCTTTTCCAGCCGCTCGTCATAGCGAATCCCGGCATCGTAGCCGGCCGCCACCACATCGATGAAACTGTCCTCGGCGACGATTTCGACTGATATCGCCGGATACTCCTTCAGAAAGCGGCTGATGATGTCGGGCATGACGACCATGGCAGCGACGATCGGCACATTCAGCCGCAAAGTCCCGCCGACGCTGTCACGAAAGCTGTTGATATCGTCAAGCGCCACAGAGATCTCGCTCATAGCGGGCGTCAGCCGCTCCATCAGCCGCTCCCCAGCTTCCGTCGGCGTCACGCTTCGGGTCGTGCGATTGAGCAGACGGACCGTCAGCCGCTCCTCCAGCCGCCGAACCGCTTCGCTTAATGACGAGGCGGAAACGCCGCGCTTGCGTGCCGCTTCACGAAAGCTGCGTTCGCGGGCAACCGCAGTAAAGGCAACCAGGTCTGCCAGTGGCAAGTCATCCATTGTGCGAAATTCCAAACGACCTGTTTCGATTTACCGGGATTATCGCACAGAGAGCAGCGGAGTAAAACATCATCACAGAGGCCTCTGGAAAAGAGGGCGCACCTTCGACCAAGGAGAGTAACGATGGAAAAACATCAACTGGGAAGAACCGGACCGCAGGTATCGACACTTGGCCTCGGCTGCATGGGCATGTCTGGCATGTATGGGCCGTCTGATCGCACCGAAAGCATCGCCACCATCCACGCCGCGCTCGATGCTGGGATCAACCTGCTCGATACCGGTGATTTCTACGGCATGGGCCACAATGAGATGTTGATCGGCGAAGCGATCAAGGGGTTGAAGCGGGACGATTTCCTGCTGAGCGTCAAGTTCGGCGCGCTGCGCGATCCCGCCGGAGCATGGCTCGGCTACGATGCCCGGCCGGCGGCGATCCGGAATTTCGTCGCCTATTCGCTGCAGCGCCTCGGCGTCGATTACATCGATATCTACCGCCCTGCCCGGCTCGACCCGAACGTGCCGATTGAAGATCAGATCGGCACGATATCGGATCTCATCAAGGCAGGCTACCTCAGGCATATCGGCCTGTCTGAAGTCGGCGCTGACACCATCCGCCGCGCCGCCGCCGTCCATCCGATCATCGACTTACAGATCGAATATTCGCTGATCTCGCGTGGCATCGAAGACAAGATTCTGCCGACCTGCCGTGAACTAGGTATCGGTATCACCGCCTACGGCGTTCTTTCGCGCGGCCTCATCAGCGGCCACTGGCAGAAGGATAATGTCCAAAAGGGCGATTTCCGCACGATAAGCCCGCGCTTTCAGGCTGGAAACGTCGAAAAGAATCTGGAACTGGTGGAAGCTTTACGCCGGATCGCCGAGGCGAAGGGCGCAACCGTCGCTCAGATCGCGATTGCCTGGGTCGCAGCCAAGGGCAAGGATATCGTCCCGGTCATCGGCGCCCGTCGCCGCGACCGCCTGACGGAAGCCTTGGGAGCGCTCTCGGTTGAATTGTCTGAGGCCGATATGGCCGCGATCGAACGCGCGATCCCGAAAGACGCCGCTGCCGGTGGCCGCTACCCCGAAGCGCAGCTGACGCATCTCGACAGCGAGAAATAACCCGAAAGGCTTGCCCGCTCGCCGGCATCACGGCAGCGGGCAAGCAAGATCAGACTGGATTGTTCAGCGTATCGCAATCCGAGAGCTTGCCGGAATCGAAGCCCTGCTTGAACCACTTCATGCGTTGCGCCGAAGTGCCATGATTGAAGCTGTCGGGAACGACATAGCCCTGCGTGCGCTTCTGTAGCGTGTCATCACCAATCTGCTGCGCCGCGTTCAGCGCCTCTTCGAGATCGCCGGCCTGCAGGATCCCCTTCTGTTGCGTGAACTTGCCCCATATTCCGGCAAAGCAATCGGCCTGCAGTTCGATGCGCACCGACATCTTGTTGGCGTCCACTTCGCTCATGGTGCGGCGGGCCTGGTTGAACTTCGGCAGGATTCCGAGCAGGTCCTGGACATGGTGGCCGACCTCATGTGCGATCACATAGGCTTGCGCGAAATCGCCGGATGCACCGAACTGGTCCTTCATCTGCTGGAAAAAGGCCATGTCGAGATAGACCTTCTGATCGCTCGGGCAATAGAAGGGGCCGGTCGCCGCCGAAGCCTGACCGCAAGCCGAAGGGAAGCTGCCGGAAAACAGCACGAGCTTCGGATCCGTATAGGTCTGGCCCATCGATTTGAAGATGCCGGTCCAGGTGTCCTCCGTATCGGCAAGAACGGTCGCGACGAACTGCTTCATCTCGTCATTGGCCGGCTGCCCGCCGCTACTATTGTTGGAAGTGCTCTGCTGATATCCGGAGCCGCCACCCTCCAGCATGCCGCTTTGCTGCAGTAGGCCGATGACATCGACGCCCATGGCCCTCAGGATCAGGAAGATCACGATAAGGACGATAATGGTGCGGAAGCTCAAACCGCCGCCGCCAATCCCTCCACCCGGAAATCGAAAGCCGCCGCCACCGCCGCCGCTCATCGGTGATGAGCCGCGTTCGTCCTCAATATTGTCGGATTGCCGACGCCCCTTCCAATCCATAGTGCACCTCCTGGCGATGCCTAAAATCAAAGTCCCTTGAGGTATTTATATATCCAGGAAGTGTAACAAAGCCAGTTGGCTATCGACAGAACATTAGCTTAAACGGCGGCGCTGCCATATTTCTTTGGACATCAGCCATAAAAGCGCGATGACTATACCCGCCGCCACCAGAAACGGCGCCATTTCATCGCCATCGAAGGCCACCTTGCTCATGATCCGCCCCGGAAGAAAGGTAAAAGCTCCGGCACCCACGATGCCACCGAAGTAAAGGCCTCTGACAATGCGTTTATGCGCGCCGATATCATGTTTGCGGGCATTGGCAATCGCTCCCCAGCAACCGAAGAGAACGAAAAGGGAGAGCAGGTGGATCGGGCTGAAGCCGTAAAACATGTTGATCTGATGAATGAAGAAGCTCGAGAGCGCCGTGACGGCCATGAGAGCCAGCCATATCTTGCCGAGCACCCGGTGTATCGGCGTCCCCTTCGGCCTTGCGAGAAGATAGGCCCCCAGCAATGCGGCCGGGACGACCGCCGCGACATGGATCTGGATCGCAATTGGTGCATCAAGAAGCGGCTCGAACGTCATGATTTCTATCCGGTTGAGTTTATCGAGCCTTTCCGTGATAGTGTCGTTCTCTCAACCGAAATTGCGCGAAAGAACGAGACATCTTCGTGGATCACACCTTTCTGCAGTCCACGCTTCGCGAATTGCAGGTCATCCAGCGTTCACCGCGCTTCTGGGCGACCTTCGTCACGATCGTCCTGATCTTTGCCCTGACCGGACCGTACGGCACTCTTGACCGGCTGATGCCGGGAGCAAGACTGGGCTACTGGCTTGCGCTGCACGCCATGGCGTGGTCGATCGCGATCGTCTTCTCCATCGTCGCCGAGATCCTGCTGCGCGGGCAAATAGCAAGCATGTTCGCCAGGATGATGATCGGTTCAGTCGTCGCTGCATTGCCGATCGGCTTCGGCATCGCGCTCATCGACTTCGCATTCTTCGGCACATGGCCCACGGTAGCCGGCAGCCTGCATCAGTCCATCGGATCCATACCCCTCTGCGCCCTCTTCTGCATTCTCTCCTATATGACCATGCATCGGCAGATAGCGATCGCAGCCGGAGGAACAGATCTCGCGGAAGCGAAGACGATATCCGCCTCCGCACCTGAGATTCGGCCCGGAATACCGCAACCTCCGATTCTCTCGCGTTTGAAGCCGGAAAACCGTGGAGCGCTGATAAGGCTTACCGTTCGCGACCACTACACGGAGGTCGTGACGGCACGTGGCCGTGAACTCATCCTGCTGCGCTTCAGCGATGCCCTGATGGAAATCGGCAATACCGAGGGTATCCGCCTCCATCGATCACACTGGGTCGCGGCGGATCATGTTGCCGGCCTCAAACGCGACAACGGCAAGCTTTTCGTCGTCGCACGCGACGGAATGGAGATGCCAGTCAGCCGCTCTTATGCGGAAGCCGTTCGGCGTCGTTTCGGCTGATGGCTGCCGGATTACCACCGCTTCTGCCGGGGCGGACCGGAGGCAAAGACAGCTCTCTCCAAATACATAGAGTCAATGCGACTTATGAAAGTTGGAAAGATATTCTTTACGGTCACAACCATTGATTTAAAAAAATCGGCCTAACTTGCGTCCGCATTCTTTAAATGCGGACGATTTGCACCTAACTCAGATTTCGCGCCCACATTCTTCACGTTGTATCTCTTACATAAGCGGACAACCGCGATGCCGTCAGGCGATCCTGAACGATGTGGGGCCTTAACGCGTACCGCGCAGGGGGTTTTATGAAGCGATCGATGAGTGTGTCTTTGCTGCTCATGGGAACAGCGGCATTGACGAGCTGTGGCGAGAAGGAGGATAGGGTTCAAATTTACAAAGACGTCAATGCCTGCATTGCGGGTAAAGTCTTTTCCGCTGATGAATGTCGATCTGGCTTTGCCTCGGCCGAAGTGGAACGCCAGCAGAATGCACCTGCCTATGAAACAGCCGCAAACTGCGAAAAGGACTATGGCGTCAACAATTGTCAGCCAACGACAAGCACGCATCAGTCCGGTATGGGTCACTTCATTCCCCTCCTGGCCGGTTATCTCGTCGGCAGCGCCGCCAGATCGTTTGATACGAAGGCGCTATATCAGCCGTTTGGGAGTACCGACTTTCGAACGGCGACCGGACGAAGCCTTGCCAATGGCATGCTGCTTGGAAAAACGAAATATGCTGAAAGAAAAGACGACAACACACAATCGTCTTCTTCCGGTGGCGGCGGTAGCGGTGGCTCTTGGGGAAAATCCTCCGAACGTGCCAGCCGTTCGAGCGGAGCAGTAGAACGCGGTGGTTGGGGCTTTCGTGGCTTCCATCTTTCGGGCTGATGGGTGAACGAATGAAACGCGTAGTGATGAACGAACGGCCGGATTGGAAGGCCGACGCCGAAGCCTGCGGCTTTACCATCCATTCCATGTATGGTGAGCGCTACTGGGACGAGCGGCATGCCTATGTTTTCACTCTCGAGGAAATCGAAACGAGGCTTGAGGCTCCCTCGGCCGAATTGCTGGAAATGTGCTATGCGGCGGTCGAAAGGATCGCCTCGGACGAGGAATTGATGCGCCGGATGGCCATTCCCTCGGCCTATCATGATGCTGTACAGCGTTCCTGGCGCAATCACGAGCATGACCTCTACGGCCGTTTCGACCTTTCTTATGACGGGAACGGTCCGGCAAAGCTTCTTGAATTCAATGCCGATACACCGACCAGTCTATTCGAAAGTGCTGTTTTTCAGTGGCGCTGGTTGGAAGATATGAAGCAGCGCGGCGAACTTCCCTCCTCGGCAGACCAATTCAATTCGGTGCACGAACGACTGATCGATGCCATACGTATTCTTGCGGCACCTTCGGGGCACATGCACTTTGCCGGCATGCTGGAATCCGAAGAAGACCTCGTGACGTTGAACTATCTTGTCGACTGCGCCGCTCAGGCCGGCTGCAAGGCGAAGCTCATCGCCATGCCGGATATCGGCGTCGACGATGAGCATCGGCTGATCGACCTTCAGGATGAGCCCATCGACTGCCTGTTCAAGCTCTATCCCCTCGAAGACATGGTGCGCGAACCTTTCGGCCGCCATCTGCCGCTCACCCCGACGCGTGTCATTGAGCCGCTGTGGAAACTGACCTTGTCCAACAAGGGACTGCTACCGGTTCTATGGGATATGTTCCCCGGCCACGAAAACCTTCTGCCCGCCTATTTCGAGGACGATACGCGCATTAGCGATCTCGACGAACGATATGTCCGCAAGCCGCTGCTATCGCGCGAGGGTGCTAATGTAACGCTCGTCAATCACGAAGCCGGTGCCGGCATATACCAGGTTGAAGGGCCGTACGGTGAAGAAGGATATATAAGGCAGGCGATGCACTTGCTCCCCCGTTTCGGCGACGATTGGACTGTCATCGGCTCCTGGGTTGTCGCCGGCCAGCCAGCGGGCATCGGCATTCGCGAGGATGATACACCCATCACCCGTGACACGTCCCGCTTCGTACCACATTATATTGAGGGTTAGCCGATCAACGAGGGTCCCGTCGCTGTCACGCTTTCCCATTTGGCATATCATTTAACCGCCCCTGGGCGATCTTGGCAGAATTCATGTCGATTCCGCCATTTATGGGGTTCCGTTTGCAAATACATTTGCCTATAAGCCGCTTCTAGCCTGAAAATATTGCCCATAGCGCCCCCGGCCGGTGATCTCCCACCCTGGCCGGTTTTTGGCGCAACGAAAAAATGGATGTGAGCCCATGCCGAAGCGCCAAGATATCAAATCGATCCTCATTATCGGTGCAGGACCGATTGTTATCGGACAGGCTTGCGAATTCGACTATTCCGGCACGCAGGCCTGTAAGGCGCTCCGAGAGGAAGGCTACCGCGTCATCCTCGTCAACTCCAATCCGGCAACGATCATGACTGATCCGGGCCTGGCGGATGCGACCTATGTCGAACCGATCACGCCCGAGGTCGTCGCCAAGATCATCGCCAAGGAGCGCCCTGACGCGCTGCTGCCCACCATGGGCGGCCAGACCGCACTCAATACCGCGCTGTCGCTGAAGCGCATGGGCGTGCTCGACCGCTACAATGTCGAGATGATCGGCGCCAAGCCCGCCGCGATCGACATGGCCGAGGACCGCGCCCTCTTCCGCGAAGCCATGGCCCGCATCGGCCTGGAAACGCCGCGCTCCATGCTGGCAAACGCCACAGACATTAAGGATGCCGACCGCAAGACCCACGAGGCCGAGCGCGGTAAGCTGAAGGCGCAGCTTACCGGCACCGAGCTCGACAAGGCGCTCGACGAACTGGAAAATCAGTGGAACCTCGGCGAAAGCGACCGCAAGCAGCGCTATATGAGCCACGCGATGGCAATTGCCGCCCAGGCGCTCGACCATGTCGGCCTGCCCGCCATCATCCGTCCGTCCTTCACGCTTGGCGGCACCGGCGGCGGCATCGCCTACAACCGCTCGGAATTCTTCGAAATCGTCGGCGGCGGCCTCGATGCCTCGCCGACCACGGAAGTGCTGATCGAAGAATCGGTGCTCGGCTGGAAGGAATTCGAGATGGAAGTGGTCCGCGACACGGCGGACAACTGCATCATCATCTGCTCGATCGAAAACATCGACCCGATGGGCGTTCATACCGGCGATTCGATCACCGTCGCTCCGGCTCTGACGCTGACGGACAAGGAATATCAGATCATGCGCAACGCCTCGATCGCGGTTCTGCGCGAGATCGGCGTCGAAACCGGCGGCTCGAACGTACAGTTTGCCGTCAACCCGAAGGACGGCCGCCTGGTCGTCATCGAGATGAACCCGCGCGTATCGCGCTCCTCCGCGCTGGCCTCGAAGGCAACCGGCTTCCCGATCGCCAAGATCGCAGCCAAGCTCGCCGTCGGCTACACCCTGGACGAACTCGAAAACGATATCACCGGCGGCGCAACCCCAGCATCTTTCGAGCCGTCAATCGACTATGTCGTCACCAAGATCCCGCGTTTCGCCTTTGAAAAGTTCCCCGGCGCATCCCCGGTTCTAACCACGGCGATGAAGTCGGTCGGCGAAGTCATGGCGATTGGCCGTACCTTCGCGGAATCGCTGCAGAAGGCTCTGCGTGGTCTCGAAACCGGCCTGACGGGCCTGGACGAGATCGAAATTCCCGGCGTAGAGGAAGGCGAAGGCAGCCGCAACGCCATTCGCGCCGCCATCGGCACGCCGACGCCCGATCGCCTGCGCATGGTCGCCCAGGCGCTGCGCCAGGGCATGAGCGTCGAAGAGGTGCATGAAGGCTGCAAGATCGACCCCTGGTTCCTTGAGCAGCTGAAGAACATCGTCGACATGGAAAGCCGCATTCGTGAGCACGGCCTGCCGCAGGATGCCGCCAATCTGCGCATGCTGAAGGCCATGGGCTTCTCCGACGCCCGTCTCGCGACGCTGGCCGGCAAGCGCCCGAAGGAAGTCGCCGAACTCCGTAATTCTCTGAATGTCCGCCCGGTCTTCAAGCGCATCGATACCTGCGCCGCCGAATTCGCCTCGCCGACGGCCTACATGTACTCGACCTATGAAACGCCCTTCGTCGGCGCTGCCCGCTCCGAGGCCCAGGTTTCCGACCGCAAGAAGGTCGTCATCCTCGGTGGCGGCCCGAACCGAATCGGTCAGGGCATTGAATTCGATTATTGCTGCTGCCATGCCGCCTTCGCGCTGAAGGATGCCGGTTATGAAGCCATCATGATCAACTGCAACCCGGAAACGGTTTCGACCGACTACGACACGTCGGATCGTCTCTATTTCGAGCCGCTGACGGCCGAAGATGTCATCGAGATCTTGCGTGCGGAGCAGGAAAAGGGCGAAGTCGTTGGCGTCATCGTCCAGTTCGGCGGCCAGACCCCGCTGAAGCTCGCCGAAGCGCTGGAAAAGAACGGTATCCCGATCCTCGGCACTGCGCCTGATGCGATCGACCTTGCCGAAGATCGTGACCGCTTCCAGAAGCTCCTGATGAAGCTCGATCTCAACCAGCCGAATAACGGCATTGCCTACTCCGTCGAACAGGCACGCCTCGTCGCCTCCGAAATCGGCTTCCCGCTGGTCGTACGCCCGTCCTACGTTCTTGGCGGCCGCGCCATGCAGATCCTCCATTCGGAAGGCCAGCTGCAGGGCTACCTGCTCGACACGGTTCCGGAACTGGTGCCGGAAGACATCAAGCAGCGTTATCCGAACGACAAGACCGGCCAGATCAACACGTTGCTCGGCAAGAACCCGCTGCTGTTCGACAGCTATCTGACGAACGCCATCGAAGTCGACGTCGATTGCCTCTCCGACGGCACCGACGTCTACATTGCCGGCATCATGGAGCATATCGAAGAAGCCGGCATTCATTCGGGTGACTCCGCCTGCTCGCTGCCCCCTCGCACGCTCTCTCCTGCGATGATCGACGAGTTGGAGCGCCAGGCGAAAGCCATGGCCAAGGCTCTGAATGTCGGCGGCCTGATGAACGTTCAGTTCGCCATCAAGGACGACACGGTCTACGTGCTCGAAGTCAACCCGCGCGCCTCGCGCACCGTACCTTTCGTCGCCAAGACCATCGGCGCGCCGATCGCCAAAATCGCCGCCCGCGTCATGGCCGGCGAAAAGCTGGATGCGACCTTTGCCGCCTATGGCGAAAAACCCGATCCGCGCAAGCTGAAGCATATCGCCGTCAAGGAAGCAGTCTTCCCCTTCGCCCGCTTCCCTGGCGTCGACACCCTGCTCGGGCCGGAAATGCGCTCGACCGGCGAAGTCATCGGCCTCGATACGGATTTCGCGCTGGCCTTCGCCAAGTCGCAGCTCGGCGCCGGCGTGGAGCTACCGCGTGACGGAACGGTGTTTGTCTCGGTCCGCGACGACGACAAGCCGCGCGTGCTGCCAGCCATCCGCATGCTGGCAGAACAGGGCTTCAAGGTGCTCGCAACCGGCGGCACCCAGCGCTTCCTCGCCGAAAACGGCATCGAGGCGACGAAGATCAACAAGGTGCTTGAGGGACGTCCGCATATCGAGGATGCCATCCGCAACCGTCAGGTCCAGCTCGTCATCAATACGACCGACAGCAACAAGGCGATCTCGGATTCGAAGTCCCTGCGCCGGGCGACGCTGATGCAGAAGGTGCCCTACTACACCACCATGGCCGGTGCCGAAGCAGCCGCCATGGCGATCAAGGCGCTGAAGGCCGGAAACCTCGAAGTTCAACCGCTGCAGAGCTATTTCTGAAGCAGTTAATTCCGTAGTCAGGAGCGTGAGCGGGATAGCCGGCTCACCTTCGCTGCGCCCCGCCAGCCGGTCGAATGGTCAAGGGCTTCAACAGGAGCTTGTCTTAAACCTTCGAATTTTCTGGCATTCGTCTGTCGCAATCTGCTATAGATGAGGGAATAACGGCTCTGGATGGTTCCGAAGTACCCCTTCGGGACCTGTTTTCTTTTGTGTCTGCAGCAGAGCAACACAGGGAGTGAAGGACAAGAAAAATGGTTGAAAAGGTACCGATGACGCAGAACGGGTTCGTCAAGCTGCAGGAAGAACTGCGCTGGCGTCAGCAGGAAGAGCGCCCGCGAATCATCGAGGCAATTGCAGAGGCGCGCGCCCATGGCGATCTCTCTGAAAATGCCGAGTACCATGCCGCCAAGGAAGCCCAAAGCCATAATGAAGGCCGCATCTCCGAGCTCGAAGATCTGACGGCGCGCGCCGAAGTCATCGATCTCACCAAGATGTCCGGCTCGAAGATCAAGTTCGGCGCCAAGGTCAAACTCGTCGACGAAGACACCGAGGAGGAGAAGATCTACCAGATCGTCGGCGACCAGGAAGCCGACGTGAAGGCAGGCCGCATCTCTATCTCCTCCCCGATCGCCCGCGCCCTGATCGGCAAGGAAGTCGGCGATTCCATCGAGGTCAATGCACCCGGCGGCGCCAAGGGCTACGAAATTCTCTCCATCACTTGGGGCTGATCGCCCGTGCGCGATCGCGAGACAGCGCATGCGAGCGATCTCCGTGAGATCGAAATCATAGCAACGAACTTCAAACGCCGGCTTTCCGGCGTTACGTCTACGATCGTGCAACTGATCCCCAAGCAGGTCGAGCTCGGCTATCATATCGCCACACTCGGCCCCGGCCTGCCGGAGAGCCTGCCAAGGCTCGGCTGGCTCCGCCTGCCCGGTCTGTGGATGAAGCCGCGCCGCTATCGCGTCCGCATTTGGCATGCCCGCCGCAACAACGAAATGCTAGCGGGTTTGCTGCTGCGCTCCGTTCTGCGCATGCCTCTCAAGCTCGTCTTTACCTCGGCCGCCCAGCGCCGCCATACAGGCTATACGCGCTGGCTGATCCGCCGCATGGATGCCGTGATCGCCACCAGCACCCGCTCGGGCAGCTTTCTCGAAGTGCCGCACACCGTCATCCAGCACGGCGTCGACCTCAACAGCTTCCATCCGCCGGAAAAGCTTGATGACCGCATGGCCGCAACCGGCCTGCCCGGCACCTATCTGATCGGCTGCTTCGGCCGCGTCCGCCATCAGAAGGGCACGGATCTCTTCGTCAAGGCGATGATCGAGCTGTTGCCGCGCTATCCGGACTGGACAGCCGTCGTGTGCGGCCGCGTGACATCAGAGCATCGCGGTTTTGGCGAGCAGTTGCAAAAGATGGTGGCGGATGCAGGCCTCACCGATCGCATCCGCTTCATGGGCGAAGTCGACGATATCAAGCCCTGGTATCGCCGCGCCACCCTCTATGTCGCCCCTTCCCGCAACGAGGGTTTCGGTCTTACGCCGCTCGAAGCCATGGCTTCCCGCACCGCCGTCGTCGCCTCGGATGCCGGCGCCTATGCCGAAATGATCGTGCCGGGTGAAACCGGCGCCGTGGTGCCGGCGGGCGATGGCGAGGCTCTCACCAGAGCGATCGCCTTCTATCTGGCCAATCCGGAGGAAACCCTTCATCAGGGAGAAAATGCCGTGCGCCATGTGCGCAGCGAATTCGCCCTGGAAAAGGAAGCGACCGCCATCGGCGACGTCTACAAGCGGCTGCTGGTCGCCAACAAGTGAGCGGATCAATCAGCGGCCGAGATCGATGCGCTCGCGCTCGATGAAATCGATCATCGAACGATCCTCCACCATGTCTTCCTCGATGCTTTTGACGATGGACAGGACCTTGTCCCGATATTTCGTCGCACTGCTGTCATAGGTCCAACCCCGCGCCAGCTTCTCCATCAGCTCCTGCCGGGACTTCGTATAATAGTGGTTCAGCTGCAGAAAACGGTTCGAATAGAATTCGGGCGACTTCCGCGCACGCCGGGTAAACCGCTTGCCCGCGTCATTGGCCGTCAGATCCCCGTAGGCCTGCGTCCGGAACTGGTGCACACTGACTTCGGTTACTTCACATGGATCGACGATACACTTGAAATTGCTGACGTTTTCCTTCGTCGTCATTGGATCGGCGCCGCGCATCGTATAATTCCACGTCAACGGTCCGTCCGGCGGCGTTTCATGGCCGCTGGTCGCAAACATATGCCAGGGCAGCGAGACATTCGGGAAATCGCCAACGGCTTCCAACGCCTGCTCGACCGTCGCAGCCTCCTTCGGCAGGAGGAATTCGTCCACATCGATAAACGCCATCCAGCGGTAGTCACCGCCAAAATTCAGGATGGCATGCGCGAAGGTAATGACCTGGCCGTTCAGTACCGCCGATGTCGCCGCATCGCGCATGCGCCCGGCCCAGGGAACAATCGTCAACGCATCTTCAGAGAGTAGGCTTCGAAGAAGCGAGCAGGTCTCATCCGTCGATCCATTATCATAGATATAGAAGTGACGAATGCCGACCGCTTGGTGGAAGCGCACCCATTCCTCGATATAACGAGCCTCGTTCTTCACACAGGCGGCAATGGCGATGCCATGGCGTCCTGCCCTTGGCTCGGGCGGATCAATGGACAGCTTCTTGGCGTCGGACGCCTTGGGTTTCAGCCAGCGCATAAGCTTCATTCCATCGACCCTAATTTCAAAGCAGGCCCGCCGGTCTTGCTGGCGTCAGCAAGATCACGCCTGCGGCTTCAATGCGAACCTGTCGTCGTAACCAAAATCATATTTCAGCAACGCCGAAACACGGGAATAGTTGACGAAAGAGACGCCGCGCTCGGCAGCGATTTGCCGGGCAAGTACGAGATGCTCGATAATGCGGGCCTCAGCGCGTGCAATGCCGGAAAAAGCTGTATCTCCGGCGGTCTCGTAAAAGCGGGGTTCTCCGGCATTGGAGATATCGATCCCCAGAAAGCCGACTTGATGCTTTGCGCAGTAAAGAGCAAATTGCAGCGCCGATACGGCAACGGATCCGCCCAGAAAAACTCCGCGATCCGGCGAGAGCGAAAAACCCGCCGAACCCTCAGCATCCAATCGCACATATTGCAGTTTTTTGAGATCGTCGAGGGAGCGGCGGCGCGCGCCATAGGGCTTGCGGATATCGTCGATTAGGATGATCGTCTTGTCCGCCAGCCAGCTTTTGTCGATCTCGCAGAGTGCACGCAGCACCGCCACGGAAAACAGGCAAAGCGAACCCGGCGCCACCTTCTCGCGCAGCATATCGAGATGCCGCCAGACAAAACGCTCATCCTCGACTGCAATTGCCAAAGGCTCGGCGATCCGGTCGCCAGACAAGCGGATGGCACCATTCAAAAGAATGGCACTGCGGAATTCCAGGCCGCTCAGATCGCTATTGCGAATCGATGGGCCTGATCCGACGATGTAGACCGCATCGCCGCAGCGTTCGCGCAGACGATCCATGCCGGCAAGGCTTGCAACCTTGACGCCGCGGTAAAGCACCTCGCTGACATTCTGGCTGCGGACGATGCTGAGCCCCGGAAACCAGTCCTGCACATGAGCCCGCGAGCCGCCCAGAAAGAGGCGCACGCCGGTTTTGATCAGCGACCGATGCCAGGGGCGATCCGCCATTCGCCTAGAGCTCCACCAAGCCGAGTTTCTTGACCTGTCGGATGGTCAGCATGGTGCGCACGGTATCGACATGTTCATTCGCCGTCAGGACTTCGATGACGAAATCCTGGAAACGGGTGAGATTTTCCGCAACGCAATGCAGCAGGAAATCACTGTCGCCGGACACCATCCAAGCCTGTCGAACCAGCGGCCAAGCCGAGGTTGCGCTGGCAAAAGCCTTGAGATTCGCTTCCGACTGATGCTTGAGGCCGACCATGCAGAAAGCCACGAGATCGAAGCCCAGTTTCGGGCTGTTCAGCATGGCGTGATAGCCTTCGATGACACCAGCCTCTTCCAATTTGCGCACGCGGCGCAGGCATGGTGGCGCCGAAATGCCGACCCTGTCCGCGAGCTCGACGTTGGTCATGCGTCCGTCCCGCTGGAGTTCCCGCAGAATCTTGATATCGATAGCATCGAGCTCAGCGCGAAGCACTTTTTTGCCTTTCTTTAATTCCCCCTCGCCAGCTTCTATATAAGGCTGGAAAATACGCAAGAAAGTTTCTCCCGCGTAGTTGATTCTAACACAAAGCGGATTTGCTCTGTGTGTAATGCAAGGCTGCCCTTGAATAAATGCATAAGGCAATCATAAATGAAGCGCGGATCGCGAAATCGCCTGTTTTGCGCGCTTGAGGCCGCGGTTTCGCAATCGCCGAATTGAAAGGACTGACTATGCCTGCCCGCCACACGAAGGTGCTCATCATCGGTTCCGGCCCAGCCGGCTACACCGCAGCGGTTTATGCCGCGCGCGCGATGCTGCAGCCCGTTCTGATCGCCGGTCTCGAACAGGGCGGCCAGCTGATGATCACGACCGATGTCGAGAATTATCCGGGATTTGCCGATCCGATCCAGGGTCCGTGGCTGATGGAGCAGATGCTGCAGCAGGCCCAGCATGTCGGCGCCGAGATCGTCAACGACCTCGTGACCGAAGTCGATACCAGCAAGCGTCCTTTCGTTGCCCATACCGACAGCGGTCAGGTCTGGACCGCCGACACTCTCATCATTGCCACCGGCGCCAAGGCGAAATGGCTGGGTATCGAGAGTGAACAGCATTTCCAGGGCTTCGGCGTCTCCGCCTGCGCCACCTGTGACGGCTTCTTCTATCGCAACAAGGATGTGATCGTGGTTGGCGGCGGCAACAGCGCTGTCGAGGAAGCACTCTATCTCTCCAACATCGCCAAATCGGTGACGGTGGTGCATCGCCGCGATACTTTCCGTTCGGAAAAGATCCTGCAGGAGCGCCTGTTCGCCAAGGAAAACGTTAGGATTCTCTGGAACACTGAGGTCGCGGAGATCACCGGGACGCCGGCCAAGCCGCCGATGCCGCCATCCGTCACGGGCGCGCGCCTGCGCGATACGCGCACTGGCGCCATCACGGAGATGCCGATCGACGGTGTCTTCGTTGCCATCGGCCACGCGCCGGCGACCGAGCTCTTCAAGGGCAAATTGAAGCTTAAGGACAATGGTTATCTCTGGACCGCACCGGATTCGACCGCGACCAACGTCGAAGGCATCTATGCGGCCGGTGATGTGACCGACGATACGTTCCGGCAGGCAATCACGGCAGCAGGAATGGGCTGCATGGCCGCACTTGAAGCGGAACGCTATCTGACTGGGCACATGCCCGTCGCCGTGGCTGCGGAGTGATGCAGCCGATGAGGGGAAACGGCATGCCATTGGATTGGGACAAGCTGCGTATCTTTCACGCGGCTGCCGAAGCGGGTTCGTTCACGCATGCGGCAGACAAGTTGCATTTGTCCCAATCCGCCATCAGCCGCCAGGTCAGCGCTCTCGAGCAGGATGTCGGCATAAAACTCTTCCACCGCCATGCGCGCGGCCTCATCCTGACGGAACAGGGCGAGCTGCTTTATCGCACCGCTCACGACGTTTTGCTGAAGCTCGAAACGGTCAAGATGCAATTGACCGAGACGACCGACAAGCCAAGCGGCAAACTGCGGGTGACGACGACCGTTGGCCTCGGCCAGGGCTGGCTCACCGACAAGATCCAGGAATTCCTGCAGCTTTATCCTGACATGTCGATCCAGCTCATTCTCGACAATGAGGAGCTGGACGTGAACATGCGTCACGCCGATTGCGCCATCCGTCTGCGCCAGCCGCAGCAATCGGATCTGATCCAGCGCAAGCTCTTTACCGTGCATATGCACGTCTATGCCGCCCCCTCCTATATCAACCGCTACGGCGAGCCGCAGTCGGTCGAGGATCTGGACGAGCATCGCATCATCAGCTTCGGCGAACCGGCACCGAACTACCTGCTGGATGTCAATTGGCTCGAGATTGCCGGCCGCTCATCCGACAACAAGCGCGCTCCGCATCTGCAGATCAACAGCCAGACATCAATCAAGCGCGCCTGCCTGCTTGGCATTGGCATCGCAGTACTGCCCGATTATATCGTCGGCCGCGACCCAGGCCTTATTCAACTCGCGATCAATGCAGACGTGCCGTCCTTCGACACCTATTTCTGCTATCCGGACGAAATGAAGAATGCGGCCAAGCTCAAGGTTTTCCGTGATTTTATCGTCGCGAAAGCGCGCAACTGGAATTTCTGACGAAGGTAAGTCACTGATAACCAACTCTTTTTAGGACTAGCATACGAGCCGCGCATATGATGCATAGCTGATATGCACAAATGAGAGTTGAAGCCTGCACATTTAACTACCATATCGCACATAGCTGATGCACACGGTGGCTTTTCCTCCCAGTTCCACCGCATTGGCTGTTCCCCTCTGGAGGTTTTTGACCTTCATACCTATAGGGCCCTGGTTTACTCCGGAGGCCCTTTTTTTTGCTCTTTTGTCCCAGACACGCCAAACGCATAACTGCCATGCACAAAAAAGCATTGCGCACTGCACAAATTAACATCATAACGCACACAGCTGATGCACACGGTGGCTTTTCCTCCCAGTTCCACCGCATTGGCTGTTCCCCTCTGGAGGTTTTGACCTTCACACCTATAAGGGCCCTGGTTCATACCGGTGGCCCTCTTTTTTTGCCCAATTTCTAAGCACGCATGTCGGCAGCCTTGCCGAAAATAATATTCGGCGTCACCCTTGATATATCGAAAATCATCGATACATAGATCGTAATTATTCGATATTGCTGGTAAGCACCATGGACAAAAACGAGATATTGAAGGCGTTGGCCAATCCGGCCCGGCTCGAAATCCTCAACCACTTGAAAGATCCGGAAGCCCATTTTCCGACGCAGGAACATCCGCTGGAGCTTGGTGTCTGCGCCAGCCAATTTGAGCGGTGCGGTCTCTCGCAATCCACCGTCTCGGCCCACCTCGGCACGCTTCACCGTGCCGGCCTGGTGACGACCCGGCGCCTCGGCCAGTGGATTTTCTACAAGCGCAACGAGGAAACAATCGCCGAATTCCTCGCGGCCATGGAGAAGGAACTCTGAAAATGTGGGTTGCTCTCCCTGCACCCGTGCTCACGTCCTTCGCAACCGCCGCGATCTTCCCCAAGAAGCGACTACCTTAACACATAGGTTCCCGGCCTTGGCGGTCGCCTCTTACTGATTTCTCCCTCCCCCAAAAGAAAGGACTACCCATGACCAAACTGTTCGAACCGACGAAGCTTGGTGATATCTCCATCGCCAACCGCATCGTCATGGCGCCCCTGACGCGCAATCGCTCGCCGAATGCCGTGCCGAACGATCTGAACGTCAAATATTATGCCCAGCGGGCGACCGCGGGCCTGATCATCACCGAGGCAACGGCAATCACCCATCAAGGTCAAGGCTATGCCAATGTTCCCGGCCTTTACAGCAAGGAAGCGCTGGACGGCTGGAAGAAAGTGACGGAAGCCGTGCACGCCAATGGCGGCAAGATCGTTGTCCAGATGTGGCATGTCGGTCGCATCTCCCACACAACCCTGCAGCCGAACGGCGGCAAGCCGGTCTCCTCGACCTCCAGGCGCGCTGAAAACTCCAAGACCTATCTCGTCAATAGCGACGGCACCGGCAGTTTTGCCGATGTTTCCGAACCACGCGCCCTGGAAACCTCGGAAATTCCGGGCATCGTTGAAGATTATCGCAAGGCCGCTCGCGCCGCCATCGATGCCGGTTTCGACGGCGTCGAAATCCACGGCGCCAACGGCTACCTGATCGACCAGTTCCTGCGCGGCGATATCAACGATCGCACCGACCAGTATGGCGGCTCGATCGAGAACCGTACCCGCTTCCTGTTCGAAGTGGTCGATGCGGTCACCAAGGAAGTGGGCGCTGGCCGCACGGCAATCCGCATTTCTCCCGTCACGCCCTCTGGCGATGCCAGCGACCCGGCTCCCCAACAGCTATTCACCCAGGTCGTCGAAGGCCTGGCGAAATACGGCCTTGCCTATATCCATGTCGTCGAAGGCCAAACCGGCGGCAAGCGCGACTTCCTGCCCTTCGACTACGACGCGCTGCACGCGGCCTATAAGGCTGCAGGCGGCACGGCCGGCTGGATGCTCAACAATGCCTATACCCGCGAAATGGCGATCGAAGCTGTCGAGAGCGGCAAGGCTGATGTCGTTGCCTTCGGCAAGCCGTTCATTTCGAATCCGGATCTTGTCCGTCGCCTGAAGGAAAATGCGCCGCTCGCCCAATGGGACCAGGCAACGCTCTATGGCGGCGGCGCCAAGGGTTACGCCGACTATCCGACGCTCGAAGAAGCAGCCTAATTGGGGCTTCTCAGCCAGAGTGCGCTTTCGACAAAGAGCCCTCGCAACCTATGTTGCGGGGGCTCTCCATATCGGCTTCTGAAGCGAGTGAAACGAGCCATTCACGCAGTTTGCAGGCAACCGATCGATACAAGGCTTGCTCTCACCGCCTCATCGATCGGCGTATGCGGTTCCTCGCCAAGCACAGCCACCAGCCTGTCGTTCCGCATCTCCAGCGGCACATCCCAGAGATAGCTCATCTCGCGCAGTTCTCGCATGAATGTCACGAAGGGAGAGGCTAGCGGTACTATCCACCAGGGAAACGATTTCACCTTCACCTTGTGTCCAACCACGCGCTGTACGGCTTCGATCATCTGTCTGCCGTCTCCATCCCAATGACCGCGCATATGATAGACGGCGAAGGCCGGCAGCTCGTCGCCTTCCTCGATCAGCCGGATCATGGTTTCGGCAACATCGGGCAGATAGGCCCATTGATGGCCGACGCCGCGTTTGCCCGGATAGGTCATCGAAGTGATCGGTTTACCCGGCGTCACCATGGCTTGAGAAAACCAGCTGTTGGCGCGCGCGCCCCCGAAGAAATCGCCGGCGCGAACGATGATGACAGGGCTATCGCCCTGCTCTGCCGCTGCCCTCAGACGCCGCTCCATCTGCACACGGATGGCGCCCTTGCGGGTCTTCGGCCGCTGCGCGCTGTCTTCCGTGACAATCGGGAAAACATCGGGGCCGAAATTATAGACCGTACCTGGCAGCACGATCCGTGCACCGACCGCCTTGGCGGCGGCAATGGTGTTGTCGAGCATCGGCAGGACCACCTTGCCCCAATTGCGATAGCCGGGCGGGTTGACCGCATGCACGATGACATCCGCACCTTGCGCCGCCTTCAGAATATCATCCGCCTGCATGGCATCGCCCTGGAACCAGTCGAAATCCGGCTGGCGGCGAGCCGCCTCGGCCGCATTGCGGTTCAGCGCCCGGATGCGCCAGCCGCGAAGGGCAAGTCCTTGCGCGACAGCACCGCCAATGCCGCCAGTCGCGCCGAGTACCAGGGCCGTTTTCGTATTCTCTGTCTGGTTGCTCATCGTCATCTCCATCGGTTTCGATGGGCTGACTATGCTTGGTATCGGCGATAAACGAAATTGCCGAAAAATCTGCAGATGTTATACATAAATGTATGACAAAACTCACTGAACCAAGCTGGGATTTCTATCGTACCTTTCTTGCCGCGCTGGAACACGGCTCGCTATCAGCCGCTGCCCGCGAACTGGGCCTGACACAGCCGACGGTCGGCCGTCATATCCTTGCATTGGAGCAATCGGTCGGCGCAGAACTGTTCACGCGTTCGCAACAGGGGCTGCTGCCCACCGATGCCGCTATGGTTTTGAAACCCTATGCCGAGACTTTGGCCAGCACAGCTGCGGCACTGCTGCGCGCGGCCTCCGGCTCGAAGGATAAGGTCAGCGGCACGGTGCGCATCAGCGCGAGCGAGGTCATCGGCGCCGAAGTGCTGCCGCCGATCCTTGCCAAGCTGCAGGCAGGATATCCCGATCTGATCGTAGAGCTTTCGGCCTCCGATACGGTGGAGGATCTGCTGCAGCGTGAGGCCGATATCGCCGTGCGCATGGTCGCGCCCGCGCAAGAAGCATTGCTCGCTCGGCACATCGGCATCATCTCTCTCGGCCTCTTCGCCCATCGCAGCTATATCGAGCGGTACGGCAAGCCCGAAACCGTCGGGGAACTGGGCCGGCACAAGCTCATAGGCTTCGATCGCCAGACTGCCTATATCCGCATGATGACGAAGCGTTATCCTGTGCTCGAAGGCATTTCCTTCAGCTTTCGTTCCGATCACAGCATTGCTCTGCATAACGCCCTGCGCGCCGGCATCGGCATCGGCTTCCTTCAAATCCCCCTGGCAAGCCGCGATCCAGCCCTCGTGCAGCTGTTGCCGGAGATCAAGGTCGAGATCGACACCTGGATCGTCATGCACGAAAACCTGAAGACATCGCCACGCTGCCGCGTGACATTCGATGGGCTGGTGATGGGGTTGCTTGATTATATCAAGGAAAACAGCGTGGATAATGGATCTTGACCATGGCAACAGCGGTGGAACTGGTGCCATACGATCGGCGCTGGCCAGAGGATTTCGAGCGCATCCGTGATAAGCTTCAGCGATTGCTGGCGCCCTATGTCATGGCGATCGAGCACATCGGCAGTACGTCAATTCCCGGGATTGCCGCAAAACCGCTCATCGATATCGACATCATCCTGCGCAGCTCAGCCGATGTACCGCCGGCGACCCAGATTCTTCTAGGGGAGAATTACGAACCGCGCGGCAATCGCTATGACGACGATGTCTGGGCTTTCATGCGGCGCGACGGCAAGCCGCCGGAACGAATTTATCTCTGCCCACCGGACAACCGAACACACGAACGACGTTTGATCTTTCGCGATTATCTTCGGACCCACCCGGCAGAAGCAGCAGCCTATACTGCGCTGAAAGTGGAGCTGGCCGAACTCCATCGCCATGATGGCGATCACTACACCGCCGAAAAGCGTCGCTTCGTCGACGCGATTATAGAAAAGGCGTTAAAGAAGCCGAAAGGCTAAGCGCCAGGAGCAGTATCGATCGGCGGGAAATGCACCTGGCCATCGATGACTTCCGTTTCCGGTCGGTCACCGCCGTCGGCATATTCCTCATGCCACTTGCCGCTCTCGTCCTGCCAGCTGATTTCGGCTGAGTCTCCCCCGATCTGCTGTTCCGCGGCCACGATCCTGGCGGCCTCCACCGCCTCGGAATGTGTTGGAAACGCTTCCGAATAAACATCACGGAAGCGATAAGCCCACCCACCGTCATGCGGCACGATTTCGTAAACGACCTTGACCATTCAGACCCTCCTTCTCATCTGCCAAGACCTTCGAACCGGATGTCGCCGGCGGGATCGCGTGCATCTGAGACGGATTCGAGGATGCCGCGGCGTTGTGGTTGGGCAGACCTATCCGCGCAGTATTCCATTAAACCGCGTTAACTGCAAATTTCGCCCTCTTCCCGCAAGCTTGATGTGCGAACTCCTTGCTTTAGAGTGCAACCGTGAATCGGCGCAGAGGTGGGAAAGTGCTCATAGCAAAGTGGTTTAAGCAGGAAAGAAACCTGCTGGTGGCATTGATAGTTGCCGTTGGCGCCTATGTCGGCGAGCATTCCATTCTGGAAATGGGCCAGGGCGCATCAATGATCGCAGCCGCGGCATTGATCGCAACCATTGTGCTGGCCTCCATGCGCGTCGCCCATCATGCCGAGACGCTCGCCGTCAAGGTCGGCGATCCCTACGGCACGATGATCCTCACCCTTTCCGCCGTTGCCGTCGAAGTTATCATCCTTGCCATCATGATGAGCGGCGAGAGTTCGCCGACGCTGGTGCGCGACACGATCTACGCCGCCGTCATGCTCGATATCAACGGCATCCTCGGCCTCGCCGCCCTTCTCGGCGGGCTGAAGCATGGCGAACAGCCCTATAATGACGATTCCAGCCGGACCTATGGCGTGATGATCCTGACTGCCATGGGCATTTCGATGATCGTGCCGGAATTCATACCGGACGCGAAATGGCACTATTATTCCGCCTTCACCATCGTTGCGATGATCGCCCTCTATGCGCTGTTCCTGCGCATGCAAGTCGGCCGGCACAGCTATTTCTTCAGCTATAGCTATCCGCGCACGGAAAAGAAGCTCGCAGCTACCGAGGCTGAAGAACATCATGAAGAGGACTCCACGGCGACTTCGATCGTGACAATCCTGATCGGGGTCGTCCTGATCGGTACGCTCGCCGAATTCATGTCGGCCTTCATGGATACTGGTCTCAAGGGCACTGGCGCTCCGCCCGCCATCGCCGCGATAGTCGTTGCCGCCATCTCCGCTGCACCCGAAATTCTGACGGCTCTGCGGGCAGCCCTCAGAAACCGCATGCAGGCGACTGTCAACATCGCCCTTGGCGCCTCGCTGTCGACCGTGATCCTGACGGTGCCGGTCATGGAGGCGATTGCGCTCTATACCGGCCAGCCCTTCATCATGGCGATGTCGCCGGTGCAGACGGTCATGGTGATGATTACGCTGATCGTTGCAGCCATCAACCTAAACGACGGCGAAACCAACGCCATCGAGGGGATGACCCATTTCATTCTCTTCGCCACCTTCATCATGCTGACGGCGCTCGGCCTTTGACTCTGATTTCAGGGACTTACGCCGATGATCGGATTCAAATTGCGAAACAGTTGAATCAGTTGATGAAGCCGAAACCGGCAGCCTGAATACGAAAAAGCCCGCCATCTCTGGCGGGCTTTCCATGTAAGCTATCGCTAGCCGCTTACTTGCAGGCGCCGCAGAAGCGTTGGATGCGGCGGCAAGCTTCCTCAAGCAGCTCTTCCGAGGTCGCGTAGGAGATGCGGAAGTTCGGGCCGAGGCCGAAAGCCGAGCCGTGGACGACAGCAACGCCTTCCGATTCCAGCAGCTCGGAGACGAAATCCTCGTCCGTCTCGATGACCTTGCCGGTCGGAGCCGTCTTGCCGATCAGGCCGGCGCAGGACGGATAGACGTAGAAGGCGCCTTCCGGAACCGGGCAGGAAATGCCCTTCGCCTGGTTTAGCATCGACACGACGAGATCGCGGCGACCTTCGAAGATCTTCTTGTTGCGCGGAATGAAGTCCTGCGGACCGTTCAGCGCTTCGACGGCAGCCCACTGCGCGATCGAGGTTGCGCCCGAGGTCTGCTGACCCTGGATCATGTCCATGGCCTTGATCAGCTGCAGCGGGCCGGCGGCATAGCCGATACGCCAGCCGGTCATGGCATAGGCCTTCGAGACACCGTTCATCGTCAGCGTGCGGTCGTAGAGGCTCGGCTCGACTTCGACCGGGGTGGCGAACTTGAACTCGCCATAGGTCAGGTGCTCGTACATGTCGTCGGTCAGGATCCAGACATGCGGATGCTTGACCAGCACGTCCGTCAGCGCCTTCAGCTCGGCATGCGTGTAGGCGGCGCCCGACGGGTTGGACGGCGAGTTGAACATGAACCACTTGGTCTTCGGCGTGATCGCCTTTTCGAGGTCGTCCGGCTGTAGCTTGAAGCTGTTGGCCTGCGTGGTTGCGACGAAAACCGGCGTGCCGCCACACAGCGCCACCATTTCCGGGTAGGAAACCCAGTAAGGCGTCGGGATGATGACTTCATCGCCCGGGTTCAGCGTCGCCATGAAGGCGTTGAACAGGATCTGCTTGCCGCCGGTGCCGACGATCGTCTGCTCCCACGTATAATCGAGATTGTTCTCGCGCTTGAACTTGGTGGCGATCGCCTTGCGCAGTTCCGGAATGCCGGAGACCGGCGTGTACTTCGTCTCGCCGCGGTTGATCGCGTCGATGGCCGCCGTCTTGATATTATCGGGCGTATCGAAATCGGGCTCACCGGCACCGAGGCCGATCACGTCGCGTCCTTTTGCTTTCAGCTCGCGCGCTTTCTGGGAAACGGCGATGGTGGCAGAAGGCTTTACACGGGAAAGAGCGTCGGCAAGAAAGGCCATGGTGATCGGTCCTATTCGGTTGAAAATGGCAGAAAGCCTGTGGACCAGATTTCTGCGCTAAGCTCTATGTCGAATATGGACCGACGTTTCAAGCACAAAGGCGTCACAGTGGCTTTATTTCATGGCTTTCCGCGCCGTGCGCGCTAGCTTTTTTATCCGGCTAGAAGCCTGCCCAAGAGACCACACGCCCCTTTCGCCAAGGTTAGATCGGCCGTAGCCCGGCATCTCCAACCCCTCTCAACTTGAATCATCACGCGAAGCACCTGAATCAAACTCTGAAGATGGTGGGAATTTCCTATATGGATCAGACACTTCTTCGACATCGGCCTCTCGCGCCTTCAGTCGAATAGCTCTTGCGTGGGAAATGCTTTCGCCTGCCGACGAGATCGGCAGATCCAAAAACGTCCTTTCGCCGAAGGCAGGAACACAATGACGTTATCGGTTCCGCGATCCGCCTTGAATGGCAACCGAACGGTCCCACCTTCCAAAAGCGAGCCTATGGGGAGGTCGAAAAGATGCGCGGCGCCAGAACGGGATTAGGCAGAACGGGTTTCTCCATCGCCTTGATGGCCGGCGCTCTGCTCACCGCAACATCGGTGCTTGCCGAACCGGTGCAGACTTTCAAGACGCAAAAGGTTGATGTCAAAGTCGAAACAGTCGCGACGGGGCTTGATCACCCCTGGGCCGTCGAAGTGCTGCCGGATGGCGCCTATCTCGTGACCGAGCGGCCCGGCCGCATTCGCCTTATCCGCGACGGCAAGGTCTCAGGCCCTATATCAGGCGTGCCCGAAGTTTACGCGCATGGTCAGGGTGGCCTCCTCGATATAACCCTTAATCCGAACTTCGCCAGCAATCGCACCCTCTATTTGACGGCCTCCGTGGCAGGCGACGGCGGAAGCGGCACAGCCGTCTTTCGCGCCAGACTATCGCCGGACGAAACGCGGCTGACCGATGTGAAGCGCATCTTCCTGATGAACAAGCTGTCGCGCGGCAATATCCAGTATGGTTCGCGCATCGCAATTGCCCGCGACGGCAGCCTCTTCGTCAGCCTCGGCGATCGCGGCCAACAGGATCGAGCTCAGGACTTTCACGACGACGCCGGCTCCATCATTCACATCGGCGCCGACGGCAGCATCCCCGCCGACAATCCGTTCAAGGACGGCAAGCGCGCTTTACCCGAAATCTGGTCGAAGGGCCATCGCAATCCGCAGGGCATCACTTTCGACAGCCAGACAAACAGGCTCTATACGGCCGAGCATGGCGCCAGGGGCGGCGATGAGATCAACACGCCCGAAGCCGGCAAGAATTACGGCTGGCCAGTCATCTCCTACGGCGTCAATTATAACGGCACCAAGATCGGCATCGGAACCGCAAACGCCGGCATGGAGCAGCCCCGCTTCTATTGGGATCCTTCGATCGCGCCCGGCGCCATTGCCGTCTATCGCGGCAAGATGTTTCCCGAGTGGAATGGCGATTTTCTCGTCACGGCGTTGAAGTTCGAGCTGCTCTCACGGCTAAGCCAGGACGGCAAAGGCAAGATCATCGAACAGGAACGCATATTTGAGGGAAAATTCGGCCGCATGCGCGATGTAATAGTCGCGCCCGATGGTGCCTTGCTGATAACGACGGATGAAAGCGATGGTGCGCTCCTGAGGATTTCGAGGGCTGCAAGCTAGCGGGAAGCATTCCGCTTCTTGCGCCTTTCTGCCTTGCCGCAAGCAAAAGCAGCTGCTAACGGTCGGCCTCGTTCTTTCCTCCCCTTTCCGCAGGATGCAGATGTCTCGCATACAGGCGAATTTGTTGTTGCTGCTTGCCGCCGCGATCTGGGGTGGCGGTTTCGTTGCGCAATCGACAGCGATGAAGGCGATCGGCCCCTTCTGGTTCATCGGTCTCAGATTCGCCGTCGCCACCCTGGTCGTCCTGCCCTTCGTGTGGATGGAAAACAGGAAGGCTGCGAAGCCCCTGACGCCTCGCAACTGGCTCTCCTTTTTGCTGATCGGCCTTGCTCTTTTCGGCGGAGCGGCAACGCAGCAACTCGGCCTTCTGACGACGACCGTCACGAACTCGAGTTTCATAACCGGCCTTTACGTGGTCTTCGTGCCGCTGATCGCCGTTATCTTCCTGCGACGCTCGCCGCATTGGGTCATCTGGCCTGCAGCCTTGATGGCGCTTTGCGGCATCTACCTGCTCTCGGGGGGCTCCTTCTCGCGCCTTACCGTTGGCGATTTCCTGACTGTGATCTGCGCCCTCTTCTGGGCAGCCCAAATCACGCTCGCCGGCTCCGCCGTCAACGAAACCGGTCGGCCGCTCGGTATTTCGGCCACGCAATTTGCCGTCACCGCCGTTCTCGCTCTCGCGGTTGCCGCCGTCATCGAACCAATCAGCATTGCCGATATAAGTGCCGCACTCGGCGAGATCCTGTACGTCGGCATCTTTTCCTCCGGCCTGGCTTTTGCGCTGCAGATCATCGGCCAGCGTTATACGACCGCACCCCAGGCCGCGATCTTCCTGTCTTCGGAAGCACTGTTCGGAGCTTCACTCGGCGCCTTGCTGCTCGGCGAGACCATCCGCCCGCTTGGCTATGCCGGCTGCGCCTTAATGTTTGCGGCGATGCTCGCTGTAGAATTGGTCCCAGAACTGACACGCCGGCGCGACGCTGCAGCGTAAAAACGCCGGAAATGCGGGCTTTCGGTCGCGTGCCTCTATGGCTTGGCAAAATTTTTCGAACGATCGAAAACGACCGTTCACACCAACGGATTTGGGGAAATTTTGTCAAAACTATATCGTGGACGATGCAAAACCCTTAGAAACCTGTTTCAAAATGGGAAAATTTGCGAATCGCCTTAACATATTCGCGTTACGGTATTGTGCTCGTTGTGCCACGTTAAAAAACTTTTGCTTGCCAATTTCCCCTAAACACAGCACTCTCAACAGTGTTCGGGCATTTTTAGAGCATGGGAAGTCCTAATAGAATTGCGAGCCGGAAACGCTAATATTCCGGTCAGCTTGGTCGAGAAGCGGGGTGGCAAACATCGCATCACGTCCATGCCGAGTTACGGGGACCTTTTCCTTCAAATTTCGAGAACTGCCTGCAAGCGCCCGCAAGGGCAACTGAAGTAATGCTGCCCGTGTGGATGGTGGGCAGAGAGAAAAGGACCTGAGGCATGGCCGAGACTGGCACTGTAAAGTTTTTCAATACCGATAAGGGCTTCGGTTTCATCAAACCGGACAAGGGTGGCGCAGACATCTTTGTACACATTTCTGCAGTTCAGGCTTCTGGTCTGGCAGGATTGTCGGAAAACCAGAAGGTAAGCTTCGACACGGAACCGGATCGCCGCGGCAAGGGACCGAAGGCCGTCAATCTGCAGATTGCTGGCTGAGACACCCTACGGTTATCAAATTCGAGTTGAGGCCCGGCAGCAATGCCGGGTTTTGTCATTCAGTCTGCATTCAGTTTGCCCCATATAATTTGCCTTCCATGAAAGAGCGGGACTAATTTTTATCCCGCCTCCGTTAGAGGACAGGCCAATGACCATACTCGGCAAAACGCTCGTCATGTCCGCTGTCGCCGCGGCGGTGACAGTCGCTTCGATGAGCGCTGCTTCCGCCGATGAATATTGGCGCCATCACAACCGCGATGGTTGGGCGCTCGGCGCTGCGGGGCTTGCAACCGGCTTGATCGTCGGCTCCGCCATTGCCAGCCAGCCGCGCTACGTCGAGCCGGCCCCGGCCTATGTCGATCCGGACTATGATGCGCCTCCTCCGGCCTATAATTATCGTCCACCGCCGCGCCGTGTTTATGTCGAGCGTAACGTCAGTTATTACGCGCCGCCGCCGGCATATGGCCTGCGTCCCTGGTCGCCGGCGTGGATGCGTTATTGCTACGACCGTTATAGAAGCTTCGACAGCCGCTCCGGCACCTATGCCGGCTATGACGGCATGCGCCATTTCTGCACGGCCGATTGATTTCGACCGTACCCCCGCATGAGAATGCAGGAACCAAGGCACCGCTTTCAAATGGGCATCAAGAACTATTTGATCGAAGGTGTTTCAGGAACCGGCAAGACCGCTGTTGCCGCCGAACTGCAGCGGCGCGGGCATCATGTGATCCATGGTGACCGGGAATTGGCCTATAAGGGCGATCCGAAGACGGGTGAACCGCTGGATGCTTATGCCCTTCAGAAGCACATTGCGGATGTGGCCTTCGGGCACAGACATCAACTTTGGGATGTCGGCAAGGTCAAATCCCTGGCCGCTGATCGAAGCCACCCGATCTCCTTCTTCTGCGGCGGCTCCCGGAATTTCGATCGCTTTATCGATCTGTTCGATAAAATCTTCGTTCTGAATGTCGATCTGGACACGCTGAGGCACCGCCTTGCCAGCAGGCCGGAAGACGAATTTGGCGGTAGGCCTGCCGAGCGAGATGTCATCATGCGATTGCACGCGACGCAGGAGGATGTTCCGAAGAACGCGGTGACCATTGACGCCACCGCGCCGCTCGCCAGCGTTGTCGATGATATTCTCTCGAAATGTTAGCAAAGCGGCCGGATGGCCGCTAGCAAGCGAGCGGAGCTTTCCTCATAATCCGCGCAGAAAGGGATTGCTGCGGCGCTCATCGCCGATGCGGCTTCCAGGTCCGTGGCCGCAGATGAAACCTACCTCATCGCCCAGCGGAAAGACCTTGTCGCGGATCGATTCCAAAAGCTGCTGGTGATTGCCGCCGGGCAGATCCGTTCTGCCGATCGAGCCGTTGAACAGCACGTCGCCGAGATGGGCGAAACCCTGTTTCCGGTTGACATAGATGACGTGACCCGGTGCATGGCCGGGGCAGTGGAAAACCTCGAACTCATGTTCGCCGAAGGAGACCTTGTCCCCCTCCTTCAGAAAGCGGTCCGGCGTGACGTTGCGCACGCCGCTGATGTTGAACATCTTGCCCTTGGCTTCGATATCCTCGAGCAGGAAGCGGTCGTCTTCATGGGGACCGATCACCTCGATGCCGAGCGCTTCGCGCACCTCGTCGGCACCGCCGGCATGATCGATATGGCCGTGTGTCAGCCAGATGGCCTTCAGAGTAAGGCCGTTCTCGCGCACCGTCTGTAGGATGATATCGACATCACCGCCCGGATCGACCACCACGCCCTCCTTCGTCTCCGGATCGAACAGGATGGTGCAGTTCTGTTCGAAAGGGGTCACCGGAATGATGCCGGCCTGGAGCATGCCCATGGAGCGCCTCGTCTGTTTGATCGTCTTGTCGCCGGTATAGCGGCAAACTCCAGGTAAAACAGCCCCTGTAGGCTGCAAAGTGGCGCGGGTAACGAAGACCATCCTCGTGAAATTCCGGAAGGGCAAGTTATTCCATACGGTTATTCTGATTTTCGATTGATTGTCACATTGCTCTCACCTGGCCAATCGGAACACCGAAGCATCCGAAGCGTTGAAGAGAAGTCTTTCAAGACAGAAGGAGAAAACCAATGTCCTTGAAAAGAAATCTGTTGCTGGCCAGCTTTGTCCTTCTCGGCAGTGCGGGTCTCGCCGAGGCCGAGATGGCCGCAACGACCGCCACCGATATCGAAGTTCGTTCCGGTCCAGGCGCGGAATTCCCCACAGTCGGCGTCGCCACACGAGGGTCCGAAGCCACTCTGGATGGCTGCGTCGAGGGCAGCCGCTGGTGCCGGGTCGATGTCAACGGCATGCGGGGCTGGGTCTATGCGCAATATCTAAGCGTGGAACAGAATGGCGCCTCGGTCGTCGTCCAGGACCACCGCGATGACCTGGGCATTCCCACCATCACCTATGAACAGACAGACCCAGTCCAGACCGGCAGCGTCCGGCGCGTTCAGCCAAGTTCGAACGATCAGTTACTGGGTCCCGTCGATGAGAATGACACCGATGTGGTCGCCGTCACCCCGCCTGAGGAAGTCCGGACCTATATTGATGACAACCCGGTCGATACGGTTCGGTTGAATGGTGATCTGGTCGTGGGCGCCACCGTCCCGCAAAGCGTGGAGGTGCACCGCATTCCGGATTATCAATACAGCTATGTCGAGGTGAACCATCAGCCGGTTCTGGTCGATCCCGGCACGCGCAGGATCGTCTACGTCTACCGCTGATTCGCCTCACGGGACCGCATAAAATGGCGAAATTGACATGCGGCCAGACAGCCGCATGTCCAAACCGCGGATTTCCCCTGAAATTATTGCGGAATTCTCCCGTTTGAGTTGCCCTTCTATTTCCAGCGATCCATGCATGATGTAATTCTAATATCAGCAGGGATTATCGCCGCTGCCTGGCATCGAACCTGTTTGCGGCGAGAGGGCATCCGGAAGCGTCTCCGGAATTATGGGAGAAGGGCAGTCATGGAAAGTCTAGGGCCTATCATTACGCAATTGATTGCCGGTGCGATCGGTGGCAACGCCGCGAGCGCCGTTTTGAAGCAGGATGGGATCAATCTTGTTGCGAGAACGATCGCCGGGGCCGTCGGCGGCCTTGGAGGCGGCCTGATCCTGAACCTGATCGGCAGCGAGGCCCTTACCGGCCTTATCGCGCAGGGCATATCCTCGCTGGTTGCCGGCGGCGTACTCTCCGCAATCGTCGGCGCCGTTCTCGGCCGCAAGGCGTAAATAATCGGATCGTGCAGGCCGGGCTTGGCAATGACCCGGCTTGTGCGGATCAATGCGCATTCTGCTTGGCCACAGCTACCTCAGCCGTGCTTCTAGCCGGGCGGAGCGGAAAAATATGACATCTCCAGGGTTTTCGCCATCTTCGACGGTCGGATATGCAGGGCTTTCCAGCCCGAGGCGTCCGTCTCTCGTCTCCACTTGCCCCAGACGATCTGCCGATTCGCCATGCGGCCAATCGCTGAGTCTCAACACCGGTGGCAGTGCGCGAAAATACAGGATATGTTAGAGTTTTCGTTGGGACCGCGCTTAATTTCCTCATGAAGCAGCGCCATTCGAGCAACATGGCATTGTGCGAAGCCGGGCGGCAACGTAAAAATGCGTCAACAGGCCTGACGTATTTTTGCGGAAGTTTCCCGAATGCTCCATAATAGGAAAGGAAATGCCACGGTGCCACGACAGATGAGCCAGAATGCGGCAAAGACGGAGCTGCTGGCCACGCCGTTGCAGAACGCGGGAAGCATCGATTTCGAGATCATCGAGCTGCTTTTCTTCGCCTACCGCGATTTCGTTTCCGATCCGGACCAGATTCTGCTCAAGAGCGGCTTCGGCCGGGCTCATCATCGCGTCGTCCATTTTGTTAACCGCGAACCCGGCATGACGGTTGCGGACCTTCTGGAAACATTGCAGATCACAAAACAGAGTCTGGCGCGGGTTCTCAAACAATTGATCGATTCGGGTTATATTCGCCAGGTCGCAGGTCCGGAGGACCGGCGGCAGCGCAAGCTGTACCCGACGCAAGCCGGCAGAGACTTGGCGCTGGCTCTGGCCGAGCCCCAATCGCGCCGCATTGAAAGGGCATTCGAAGGCGCGTCCGAAGCGACGCGCGAAAGCGTGAAGCGTTTCCTGAGAGGAATGCAGACCGTAAAATGACAGCATCCAGTCTGCGGGGCCGGAATGGAATGCGTCAACGAAACCGACGGGTAGGACAGGATCGAGATTGATCGAATGACGACAAAAGCAGCAATTTCGGATGATGCAGCACATCTTCTGGTAGTGGACGACGATACCCGTATCCGCGCCCTCCTCAACCGCTATCTTATGGAGAAGGGCTTCCGCGTCACGGCTGCCGCCGATGGCGCCGAAGCGCGCCGCAAGCTGGAAGGGCTCGATTTCGATCTCATCATCATGGATGTGATGATGCCCGGCGAATCCGGCATTGCGCTGACGTCGAGCCTGCGCGCCATCAAGAACATTCCGATCATCATGCTGACGGCGCTGGCCGAAGCCGATTCCCGCATAGCCGGCCTTGAGGCCGGCGCGGATGACTATCTGCCGAAACCCTTCGACCCGCGTGAGCTGGTGCTGCGCATCAACAATATCCTGCGGCGCAATGCGCCCGCCGATTCCCCGAAGATCGAACTGGTCATGTTCGGGCCGTACACCTTTTCGCTCACCCGCAAGGAGCTCAAGAAGGCCGCGGAACTTATCCGGCTTACCGATCGCGAGCAGGAAATCATGCTGCTCTTTGCCAAGCGCGCGGGCGAGACGATCCCGCGCCATGAACTCATCGGCAGTGACGCCGAAGTGGGAGAGCGGACGATCGACGTGCAGATCAACCGGCTGCGTCGCAAGATTGAAGATGACCCTGCCAACCCTATCTGGCTGCAGACGGTGCGTGGTATCGGCTATCGCCTGAGCATAGATTGAGATCGGCCCGCGGGACCAGATTATGGTGACATTCGATTCCATCAGACGCGACCAGGATCACACGCCGTCCAACGGATTGCGGTGGCTTTCGCGCTGGATGCGTCGCTATATCCTGCCGACCGGCCTCTACGCCCGCTCATTGCTGATCTTCATCCTGCCGATGATCATTCTGCAGGCGGTTGTTACCGTCGTCTTCATGGAGCGCCACTGGCAGATGGTGACGCAGCGGCTGTCGATGGCGACCACGCGCGACATCGCCGCCATCATCACCATCATCCAGACCTATCCGCAGGATGCCGACTATTCCGCCATAACGCAGATAGCGCGGCAAAAGCTCGACCTCAGCATATCGATCGAACCCGGGGGCGAATTGCCGCCGCCGCGCGAAAAGCCCTTCTTCTCGATCCTCGATGGCATTTTGAGCGACGAGATAAAGGAACAGATCAATCTACCCTTCTGGATCGATACCGTCGGCAACTCCAGTCTGGTCGAAATCCGCATCAAACTGCCGGACAAGGTGCTGCGCGTCTTCGCCAAGCGCAGCCAGACCTATGCCTCGAACACCCATATCTTCATTCTATGGATGGTCGGCACCTCGCTGGTGCTGATCGGCATCGCCGTCCTGTTCCTGCGCGGCCAGATCCGCCCGATCCTGGCGCTGGCTCAGGCGGCGGAAAGCTTCGGCAAGGGCCAGCGCCTGGAAAACTACTCTCCCCGCGGTGCCGACGAAATACGCCGCGCGGGCCTTGCTTTCATCCTGATGCGCGAGCGCATCGAACGGCAGATCGAACAGCGCACGGCGATGCTTTCCGGCGTCAGTCACGACCTACGCACCGTTCTCACCCGCTTCAAGCTGCAGCTCGCCCTTGTGGGCGAAAATCCGGATCTTGTCGGCCTAAGCGAAGACGTGGAGGACATGCAAAGCATGCTCGAGGGCTACATGGCCTTCGCGCGCGGCGAAGCCGAAGAAGATGTCGGACAATTCAAGCTTAGCGATATCCTCGAAAAGATCCGGCAGGACTTTACGCTGCACGACAAGTCCATGAGCTTCTCCATTGAAGGGGATGACGAAATCTCCGTCCGGCCGAATGCATTCAACCGTCTGGTGACGAACCTCGCTACCAATGCACGACGCTATGCCAACAGCCTCCGCGTGGAAGCCAGGCACAGTGCTAAATGGCTGACGATCATCTTCGATGATGACGGCCCCGGCATTCCCGTCGCCGCGCGAGACGACGTCTTCAAACCGTTCTTCCGGCTGGATTCAGCCCGCAATCTCGACAAATCGGGCACAGGTCTCGGCCTTGCCATCGCGCGCGACATCGCCCGCAGCCATGGCGGCAACGTCACGCTCGGCGACAGCCCGCTTGGGGGCTTGCGCGCCACCATCCGCATTCCTGCCTGAGGGAGAGAGCATATGCCGATCGATATCGAGGGCATGCACTGGTTGAACACGCCGCCTATGTGGGAAGTGAACCAGGGACGCCTGTTCGTTCAATCCGGCAACAAGACCGATTTCTGGCAGGAAACCTATTACGGCTTCCACCGCGACGACGGTCATTTTCTTGGAACGTCCCGCCGGGGCGATTTTACCGCCGAAGTCACCTTCGTCGGGCATTATCGCGAGCTTTACGATCAGGCCGGCCTGATGGTCCGCCATGATGCCAGGCACTGGATGAAATGCGGGATAGAATATACCGACGGCGCCAGGCATTTCAGCGTCGTCGTCACCAATCGCAATTCCGATTGGTCCGCCTTCCGCCTCGATCACGAGTTCGATGCCATGTCGGCACGGGTCACCCGCAACGGTGACGCCCTCTTCATCCAGTACCGCACCGACCGCATGAGCGAATGGCGGATGGCAAGGCTCGCCTGGTTCGATCCGATGCTCGAGGAAGTGTTGGTCGGCCCGGCCTTCTGCTCGCCGCAACGCGAAGGCTTCGAAGCGGAATTCCTCGATTTCAGCCTGACCGACCCGGTTTCACGGGATATTCACTGACGCCTTCCCTCTCCTATTGCGAAAGGGAAAGGCTCACATCATCCTTTTGCCATTCGGCACCGGCTGGGTCACCGCGGCCAGAACGATCGCGCCGGATTCGTCTTCGAAGCCCAGCGTCAGCACTTCGGAGCGCACCGGACCGATCTGACGCGGCGGAAAATTGACGACCGCCAGCACCTGCCGGCCGACAAGGGTTTCCGGCGTATAGTGCACGGTAATCTGCGCGGAGGAACGCTTGATGCCGATCTCCGGCCCGAAATCGATCCTGAGCTTGTAAGCGGGCTTGCGCGCTTCCGGAAAAGTTTCCGCCTCGATAATCGTCCCAACACGGATGTCCACCCGCTCGAAATCGCCGTAAGTGATCTCTTCCGCCATGTCCTGCCTTTATAGAAAACTCAGCCGGCCAATTCCTGTGCCCGCTTGCGCGCCGCCTCAAGGGCCTCATCGAACAGCGGCTGCATGCCATCCTCCGCCATCAGGACGCTCAGCGCCGCAGCTGTGGTGCCGCCGGGAGAGGTCACGTTCTGGCGCAGGCGCGAAGCGTCGTCGGGAGACTGGTGCAACAGTTCACCAGCCCCCGCGACGGTTTCCCGTGCGAGCCGCATGGCGAGGTCCGCCTGCAGGCCAAGCTTTCGACCCGCCTCCGCCATGCATTCCACGAGATAGAAGACATAGGCCGGGCCGCTGCCCGAAACCGCAGTCACCGAATCGATATCGGCTTCGCCGGGCACCCATTCGACCGGACCGGATACCTTCAACAGGTTTTGAACCAGCTGCCGCTGGCCGTCGCTCACGCGTGCATTGGCAAAAGCGCCCGTCACACCACGCCCGACCATAGCGGGCGTGTTCGGCATGGCGCGCACCATGGCCGCTTTTCCCAGATGCGTTTCAAGCGCGGACAGCGTCTTGCCGGCCGCGATGGAGACGACGACCGTCGTCTCGCCCACAAGCGGCTTGAACGGCGGCAGGACTGCATCCATCAGTTGCGGCTTGACGGCTATGAAGAGAACTCCCGCCGTCACGCGTTTCGGCACTTCAGTGACGTGGCTTGCGCCGGCATCCGCAATCATTTTCCGCATCGCTTCGGCAGGGTTTGGATCGACAACGATGACGGATGATCCCGGCACGCCGTTTTTCAGCCACCCCGTCAGCAATGCCCCGCCCATGTTACCGGCGCCGATCAGGACGATCGGACCGGAGGCTGCGAATGCATTGGCGGATTGTTCGCCTGTCATGTCACGCTTCGCCTACCGTTTCAAAAAGTACGGCTTCCATGGCGCGGTTCGCGTCAAGGCCGGACCATACAACGAATTGGAAAGCCTGATAGTAAGCTTCGCAGGTGTCAAGCGCGTTGGAAAGCAGCACTTCCACCTGACGGTTGGTGGGTTCCGCCCCACCCGACAAGAGAAGCGATTGGCGGAAGATAACGATGTCTTCCTGACGCCATAGATCGAAGTGACCCATCAGCACCTGCCCATTGATGCAGGACAGGAGCTTGATCACCTCGTTGACCCGGGGATCCGGAACCTTGACGTCGAACGCGCAGGCTATGTGCAGCGCCTCGAACTCCTCCATCCAGGAGAACGAGACGTGATAGTCGGTCCATCGTCCCTCGACGGTCATGGCGAGTTCGTCCTCGCCGGACCGTTCGAACGACCAATCGTTGTTGGCAGCGACGAATTCGATCATGTCGACCGGGTTCGATTGTCGTTCGGCTTCCATTTCCATAAGGCTCATGCAGCACCTTCTTGACCGGATCGGTTGCAGTTTTCCCGTGGCTCGACACTGAAAGAACGCAAACAATTTTACTCCGGAAACATCCTCGGGATGATGTTGAACGGCTGCCAGACTAACGCTTCCACCATGCCCGGGGCTTACCAAGTCCGTTTCGAATCATCATTTAAAATCAGTGTATAGCGGCATGCCCGGCATGCCAGCCCCTGAACGGTGATTTTGGAAACGGCACTGTGGAAAGCTCTTCCGACGTCTATTCAGAAGGGAGTCATAACCGACTCTGGCGATTGGCTTTTTTGCCTATGTCCACAGGTGGAAAAACAAACGCAAATTTTCAGAGGAAAAAGGCACGGCAAACGGGTGCCGTGCCGATCTGCAAACGTAAGACCGGGCTTATTTGCCCTTGGAAGCAAGCTTAGTTTCAAGCGCTTCGATTCTCGCCAGCAGCGCCTCGTTTTCGTCGCGCGCCTTGATCGCCATTTCGCGGACGGCTTCGAATTCCTCGCGCTTGACGATATCCATGCTGTTCAGCCAGCGCTCGGCATGGGCATTGAAGGCGGTCTCTATTTCACGGCGCACGCCTTGGGCAGCACCGGCGGCATCGGTCATCAGCTTGGCGAATTCATCCAAGATTCGGTTCGGTCCAGTGCTCATGGCAATCTCCTTGCAGCCGTCGGCCCTCAACGGTCAGGCATCGATATGGGCCAGATAGTGCTGAGGTAGGATTTCCAAGGGGCCGATGCAAGCAAATTGAGATAGGACTGGACAACCGGAGCCCCATCTCGGCCGGATCAACAATCGACTTGACCGTTTCGACAGCGAACGCCATGTTCCGCGCACATTTAGCTATATAGCATGATCCCCGTTCCGGAATGGCACGGTGCTTTCGGGAACATGCTGAAACGGGCCTGACGATCTTGCTGACATCCGCCAATCTCGCCGCCATCCTGCCGTTCCCGGACATCAACCCCATCGCCGTCTCCCTCGGCCCGATCTCAGTCCATTGGTATGGGCTTGCCTATGTCGCAGGCATCCTGCTCGGCTGGTTCTATGCAAGGCGGCTGGTCGACAATGGCAAACTCTGGCAGAACGATACTGCACCGATGACGCGCCAGCATCTGGATGACTTCATTCTCTGGGTCGCCTTCGGCATCGTTCTCGGCGGCCGCATCGGCTACATCCTTTTCTACGATCTCGACCCGGTGATCGCCAATCCGATCCGCGCTATCGAGGTCTGGAATGGCGGCATGTCCTTCCACGGCGGATTAATAGGCACGACTATCGCCATGATCTTGTTCGCAAGGCGCAACCAGATCCCCACCTGGAGCCTGTTCGATATCGTCGCCGCCGTCGCGCCGATCGGCCTATTCTTCGGCCGTATCGCCAATTTCATCAACGGCGAGCTTTGGGGTCGGGCCAGCGACGTTCCGTGGGCGATGGTCTTCTGCAGCCCACATGTGATCGCCGCCCATAATGGCGTATGCCCTGCAGGCCCAGACCCGCGGCACCCGAGCCAACTTTATGAAGCCGGCATCGAAGGCATCATCCTCTTCCTTATTCTCTTTATGCTTACGCGCTGGGCGCTGGCATTGAAAAAGCCGGGTACGGTCAGCGGTATTTTCGTCATCGGCTATGCCTTCTCGCGTATTTTTGTCGAATTCTTCCGTCAGCCTGACGAGCAGCTCGGCTATCTGCTCGGCACGAACTGGCTGACGATGGGCATGGTGCTATCGCTTCCGATGGTTGCCATCGGCCTATGGGCTGTCATCCGCGCCCGGCAGGCGGCGGCAAGGCAGATGGCTTGAGGTGGAGTTCAATACGCGGGATCCTTTCAGGAACGGCTCCCAGCCTTTCAGGATCACGCACTAGCGAAAGCAAAGAATGACGACGGCGCTCGGGGAAAAAATCAAAGCCATCATCCGCACCAACGGACCATTGAGCATCACGGATTATTTTTCGTTGTGTCTCGCCGACCCCGTGCATGGTTACTACAAGACGCGTGAACCCTTCGGCCAATCCGGCGATTTCGTCACCGCACCCGAGATCAGCCAGTTGTTCGGCGAAATGATCGGCGTCTTCATGGTGCATGCCTGGCAGCGGCATGGAACGCCGGCCGAGGTGCGCCTCGTCGAGATCGGTCCCGGCCGCGGCACGATGATGTCCGACATGTTGCGCGTCATCAGCAAGCTGGCGCCGCCGCTTTACGATGTCATGACGGTGCATCTCGTCGAGACCAGTGAACGCCTGCAGGGCTTCCAGCGGCAAACCCTGGAAGCGTATGGCGCCAAAATTTCCTGGCATACGGATTTCGGCGAGGTGCCTGAGGGTTTCACCTTGCTCGCCGCCAACGAGCTTTTTGACGCCATTCCGATCCGCCAGTTCGTGCGCACCGCCAATGGTTTTCGCGAGCGTATGGTCGGTCTCGACATCAGCGACGAGCTGACCTTCACGACAGGCGTCGCGACTCTCGACCCCTTGCTTCTTCCCGACGGTGGCCTGCCGCCGATCGGCACGATCTTTGAAATTGCGCCCGCCCGTCAGGCCGTCATGACGACGATCTGCGACAGGCTTGCCGCCCATGGCGGCACGGCGCTTGCCATCGACTACGGTCATATGGCGACAAGCTTCGGCGATACGTTGCAGGCCGTCCGCATGCACGAATACGATTCGCCGCTGGAGCACCCCGGCGAAGCCGACCTGACCAGCCATGTCGATTTTCAGCATCTGGCCCAGACGGCGCTCGCCTCCGGCCTGCATATCAACGGCTGCTGTCATCAGGGCGATTTTCTTGTCGGGCTCGGTCTGCTGGAGCGTGCAGCCGCCCTCGGCCGCGACCAGGATGCAGCAACGCAGGAGAATATCAGCGTCGCGGTAGAGCGGCTTGCCGGCGCCGGCGAAGGCAAGATGGGGGAGCTTTTCAAGGTGCTGGCAGTCTCCAGCCCTGCGATCGATCTCCTGCCCTTTCGTCCCGTCAGCTGAGACTTGACCACCAATCCTTCGGATTGACAGCGTGCATCGGGCTGGGCCAACATTCCTCAATGATCGAACTGCTTCGCCGCGGCTGCGTTATCTCAAGCACGATAGGTCAATCAAGATTATCAAGGGACATCTCGTTGCCGACACCACTTGCAAGCACATTGCTGAGCGCCGCCGAGGCTGGGGGCATTCGCCACGGCTATTTCACCCGCGCCGGCGGTGTGTCGGAGGGCCTCTATCGCGGGCTGAACGTTGGGCTCGGTTCGCATGACGATCGCGAGCGCGTGCAGGAAAACCGGCGCCGTGTTGCCGGCTGGTTCGGCTTGCCGGTCGAGCGGCTCGCCACCGTGCATCAGATACATTCGCCCGATGTCGTGACCATCGGTGCGCATTACGACGGCAGCCGGCCGCAGGCCGATGCGATGGTGACGGCCACGCCGGGCATCGCCATCGGCGTGCTCGCCGCCGATTGCGGCCCGATCCTTTTTGCTGATCCCGAAAACCGGGTTATCGGCGCAGCCCATGCCGGCTGGAAGGGCGCGCTGACCGGCGTGCTTGAAAACACCATCGATGCGATGGTGACGCTCGGCGCAAGGCGTGACGCCATCATTGCCGGCCTCGGCCCATCTATCAGCCAGGCGAGCTATGAGGTCGGCCCCGAATTTGTCGAACGCTTCCTTGCTCACGATCCCGGTTATGCCAAATATTTCGCCCCTTCTGAGCGCGAAGGCCATGCCATGTTCGATCTGCCGTCCCTCACGGTCGATCGCCTGCGCAAGGCGGGCGTCACCGCCGAAAGCCTGAACCTCTGCACCTATCCGGACGCGGAGCGTTTCTTCTCCTATCGTCGCACGACGCATGCGAAGGAGCCGGATTACGGGCGTCAGATTTCCGCCATCGCTATCGGGGAGGCAAGTTAATATGGCCCTGCATTTCGAACGCAGCGAATTCGATGCTCGTCTGGCACGCCTGCTGGCGAGAATGCAGGAAGAAAAACTCGATGCCATGCTGCTCTTCGCACAGGAGAGCATGTATTGGCTCACCGGCTACGATACGTTCGGCTTTTGCTTTTTCCAGACACTGGTCGTCAAGGCGGATGGATCTCTGACGCTGATGACGCGCTCGGCCGATCTGCGCCAGGCGCAGCTGACTTCCGTCATCACCGACATCCGCATCTGGGTCGATCGCGTCAACGCCGATCCGACACTCGATCTCAAGGAACTATTGTCGGATCTCGATCTTCTCGGTGCCCGTATCGGCATCGAATATGACACCCATGGCATGACCGGACGCATCGCCCGGCTGCTTGACCAGCAATTGGCGAGCTTCGGCCAGATCGTCGACGCCTCCTATCTCATCAGCCGCCTGCGTCTGACGAAGAGCCCGGCGGAAATCATCCATGTCGAACGCGCCGCAGCATTGGCCGACGACGCCTTGGACGCTGCCCTGTCTCTGGTTAAGGTGGGCGCGGATGAGTCAGACATTCTGGAAGCCATGCAGGGTGCCGTCTTTGCCGGCGGTGGCGATTATCCCGCCAATGCATTCATCATCGGCTCTGGCGCGGAGGCCCTGCTCTGCCGCTATAAGTCCGGCCGTCGCAAGCTCGATGCCGATGACCAGCTGACCCTCGAGTGGGCCGGTGTCGATGCCCATTATCACACAGCCATGATGCGCACGGTCGTCATCGGCACTCCCAGCCATCGCCATCGCGAGCTTTACAGCGCCTGCCTTGAAACCCTGCAGGCAATCGAGACAATCCTGATGCCGGGGCACACCTTGGGCGACGTCTTCGACATGCACGCCAAGATCATGGACGAGCGCGGCCTTAGCCGCCACCGGCTGAACGCCTGTGGCTACTCTCTCGGCGCCCGCTTCTCGCCTTCATGGATGGAGCACGAGATGTTCCACATGGGCAATCCGCTTGAGATCCAGGAGAACATGTCGCTCTTCGTGCATATGATCATCATGGATTCCGACAGCGGCACCGCCATGACACTCGGTCAGACCTATCTGACGACCTCGCAGGCCCCGAAAGCCCTTTCCCGCCACCCTCTCGAATTTCTTAACCGTTAGGGGCGTAAGATAGCGATCCTGGACGGTCAGACCGTCGGGAGAAAGGATCGCGTCAATGGGAGTGGTCAGGATAACGTTGATTGTCGCCGGCTTTTGCCTAGCGCTCTCCGCCTGCAACACCACGGACGCCCTGACGCCGCCCGAAGCCATCGGTGATGCCGGCTCCAGCCCGGTAACCCAACGGGATGTCGAGCGTATGGCTTCGACGCCTCAGCACCGCCAAACCTTTCAAAGCGCGCAGGAGAGCTACGGCTATCAGCAGCAGACCTCGCAGCAGGCCTATCAGCCGCAAAACTACGGCGGCAGCGGCACGCTCGACGACCAGGCCTCGGCGCTGAGATCGAACGGCACCAATCCCTATGCATCTCGCCCGCTCGACGGTTCCCGCACCGCCTCCATCGCTCCATCTAACAATCAGTTTTCGGAAGCCGACGAGCAGCGCGAGGCCGACCGGCGCCTGTCGGACGATCCACAACCGCAGCAGCAGCAACAACAGACTGCCGACGACCCGCAGCCAGATCAACAGCAGCCGGATCAACAGGCGGCTCTGCCGCCCACAGCCGCAGCCGGCGGCAACAGCGTACGCTTTCTTCCGATCATCGGCGCGCCGGTCGAAGCCGTCACGCCGCTGTCGCGCCAGCTTGGTGCCGACGCCCGCTCGCTCGGCCTGACGATCAAGAGCTCAAGCGATTCCAGTGCCGCCTATATCCTCAAGGGCTATCTTTCCGCCTTTGAAGATGGCCCGCAGATTTCCGTGACCTACGTCTGGGATGTATTGGACAGCAATGGCAACCGCGTCCATCGCATCCAGGGCTCGGAAAGCGCGCCTCTGAAGCGTGGCGATCCTTGGTCGGCCGTTCCTCCAACGGTTATGCAGAAAATTGCCACCAAAACCATGTCGGATTTCAATTCCTGGCGCGAATCCAACGGTGGATAGCTAAAAGCTTTTCAGAAATATGAAGCTAACGGGCCTCTGCCTCTTGCATTCGAGAGCAAGGCGGTTAAAAGCGCGGCTATCAGGTTGGTAATAGGCGGGCCACAATGAAGGTTTTCGCAGGCAATTCGAACCGGCATCTTGCCGAAGCGATCTGCAATTATCTCAACGTTCCCTTGGGAAGAGCCAGCGTCCGCCGGTTCGCCGACCAGGAGATTTTCGTAGAGATCCAGGAAAATGTACGCGGCGAGGATGTGTTCCTCGTGCAGCCGACGTCGTTTCCGACCAACGATCACCTTATGGAACTGCTGATCATGATCGATGCGATGCGCCGCTCGTCGGCGCGGCGCATAACGGCGGTCCTCCCCTATTTCGGCTATGCCCGTCAAGATCGCCGCGCCTCGGGGCGCACGCCGATCTCGGCAAAGCTCGTCGCCAATCTGATCACCGAGGCAGGTGCGGACCGCGTTCTTACGCTCGACCTGCATGCCGGCCAGATTCAGGGCTTCTTCGATATCCCGACGGATAATCTCTACGCACTGCCGATCCTGACGCGCGATATCAAGGCGAACTACGATATCGGCAATGTCATGGTCGTTTCTCCGGATGTCGGCGGCGTCGTACGTGCCCGCGCGCTCGCCAAGCGCCTCGACTGTCTGCTGGCAATCGTGGACAAGCGCCGTGATCGCCCCGGCGAATCCGAAGTCATGAACGTCATTGGTGACGTCTCCGGCAAGGACTGCCTCCTGATCGACGATATCGTCGATTCCGGCGGCACGCTCTGCAACGCTGCCGATGCCCTGCTCGCACGAGGCGCGGCAAGCGTCACCGCCTATATCACCCACGGCGTTCTCTCCGGTGGCGCCGTGACCCGCGTCGCAAACTCGCAGCTGAAGGAACTGGTGATTACCGATTCCATCCAGCCGACGACCGCCGTGCTATCGGCTCCGAATATTCGCGTCATCACGACGGCTGGCCTCATCGGCGAAGCGATCAACCGCACCAGCCAGGAAGAATCGGTTTCAAGTCTGTTCGACTGAGCCTTCGGCATACTTCAGGTGGCCTTTGCTCCCGCAGGATGCGCCTGTTTCCATGCGAGCAGGCCAATGCCCAACAGCCCCGAGATGAAGACGGCCGCGCCCGATCCCATGATCGAAGGCCCGATGCCGAACCGCGCAAACAGCGTTGGCGACATCAGGTAGGCCAGAAGCAGGCCGGTAAAGATCGCGCACATCGATAAGCGATAGACCTGCGCCAGACGATGCGGCTCGCTGCGCGTCTGCATCAGATGGAGCATGGCAAGGTTCTCGAAAGGTCCGTTGATCGCCGCAAAGCAGGCAACGATCATCAGCCCGATCCGATCGTGCATCAGCGGCAACAGGAAAACTCCAGATCCGAAAATGAGCTTCGCCACGATGATCCAGACCACCGGCCGGCGCGGCTTGACGCTTCCGAGGATCAGATTGGTGGTCAGGTTGCCGACACCGTAAGCCGTCATCATCAGACTGTAATCGGTCAGCGGGTCGGCGCTGGTTTCGCGCAAATGCAGGATCATGCCGAGCAGAATCCCCATCGCCCAGGCGACATTTCCCATCAGGTTGGCGAAGAGGCCATAGAGAATTGCCGCATGGCCACGCGCCGCGCGCCATCCGCCAAGAATGCCGTCCACGACGGCCGCCATTCCGGAGAAATTGCGGCGCCGCGACGCCGTCGGGAGTTTCGCCACTGCCAACCACACGGCAAGCGCTGAGAGTGTGAAGGCGGCGGCCGTGACCATGAAGAACTGAGATTTCGGCAGGAACCCGTTCACAAGCGCGATCAGGCTCGGACCGAGAATGCGCGCCATGCGGCGCGTGGCGTCGAAGAGGCCGTTGGTCGCGTGCCGGACTTCGGCATCGACCGCAATCACCGACAGGGTCGCCTGCAGCGACGGATCGAACGTCGACGTCAACAACGCGATGCTTCCTGCAAGCACCACCAACAACGGCAAGCTCATCAGATGCAGAAGACTTGCCAACGACAGCATCAGCAATAGAGCCGCACGCATCAGATCGGCCGTGATCATCGTCCTGCTGTGCCGCCAGCGATCCGTGACGATACCGCCGAACAGGCTGCCGAACAGCAGCGCGCCGGACTGCAACGCCGAAACATATCCCGCATTGCTGCCGATGAAATCAGCCGCAATCCAGACGACTGCGACCATGTAGAATTCGGAGCCTGTAGCCGCCAGCACCTGGCCGGCCCATAGGAGAGAGATCGAGCGCTGGCTCAGCGGCTTCAGGACAAACATGATCGCATTCTGATTTCAAATTGGCTTACTTCAGGACCTGACCGTTGACCGACACGTGACCATCGTCTGAAAGATCGATATCCCAGCGCGAGCGCCCATCTGCATCCGTCTTGGCAAAGCCCTTGGCCATCATCAGGCCGAAGGAGAGCTGAGACAGATCCTCCTTGGTCTTTGCGGCCTCCTGGATGGCGGCGATCGTCTTGTCGAGATCGCGAGCAAGAACCGTCATCTTCATGGCAACGCGGTCCTTCTCGTTCAGCCAGCCGCGCAGGCTACCGGATGCCTCGACATCATAGAGACCCGATACGGCGCTGATCTTCGGGAAGTTGACGGTCATCGTCCCGTCCGGGAACATGGCCTTCTGCAGCTTCTCGTCCATGGCCGTGTCGCTCTCAGGATTCTTCAAATCGGCTTGCTGAAAAACATCGACGAGAGCGGAGAAATTCAGGTTCGGCACTTGCACCTGGATATCGGCCGTATCGGGGATGAAGGCGACATAGTCTTCGGGGATCAGGCCCGTTTCCAGTGCAAGCTTCTCGGCATTCAGCCCGAAGTCCGCATTCATGGCATTGGCTGGCCCGGCTACCTTGAAGAAATAGCCCATCTTCTGCAAGCCGCCATTACCGAAAGGTGTCGTGACCGCGATATCCTTGATGGCGACGGACTCGTCAAAGGAGCCGACGATCGGCATGGCATCCATCAGCAAGGCCTTGATCGCCTTGCTATCGGCATCGGAAAGCGTCTTCTCATCCTTGTGTTCGGAGACGAACTGCAGCAGCGAATTCAGTGCCTTCAAGGGCAGCTTCGTCGCCCCCATGCTGAAATCGATCGCCGCGATCTTGACTTCCCCGAGCGTCGCATCGTCGGCCGAAACCTTGTCGTAGAGCGATTGCAGGCTGCCGCTCATCTTGAGATCGAGCCTGCCCGGCTCGCCGCTGTCTGCCGACGACACGGTATAGGTGATGCTGTCGGCGGTCGCGTCATTCTTCTGGACGCTCTTATCTTCGTCGGTGGTCTTTATCGCGATGGTGATGCCGTTGCCCTTCATATCCATGGAACGCAGATAATGAAGTGCCGGATCGAAAACGCCCTGAAAGGTCGATGATGCCAAGGCATAGCGAAATTCGGTATCGGGGCCGCTGCCAGGCTTCGAACGGGCCGTCACATCGAAGGCGTTGTTGCCTTCAATGTTCCAAAGGCCGCTATCAAGCGGCGTTGCCAGCATCATCAGCGGCTTGAGGCCACTGATATCGAAACCGCTCACATTCAACTTATCGAGCAGCTTCTGCAAATCATACGTGACTTCGTAGTGTGGGCTGACCGGCTTGACCGCGATCGCACCGCTCTTGGCGATATCATCGGGCAGGAAATAGGTCAGATTGCCGTAAAGGTCCTTGGCACCTTGCTCGCTGACGTCAGCCGCCTGCACAACGCCGACCACGCCGACAGCGAGAACAGCCGCCGTGGCAACCGCTTTGAAACGCATAACTCACCCCCAAATATGATGGAAAAGAAACGTGGAAACCTGGAAGGCGCCGACCGGCCTTTTACATGGAACTTTATCATCGCCCTGATACATGGGCTTACCCTCAAACTTCAAGGCTTCTTCATCACCTGTCCGTTGACCGTCACCGTTCGGTCTTCATCCATGGTGACGTCCCAGCGCAGGCGGCCGTCCGGGTCGGTCTTGGCAAAACCCTTTGCAGCAATCAAGCTGAAAGAAACACTGTTCAAGCGAGGCTGGGTCTTGGCAGCCTCTTGCATGGCAGCGACAGTCTTGTCGAAGTCGCGCGCCAGGATCGTCGCCTGCAGCGAAAAGCCGGAATGTGGCTTGGTCGAGCCCTTCAGCTCGCCGGAAACCTCGACGTCGTAGACATCGGATTTTGCACTGATCTTCGGAAACTCCAGCGTTCCGTAGCCGCTCGGGAACATCGTGCGTTTCAGAGCCTCACCGGAAACCGGCGCCTCCCGCGCGACAATTGAATCGAGGCCAGCATCGATGAGGCCGGAGAAATTGATATTGGGCACGCCGAGCTGAACATCCACCATCGCGGGCAGGAAGGGCACAAAAGCAGCCGGCACAAGACCCGCATCGGGCGTAAACTGCTCGGCCCTAAGCTCCAGGTTGACGTTCGAAGCCTTGGTCAGACCGTCCATCTTGAAACTGTAATCGATACGCTTGACGCCGACCTTGCCCTTCTCCGTTGCCACCAGCGCGTTGTTCACGGTCACGGTCTTGCCGAGCGAGCCGAAAACCGGCAGAGCCTGATGGACCAGCTGCTCGAACTTTTCGCTGCCACTTTGCGAAAGTTGCTTGGCCTTGACGTGTTGAACGAAGAACCGGATGAGCGCGCGCAGATCCTTCACCGGCAGGCTGGTGGCAGTAAGGTTGGTATCGACGCTGTCGGCGCTGAAAGTGATCGGCGCCGCATCCGGCCGCAGCGTCACCTGCTCATGCAAGCGCTGCAGCGTACCTTGCAATTGCAGATCGACCTTACCCGCTTCGCTGCTGTCGGTGACCGTGTGAGCGAATGAGGCGCTGTCGATGGTCGCATCGATCTTGCGCCCGCTTTTCTGACCGCCGCCGGCGCTCGAAAATTTCACGCCGCTGCTCTTGATACCCATCGACCGCATCATTTCGATGGCAGGATCGAAAACACCGTCAAAAGAGCTGGAAGCGATGGAATAGGCAATGTCCGAGGTCGGCGAATGCAAGGCGACATCGAGACTGTTGTCGCCCGTCAGATGCCACCTTCCCTGCTCGACGGGCTGTGCGAAAAGGGAGAGCGGCTTGAAACCCGTCACCGAAAACGCGCTCGAATTGATCTTGTCGAAGAATTTCGCAAGATCATAGGTGATCTCGTATTGATCGCCGGCCGGTTTTACGGTCACGAAATCGCTGCGGGCAAGGTCCTGCGAAAGCGAATGCGTCAGAACATTGCGGAGTTCCTTGGCACCTTGCTCGTTCACGTCAGCTGCGTGTGAGACACCAGCAAGACCCATGGAAAAAACCGCGGCGGCGATGACCCTGGAACGCATGCCCGATCTCTCCTTTTGATCCGGAACGATTGCATTCGACTGTTGATGGGGCTGAGGATATATGTCAAGCCGTTGATAGAGGCATAGTCGCAGGCTTGTCGGCGGCAGTTGCAATGTCATCACAAGGCCCCGATTCCAGGGGTGCTTGCACCTTCGGCCGCTTTGTATTATACGCCACGCGTCCGCGTAGACACCCTTGGAGGCAACGCGGATGAGGCAGGGCATACCCTCCTCCAGTTCAAGCGATGCGGCGTAGGCCGACCGACTGAACTCTCCAAATAACCTCGAAAGGAATAGCTATGAGCCACGAAAGCTACGAGCTCAAGGCCGAGGCGCGCGAACGGGTTGGTAAGGGGTCCGCCCGTGAACTTCGCCGCAATGGTCTGATCCCCGCTGTCATCTATGGTGACAAGCAGGCCCCCGTTTCCATCGCCCTCAACACCAATGAGGTGACGAAGCGCATCCACGCCGGTGGTTTCCTCACGACGATCGCCACGATCGACGTCGACGGCAAGAAGATCAAGGTTCTGCCGAAGGACTACCAGCTCGATCCGGTCCGCGACTTCACGCTTCACGTCGATTTCCTGCGCGTTTCCGGCAACACGGCGGTTACCGTCGAAATCCCGGTTCACTTCGAAAACCACGAGAAGTCGCCTGGCCTCAAGGCTGGCGGCGTGCTGAACATCGTTCGCCACGAAGTCGAAGTTCATTGCCCGGCCGATGCGATCCCGGAATTCTTCACCGTTGACCTCACGGGCCTGAAGAGCGGCGACAGCATCCACATCTCCGCCATCAAGCTGCCGAAGAACGTGACCCCGGTCATCACCGACCGCGACTTCACGATTGCAACGATCGTTGCCCCGGCTGCCGGCCTTGCTGAAGACGAAGCTGAAGGCGGCGAAGAAGCCAGCGCCTGATTGGCATCTTCAAGCCCGCACATTGAGACCCGCCGCCCTCCGGGACGGCGGGTTTTTTATGCCTAGAAATAAATATTAGAGAAAGTAAAACTAAGAACGATTTGGAATCTATACTATTGGTTGATTTCCATTAACCCCACAGTTTCAGCAACATTTAACGGATTCATGAAAACCTACGCGAAAGAGTTGTAGAATGCGGCCCCAAGATCTGCTGGTCTATGGCTGGGGAGCTAACGGAATTATGAGTCATTCGGTCGAAAACAGGTTTTTCGCGATCGTCTGCGGTGCGCTACTGATTTTCGTGGCGCCACTCTTCGTCCTATTCCTTTTTCTGTCGTCTGAACGCGCGGAAAAGGAAATCAAGGATCACATAACCGTTCTCCTCGTCGCCAATGCCCAAGCCCTTGCAAAACCGCTATGGGATCTGGACGAAGACAGCGTGACCCAGATCAGTGCGACGACCGTTGCGGAAGGCGCGATCGTCCGTGTCAATGTCCGCGATCTTTCCGGCCAGCTCGACGTCACGCAATCGACCATTCCGAAATCATACAAGGGCGATCTCGAGTCCATTGACCGGCCGATCATCTATAACGGCATCGATGGTCCGAAACGGCTCGGGACCATCACGGTCTATTATCCTAAGCTCGGCCTCTTCGACGGCCTGAAGAGCGAGGAGATCGTCTTCATCTCCATCTTCATCTTCGCCGTCCTGACTGTGTTCGGCGCGGCGCTGATCGGCAATCGCATCTTCGTCATCCAGCCGCTGATGCGGTTGACGCATGCCATCGAGGCTACGCGAAGGCTCGGCTCGCGTCATCATGTGGACTGGCAGTCGAATGATGAAATGGGCCGGCTTGCAAGCAGTTTCAACGACATGCAGAGCAAGCTGCAACGAGAGGAAAACGAACTTAAGCTTGCCCACCGCCGGGCAACCGACACGTATAATCTAACGCCCGCCATGCTCTTTTCGCTCGACAAGGACGAGTGCATCGCGGCCGTCAGCGACTATTGGCTTGCCACCACGGGCTATGATCGTGCCGAAGTGATCGGACGCGAGTTTGCGAGCCTGGTCTCGCCGGATTCGCGCACGCAATATGTCGAGCGCAAACGCGGCAACACCCACAGCGCCGCCCGCATCGACGTCACGGTAAAATTCCTCTGCCGGGATGGGAGGGTCATGGATGTCCTTATCCTTGAGACAACAGCGATCCAGGATGGCCTGTCGCTCTCCGTCATGACCGACGTCACCGAACTCAAGCAATCCGAAGACCGTATTCTGCGACAGGCGATTACCGACCATCTGACCGGCCTTCTCAACCGCCAGGGCTTCGAGAGCGCGTTGGATGCTAAGATCAACGAAGCCGACCTGCGCAAGCGCGAACTCGCCTGCCTCTTTGTCGATCTCGACCGTTTCAAATGGATCAACGACAATATGGGCCATGCTGCTGGCGACGCTGCACTGCGCGAATTGGTATCGCGCCTGCAGAAATGCATGACGCCGGGCGATATTGCCGCCCGCCTCGGCGGCGATGAATTTGCCATGCTGCTTCTGGCCGAGAATGCCGAAGCAAGAGCAATCGAAATGACCGCCCTCATCGCCGAGGTCTTCGAGGCGCCCTTCGTCGGCGATGCGCGCCTCAGCGCCAGCATCGGGATCGCGATCTACCCGCGTCAAGCCACCAATGCGGCGGAACTGCTGTTGAAATCCGATATCGCCATGTATGCCAAGAAGCGCGATGGCAAGAATGGCGCACAGATTTTCGACAACGGCATGCTGGACGATTCCCGCCGCCGCGCCGAACTCGAGAGCCATATCGAAACCGGCCTCAACGAAGACTGGTTCGAGGCCTATCTGCAGCCCGTGGTGAATATAGATGACCGCTCTATCGCCGGCTTCGAGGCGCTGATGCGCCTGCATCACCCGCAGAAAGGTATCCTGCCCCCTGGCCGCATCATCGAGGTCGCAGAAGAGACCGGCTCGATCATTCGCATCGGCAACCGCATCATGGAGAAGGCTATCGCCGATTTTGCCCGTCTCTCGCGGATCGAGGGCATGCAGGATACCTATCTCGCCATCAACTTCTCGCCGCTGCAATTCGAATCCGAATTGCCGCTGCGCATGGCGGCTCTGTTGTCACGCTACGAAATCGCACCCCGGCGTATCGTCGTGGAAATCACCGAGGCCGTGCTCATGGACGACAATCCCGAGACGCGCATGGTCATCAACGAGATCTGCCGCTATGGCTGCCGCATCGCGCTCGACGATTTCGGCACGGGCTATTCCTCGCTGAGCTATATAAACCGTTTCCCGGTCGATATCATCAAGATCGACCAATCCTTCATCCGCGCGATCAACGATACCGCCTCCGATGTCAGCGCCAAGAGCCGCATGCTGGTCGAAAGCATTACCACTCTGTCGCACAAGATGAACTGTACGGTGATTGCCGAAGGCGTGGAAACGGAAGAGGAATGCGCAACCCTTCGTACGATGGGTATCGACTACGGCCAAGGCTATCTTTTCTATCGCCCGCTGCATCCCGACCACCTCATGAAGACGATGGCGAGCCTACAGGAAGACCGCTCTTCCCCCGTAGCGCAGGCGTCATAGCAATGGAGAGCCGGATGCGAGGGCTGCTGTTCATAATCGCCACCAGCCTGCTTTCGTTTTCATGTCTCTTTCCGGCCCGCGCCGAAAGCGTTCATTTCACCACCGAGGAATATCCACCCTTCAACTATCGTGAAGGCAAGACGCCCGTCGGCGCAGCCACCGAGCAGATACAAAAGCTTATGGCCGATATCGGAGTCGACTACACGATCGATGTCATGCCCTGGGCGAGAGCCTACAATCAGGCTCTGGCGGAGCCGATGACCTGCGTATTCGTCACTGCGCATAATGATGAGCGCGACAAGCTCTTTAAATGGATACAGCCGCTGCTGATCGATCGCAACGTTCTAATCAAGCATAGCGGCTCCAACGTTGCCGCAACGACCATCGCCGAAGCCAAGAAATATATCGTCGGCACATGGCGCGAAGATTATACGGAAGCGATCCTGCGCCGGAATAATTTCCCGCGCATCGACATCGGCAGCGATTTCAAAGCTACCCTGAAGAAGCTGATGAGCGATCGTATCGACTTGATGCCGATCTCGGAATTTTATTTCGACAAGCTGCGTAAAGAAGGCAATGCCGTCGAGAAAGTGACGATCCTTTCCCAGCAGCCCATGGGCATTGCATGCCAGAAGGATTTTCCTGCCGAACTCCAAGGCAGAATGCAGACGGCGCTCGACATGCTGATCGCAAACGGCACGCAGCGCCAGATTTTCCTGAAGTACGGCCTTCACCTGGGCGACTGACCGCATGCCGCCTTGACTTTGCCGTCAAATCGCTGTGGTGAAGGGCATCGGTATTTTCCAAGGGATGAAGCGCATGCTTCTCATCGCGGGCCTCGGCAATCCGGGCGCCAAGTATCAAGGCAACCGCCACAACATCGGCTTCATGGCCGTAGATGCGATCTATCGTCGCCGCAGCTTTTCGCCCTGGTCTAAGAAATTCAAGGCGGAGATTGCCGAAGGCGAACTCGGCGGCCAGAAGGTCCTGCTCATCAAGCCGCAGACTTTCATGAACCTCTCAGGCGAAGCCGTCGGCGAAGCCATGCGCTTCTACAAGCTCCAGCCGTCCGATCTCGTTGTCATCTACGATGAACTGGACCTGCCGGCCGGCAAGGCGCGGCTGAAGACGGGCGGGGGCCATGGCGGCCATAACGGCATCAAATCCATCGACGCCCATTGCGGCAAGGAATATCGCCGTCTGCGGCTGGGCATCGGTCATCCCGGCGCCAAGGAACTGGTGCACAACCACGTTCTCGGCGATTTCGCCAAAGTGGACAGGGACTGGCTGGACCCGTTGTTCGATGCGCTCGCCGACAATGCCGACATGCTGGTGCGCGGCGAGGATTCGCAGCTGATGAACAAGATCGCGCTTGCCCTCGGCGGCAAGCCGGAGGAAGACGCACCAAAGCCGGAAAAGAAAGCGCCCGCCAAGTCCCACATTCATCAGGCGCGCAATCAGATCAAGCCAAAGGTTCCGGAAACCGGGCCTATGGCGGAAATGCTGAAGCGGATGTTCGGCAAGAAGGACGATTGAGGTGCCGCAGCCAGCAGTCGCAGACGCCGCAAATCTCCCAATCCGTTCGGTCGCAATGGCGGACCTTCCGACGCTGCTTGCCCTTTATCGGCACCTGAACACGGAAGACCCGGTGTTGGATCTGCAACTGGCGCAAAGCCGCCTCGCAGAAATCCTCACTCATCCCGGCATGACGATCCTCGCCGCCTTTGACGGCGACAAGGCCGCCTCGTCCGTGACGCTGGTCGTCATTCCCAATCTCACGCGCGGCGGTGCGCCCTATGCTTTGATCGAGAACGTGGTAACCCACGCCGATTACCGTCAGCGCGGCCTTGCCGGCGCAGTCATCCATGCGGCATTCGCAACTGCCTGGGAAAAGAACTGCTACAAGGTCATGCTGCTGACCGGCTCGAAGAACCCGGCAACGCTGCGCTTCTACGCCAATTGCGGCTTCAAGCAGGATAAGACCGGCTTCCATATCCGCCGCCCCGCGCGGTGAAAACGGCCAATCCTATTCTTCCGGCTCTGTCGTGAACATCAGCGGGAATCCAGCGCTTTTAGCAAGATCGACCGCCTCTTGCGCCTTCGTCTCGGCGACATCCCGCGCGCAGACCATGACCACGCAGGTTCCGAGCTTGTGTGCAGTCATCATCACCCGGTAGCCAGTCTCCTCGCTCATACGGAAGACGGCCTTCAGCACCATGATGACGAATTCCCGCGGCGTATAATCGTCGTTCACGAGAATGATCTTATAGAGCTTCGGCCTTTCGACCTTCGGCTTCGTTTTAGGCTTTGGCTTCAGGACAACATCATTGTCACTCATCGGCATCACCGTTGACGACAGGGGAAAGGGTTTTGGGCTAATGAGAGGATTATAGTGCAGCGCACCACATCCTTCAAGGACAGTTGCGTCAGGGGACAATGCCGCCCAGCATCCACCCGGAAGCCCAGCTTTCAGCAGAAAATCGGCTCAGCTTCCGCACAAGACTTGACCCGCAACGGCCCTTCCCCCATAGGCACTGCAAAGATTTTCAAGATATGGACAAGATGCCATGGGTTTCAAATGCGGTATCGTCGGGCTGCCGAATGTCGGCAAGTCCACTCTGTTCAACGCGCTGACCAAGACGGCGGCGGCGCAGGCGGCGAATTATCCGTTCTGCACGATCGAGCCGAACACGGGTGAAGTCGCGGTTCCCGATCCACGCATGCGCAAACTTGCCGACATCGCCAAGTCGAAGGAACTGATCCCGACGCGCATCTCCTTCGTTGATATTGCAGGTCTCGTCCGTGGCGCCTCGAAGGGGGAAGGCCTCGGCAACCAGTTCCTTGCCAATATCCGCGAAGTCGATGCCATCGTGCATGTGCTGCGCTGCTTCGAAGACAGCGACATCACCCATGTCGAAGGCCGCATCAATCCGGTCGCCGATGCCGAGACGATCGAGACCGAGCTGATGCTAGCCGATCTCGAGAGCCTTGAGCGCCGTACCGAGCAGACGCGCAAGCGCGCTACCGGCAAGGACAAGGAATCCATGGCGATGCTGCCGATCATGGATGCGTCGCTCGCATTGCTTCAGGAAGGCAAGCCGGTGCGCACGCTGCTGTCGAAACTCGACGCCGAAGAGATCCGCATCCTCAAGAGTCTGAACCTTCTGACCTCGCACCCGGTGCTCTACGTCTGCAACGTCGCCGAAGGCGATGCCGCAACCGGCAACGAGCACACGGCCGCCGTCGCCGCCATGGCCAAGGAGCAGAATTCGGAAGTCGTCATCATCTCCGCCGCCATCGAGGCGGAAGTGGCGCAGCTGCCCGACGAAGAAGCGAAGGAATTCCTCTCCGCGCTCGGCCTCGATGAAGCCGGCCTCGACCGTCTGATCCGTGCCGGCTACAAGCTCCTGCACCTCATTACCTACTTCACCGTAGGCCCGAAGGAGACGCGTGCCTGGACGATCGAACAGGGCACGAAGGCGCCGCAGGCGGCCGGCGTGATCCATTCGGATTTCGAACGCGGCTTCATCCGCGCCAACACGATCGCCTATGACGATTATATCGCCTACAACGGCGAAACCGGCGCGAAGGAAGCCGGCAAGGCACGCGACGAAGGCAAGGAATATGTCGTCCAGGACGGCGACGTCATTCACTTCCGCTTCAACACCTGATCGCTTTTCGGATGCCGGCGCCTAAGCAATTTCAGGAAAAGTGCGAAGCGGCTTTCCGTCCGGAATTGCGTTAAAACAAAAGGATAGAGCGTTTTCGCGATTCGAAGAAAAGCGAAAAACTCTATCTGAGCGCCGGCAATCTCGCCTGCACGCCGGCGGGCAGGCGCCGCACGATAAGGCGGCGCAGATCGGTCCAGCCGATGCCGATCACGAGGACGACCAGACCTACAATCATCAACACCAGGAAGCCGACCTTGTCGAGCCCGGCATTGTTGTGCCTGAGGATGGCTGCCGTCGCCAAGCCCAGCGATACGAGGCCGGCGGTCACGAAAGCGCGGCGATCGATGACAAGCCCGATCAGCATCATCACCAGCACCGCCACGAGGACCGTCACCGCCTGCAGATAGCCACCGAAGAGGGCATCGGTGAGATTGGTGAAGACGATGCCGCTGCTGGCGAGCTCGAGGCGCAGGGCCAAGAGGATCGTCGAATAAAGCAGAGCCGGCGCCGTTGCGAGATGCAGCCAGAAGGCCACGTCGGAACGGCGCGTAACCCTCTGCGGGTCGCTGAGATCATAACGCATTGCCAATGCAAAGCTGCTAAGAGCAGTCACCAGCAAGATCATCATCGTCTGGATGGGGTAATCCGCCGGCACATTCGAAGAGCCAGCTACCGTGCCGGCGACATAGAAGACCGCGGCGAGAAACAGGCCGAACAGTGAAAACAGGAACAAAGCCAGCGACAGCGGCACGCGGTAGCGCCAGTAAAACAATGCCAGCGACAGCGGGAATGGCGCCACCAGGACGATTGCGCCGATCGTAAAATTATCGCTCAGCGTCGGTGTGGAACTCACATAGCTGACCATCATGTAGAAAACCCAGACAACGAGCGCGACGGTCAAGACCACGGCCGGAAGCGCCAGCCGCTGTCGGCGCACCAGGATCTCGGCCAGGACGACGATTGCCAGCAAGGGCGCATAGCGGTTCGCGAGCCCCCATAGCCCGATGAGCAGAACGACGAGACCGATGGTGATGAGCACATCGTGAAAGCCTCGCACGAAACGCGGCGCTTCCGTATCTTCCAGAGGGTTGGGATCATCCGGAAAACGCGGTGCCGAGAGACCCTGTCCGGTCGGCAACGCACCGATGTTCTTGTCCGCCAGATAGGGCAGCAATCTCTCGGCCTGACTGGAGGAAATGATCCCCGCGCCTGCTGCTTCTTCCAGTGCGACTTTGAGTTCGCTCATTCTAGCTCTCATACCATCTTGCCACGACCCAAGCCTCAACATATCGCCAGCATACAATCAAGGGCTGTCGGCGGCCAATAGACAGTCATCGTCGTCCCTTCCTTATATTGACCGTGAAAATGCTTGCGCCACCACGGCCGGCCATGCGATTTGCCGATAAACGAGACGTGGAGGAGGAGAGAAGACATGACGAAATTCGTCTACGAAGACTTCCAGCCGGGGCGAGAATTTCCGCTCGGCCCGAAACATGTAACGGCGGGGGAGATCATCGAATTCGCCAGGGAATTCGATCCGCAGCCGATGCATCTGGATGAGGAAGCGGGCCGCGCCAGCATTCTCGGCGGCCTTGCCGCTTCCGGCTGGCACACCTCGGCGGTGTTCATGCGCATGATGTGCGATTCCTATCTCCTTGCCACCGATGCGCAAGGCGCGCCGGGCATCGATTTTATGGAGTGGAAAAAGCCGGTTCTGGCTGATGATACCCTGTCGGGCCGATCGATCGTCGTCGAGGCCCGTCCCATGCGCTCCCGTCCGGGTATCGGCATCGTCAGGTTCCGCCATGAGGTCGAAAACCAGCGCGGCGAACTGGTCTGCCTCGGAGAGAACGCGGTCATGATCCGCATGCGCAGCGTCGCGGAGGTTTCGGCATGAAGATGAGCGACCTTTACGCTGTCGGCGAACGCATCGACATCGGCAGCCATACGTTTACGCCGGAAGGCATCGTGCACTTTGCCTCGCGCTTCGATCCACAGATCTTCCATATGGATGCGGAAGCGGCCAAGCACTCCCTGTTCGGCGGTCTCTGCGCTTCCGGCTGGCATAGCTGCTCTATGTGGATGCGCAGCTTCGTCGATTTTTGGAAGTCCGAACAGGCCCGGTTGATTGCCGAAGGCAAGACGCCGCCCATCCTCGGCCCCTCGCCTGGCTTCAAAAACCTGCAATGGCTGCGGCCCGTCTTCGCCGGTGATACGATCAGCTATGGCGTCACGATCCTTGACAGCCGCCCATTGGCCTCGCGCGCTGGCTGGACGCTCTATACGCTCGCCTGCGATGGAGTGAACCAGGACGGCGCTCCGGCCCTGCGCTTCGAAAGCGGCGTTCTGGCTTTTGAATAGCGAGCTGCGGGGCCGTTCGGAGCGGCCCCAACAGTCCTTTCGGCCATTTAGTGGCCGGCGAATTCCACCAGCGTATGTACCGGCACGTCAAGCTCCTCGAGCTTCCTGCGGCCGCCAAGATCAGGCAGGTCGATGACAAAGCAGGCGGCAACCACTTCGGCACCGATCTGGCGCAGAAGCTTCGTCGCGCCGACGGCGGTGCCGCCCGTCGCGATCAGATCGTCGACGAGAATGACCCTCTCACCCGGATTGACCGCATCACGGTGCATCTCCATTTCGTCGACACCATATTCCAGGCTGTAAGCGATGCGGACGATATCGTGCGGCAGCTTGCCCTTCTTGCGGATCGGCACGAAGCCGGACGACAGCTGGTGCGCCACCGCGCCCCCGAGAATGAAGCCGCGTGCTTCCATACCGGCAACCTTGTCGATCTTCGTGCCGGCGTAAGGCTGTACCAGCGCATCGACGGCACGGCGGAATGCTCTGGCATCGCCAAGCATCGTCGTGATGTCGCGAAAGATGATGCCGGGCTTGGGGTAATCCGGAATGGAGCGGATGCTGGCGGCAAGCTCCGAAGCAATAGTGTTCATCAAATATAGTCTCTCAGGCTGTGATAGGGCCGGCTGCACCCTATCAATACCAGGGCGCTATACCAACAAAAAAGGCGGCCTCGCCGGGCCGCCTTTTCTCGATCATTGTGCGATGCTCAGTGAGCGCCGGCCTTGGCATAGACGGAACGCTTGGTGAGATAAATCAAGATTGAGAAGATCAGCAGGAACACCATGACCATGAATCCGAGGTGCTTGCGATCTTCCAGATGCGGCTCGGATGTCCACATCAGGAAGGCAGATACGTCGCGAGCGTATTGATCCACCGTCTGCGGCGAACCGTCGTCGTAGGTCACCTGACCATCCGAAAGCGGCTTCGGCATCGCAAAGGTCGCGGCCGCATCGAAATACGGATTGTAGTGCGAGTTTTGCGGCACCTTAAAACCGGCCGGCGGCTCTTCATAGCCGGTCAGCAGCGAGTAGATATAGTCCGGTCCACCTTCCTGATACTGCGTGAAGATATCGAAGATGAATTGCGGGAAGCCGCGCTCGATTTCGCGTGCCTTGGCAAGCAGCGACATGTCGGGCGGCACGGCGCCGTTGTTGGAGGCAGCGGCAGCCTCGTCATTCGGGAACGGCGAGTTGAAATGGTCAGACGGAAGCGCCTTGCGGGTGAACATCTCACCCTGAGGGTTCGGGCCGTCCTGCACTTCGTAATTGGCGGCAAAGGCCTTCACCTGTGCTTCCGTATAGCCGAGGTCTTCCAGCGTGCGGTAAGCCACCAGCTTCATCGAATGGCAGGCCGAACAGACTTCCGTATAGACCTTGAGGCCGCGCTGAAGCTGAGCCTTGTCATAATAGCCGAATGGGCCGGAGAAGGTCCAATGCTGCTCGCGCGGCTCCTTCAGCGGATAGTGCGGCGTCTCTGCTTCTGCAGCAGGCTTCGTTTCCGCAGCGATCACGGCGGCGGTCGAAAGGCCTCCGATGAGCGTCAGGGATAGAAGACCGACAACAAGTTTTTTCATCGTTTTCTTCCTCTATCGCCGGTTATGCTTGAACCGAAGCGGCAACTTTACCGCCTTGTTTCTCAAGAACCGCTTCCGTAATCGAATTTGGAATGCGCCTCGGTGTCTCGACAATGCCGAGAACCGGCATGATGACAAGGAAGAAGAGGAAGTAGAACAGCGTCGCAAACTGCGCAGCCGTGGTGTAGATGCCTTCCGCGGGCTGCGAGCCCAGCCAGCCGAGCAGGATGGCATCGGCTATGAACAGCCAGAAGAACAGCTTGTACCACGGGCGATAAACAGCTGAGCGGATCTTCGACGTATCGAGCCAGGGCAGGAAGAACAGCACGATGATGGCGCCGAACATCGTCAGAACGCCGCCGAGCTTGGAGTCGATCGGGCCAATGTTGAAGGTGATCGAGCGCAGCATCGCGTAGAACGGCAGGAAGTACCATTCCGGAACGATGTGAGCCGGCGTCTTCAGCGGGTTGGCCGGGATGTAGTTATCGGCATGACCAAGGAAGTTTGGCAGGTAGAATACGAAATAGGCGAAGACCAGCAGGAAGATGGAGACGCCAAGCGCATCCTTTAACGTCGCGTAGGGCGTGAAGGCAACAGTGTCGGTCTTCAGCTTGACTTCGACGCCGGTCGGGTTCGTCTGGCCGGTCACATGCAGCGCCCAGATATGCAGGATGACGACACCTGCAATCATGAATGGCAGCAGATAGTGCAGCGAGAAGAAGCGGTTGAGCGTCGGATCATCGACGGCGAAGCCGCCGAGCAGGAAGGTCTGGATCCAGTCGCCGACCCATGGAAAGGCCGAGAAGAAGCCGGTGATGACGGTCGCACCCCAGAAGGACATCTGGCCCCAAGGCAGAACGTAGCCCATGAAGGCGGTTGCCATCATCAGGAGGTAGATGATCACGCCGAGAATCCAGAGGATTTCGCGCGGCGCCTTGTAGGAGCCGTAGTAGAGGCCGCGGGCAATGTGCAGGTAGACGGCCACGAAGAAGAAAGATGCGCCGTTGGCGTGCATATAGCGCAATAGCCAGCCGTGATTGACGTCGCGGACGATCTTTTCGACCGAATTGAAGGCGATCGTCGTATTGGCCGCATAGTGCATGGCCAGCACAACGCCGGTCAGGATCTGCAGGACCAGCATCACGGCAAGCATGGCGCCGAAGGTGTAAGCGTAGTTCAGGTTGCGCGGGACCGGATAGGCGATGAAACTATCATAGACCATGCGCGGCAGCGGAAGCCGCGCGTCGACCCATTTTTCGAGCCCTGTGGATGGCTCGTAAGACGAATGACCACTCATGATTCAGCTCCCCCTCAACCGACCTTGATCTTCTTTTCCGACGTGAACGCATATTGCGGAATCGCAAGATTCATCGGCGCAGGCCCGTGGCGTATGCGGCCGGCGGTGTCGTAGACCGAACCATGGCAGGGACAGAACCACCCGCCATATTCCCCTGCCTGACCGAGCGGGATGCAGCCGAGATGGGTGCAGACGCCGATCATGACGAGCCAGTTTTCCTTGCCCTCGCCGGCCGAACGGGCAACGTCGGTTGCCTGTGCATCGGACGGAAGATTGGCGTTGCGAGCGACCGGATCTTTCAGGTCCGAAAGCTGCGTGCCCTTGGCATCCTCGATTTCTTTCTGCGTGCGGTTACGGATGAAGACGGGCTTACCGCGCCATTTCACCGTCAGGGACATGCCGGGCTCAAGGCTCGACACATCGACTTCGATGGATGCAAGAGCGAGTGTCGATGCGTCGGGCCGCATCTGGTCGATAAACGGCCATGCGACGGCAACTGCACCCACCGCACCGGCCATACCTGTCGTCAAATAAAGGAAATCGCGGCGAGTAGGCTCGCCGGTGGACTCAACTGTCGTACTATGCTCGCTCAAAGCTGCACATCCTCTTCCCGCAAACCACGGCAAAAACCGCGGTACCCCTCTCACTAACGGCGAATCAATGCGACCATAATTCCGCCATAGATTCCTCCGTAACCCGCTGCGTTCTAAGCTTGATCGCAAATTATGTCCAGTCTTGGCAAGGGGTCAGGGCACAATGTCGCGGCAAAACTGCGTTAATGCGTCGCAAGGCCGGAGCTCGATCATCCCCTTCTCCGCGGAGAGAAGTTAAGCACATGAAAAACTAGGGAATTCCGCAGCATTTTTCTCTGGCGCGACGCAAAATAAGCGATCAGCACAATACCGCACAGCGACAAAAATAATGAAAATTCCTCGAAACTCCGATCTCAACCTCTCCTTTCTCACCTGAACGCAGACCGAATTTCGTGCGCGATTCATCAGTGAACGCCATATTCCCTGCAACCCTACAAGAACTGTAAAACGGAGCGGGATCGACCGGTCAAGTTGCCAACGGTCGTGAGCGACGCATTGAGCGTCGAGCGCGAAATGCCGGTTGAACTGCAATTTCATTCAAGACCGGAAAACGCGATGCCTCGATATTGCCGCAAGCGATTATCGAGTGAGAGTCATGCACACTACACAAGCCGACGCCATGTATCGACAGCATCTGTGGTCGCTCGACACCTTGCCCGCGACAAGCCTACCAGACGGATATTTCACCGCGCGAAATCGTGTCGCATGAACATCGAGTTTCTGATCACGACCCTCATCATCGTCGCCTCTCCCGGCACCGGCACGATCTACACGCTTGCCGCCGGATTGTCTGGCGGCACGAGGGCGAGTGTGGTCGCCGCATTCGGCTGCACGCTTGGCATCATCCCGCATTTGCTTGCGGCGATAAGCGGCCTCGCCGCACTCCTGCACACCAGCGCCGTGGCGTTTCAAGCGCTCAAATGGCTCGGGGTGGCCTATCTGCTCTACATGGCTTGGTCGATGTTTTTGGAAAAGGGTATTTTGCGCATTGACGGCGCACCGACCGACAAGAGCACGCGACAGGTGATTGGCTCGGCAATCCTGATCAATTTGCTTAATCCCAAATTGTCGATCTTTTTCTTCGCCTTCCTGCCTCAATTCGTGACGCCGGATCAGACAAGCCCGATCATGCTGATGCTGAAGCTCAGCCTAGTCTTCATGGCGCTCACCTTCATCATCTTCGCAGCCTATGGCGTGTTCGCGGCCTACCTGCGCCGCCATATCGTCTCAAATCCGACTGTTCAGTCGTGGATGCGCCGAAGCTTCGCGACCGCATTCGGATTGCTCGCAGCGCAGCTTGCTCTGGCGAGCCGCTAATCCGCAGCATCGTCTTCCAGATTTCTTTGTTGCGTTTTGGATTTCTGAAAAATAGTCCCTCAGGAAACACAACTGGGGCACCTTGGCGCCCCAGTGGTCCGTCTCATTATTGTGCCGCCGTCTCGACCTCTTCATGGTCGGCGAGGAAACCGCCGGACTGGCGGCTCCAGAGTTCGGCATAGATGCCGCCCTGCTGGACCAGCGCCTGATGTGTGCCCATCTCGATGATCCGGCCCTTGTCGAGAACGACGAGGCGGTCCATCTCGGTCAGCGTCGACAGGCGGTGGGCGATGGCGATCACCGTCTTGCCATGCATCAGCGCGAAGAGGTTTTCCTGGATCGCCGCTTCCACTTCGGAATCGAGCGCCGATGTTGCCTCGTCGAGCACCAGGATCGGCGCGTCCTTCAGGAAGACGCGGGCGATGGCGATACGCTGCCGCTGGCCGCCTGACAATTTCACACCCCGCTCGCCGACCTGAGCGTCGAGCCCGGTGCGGCCATGCATATCCACCAGACCTTCGATGAAGTCCCAGGCATTGGCGCGCTTGGCCGCCTGGATGATGTCCTCATCGGTCGCGTCCGGACGGCCGTAGGCGATGTTGTCGCGGATCGAACGGTGCAGCAGCGAGGTGTCCTGCGTCACCACACCGATCATCGAGCGAAGGCTGTCCTGCGTGACACCCGCGATATCGTGGCCGTCGATGGTAATGCGGCCGCCCTCCAGATCGTAGAAGCGCAGCAGCAGGTTCATCAGCGTCGTCTTGCCGGCGCCGGAACGGCCGACAAGGCCGACCTTTTCGCCCGCGCGGATATCGAGGGTCAGATCCTCCATGACACCCTTCGCCTTGCCGTAATGGAAGCGAATGTGGTCGAAGCGGATCGCGCCCTGCTTGGCCACGATCGGCGATGCCGCGGGCTTGTCGACGATATCGTGCGGCTTCGTCATCATCTCCATGCCGTCATAGACGGTGCCGATGTTTTCGAAGAGCGCCGAAACTTCCCACATCACCCATTGCGACATGCCGTTGACGCGCATCGCAAGGCCGATGGCGATGGCGATGGAGCCGACCGAGATCGAGCCGCTGAGCCAGAACCAGATCGACAGAGCCGAGACGATGAACAGCGCCGCGCAGTTGTTGAAATAGACCGAGGCGTGGAACAGCGTCACCTTGCGCATCTGCTTGTGCACGGTATTGAGGAATTCCTCCATACCGGCCCTGGCATATGTCTCTTCGCGGCCCGCATGCGAGAACAGCTTCACCGTGGCGATGTTGGTGTAGCTGTCGACCACGCGGCCCGTCATCATCGAGCGCGCGTCGGCCTGCCGCGCGGCGATCTTGCGCAGCACCGGCACGAAATAGGCGACGATGGCGACATAGACGCCAAGCCAGACCAGGATCGGAATCATCAGCCGCCAGTCGGCCGCCGCGATGACGAGGATCATAGACAGGAAATAGGTGACGACGTAGACGAAGACATCGAGGATCTTCATGACCGTTTCGCGCACGGCAAGCGAGGTCTGCATCACCTTGGTGGCGACGCGGCCAGCGAACTCGTTCGCGAAAAAGGTCATGCTATGGCGCAGCAGGAAGCGGTGCATCTGCCAACGCGCGATCATCGGATAGTTGCCGAGCAGCACCTGGTGCATGATGAAGCTGTCGAGGATCGCCGCAGCCGGCAAGCCGATCAGCACCATCGCCCCCATCCAGAACAGCTTGTGCCATTCCGTCTGCAGGAAAGTCGCCTTATCCGCATGTGTCAGCCAATCGACGATATCGCCGAGGAACTGGAACAACGCGACCTCGCCGATCGCGATCGACATGGTGAGAATGCTCATGACGATCAGCCACGGCAGGGCCGGCTTGGAATAATGCCAGCAGAAGGCGAAGAGGCCACGCGGCGGCGTATCCGGCACCTCGCTTGGAAATGGATTTAGTCGGCGTTCGAACCAGCTAAACATGGAAATGCTCCAAAGACTCGACCCTTCGACCACCCACTGCGCTGAAAGATCGCAGATTCATATGGTGGCCGGGCGGTAAAACGACGAGGCCATAGTGGCCGCGTAATGACTTAAAGAAGGGGGATACTTGCGAATATGCGCCTAGTAGCGCTCTTCAAATCCGTGGGTTCACGGCACCGAGGCGCAGCATCATAAACAAGATATCCATCTGAGCCTCCTTCTTTCGCAAGTTGTAGAGCACGCGTCTTTTAGCGCGACTTTTTCTGTTTGAAAAGCGAAATATGCCTGAAAAATGGGCTAAATCCTTCAATTCTGCTGATGGGAGACATCACAGAAATGAAGGACACGCGAAAAATCTGGGACAAATCCAGGCGATTTCGCTAGTTGCAACATATGACCAAGCTCCGCATCGCCCTCTACCAACCCGATATTCCCGGCAACACTGGCACGATCCTGCGGCTTGCCGCCTGCCTCGGCCTCGGCGTCGACATTATCGAGCCGGCCGGCTTCGACATATCCGACCGCAATCTGAAGCGCGCCGGCATGGATTATCTTGCCGCCGTCACCCTGACTAGACACGTCAATTGGGAGCGCTTCGAGGCATGGAGACGGGAAAGCGGACGTCGGCTGGTTCTCGCCTCGACGAAAGCGGCACGGCGCTATACGGATTTTGCTTACCGCGAAGACGATATCCTCTTGTTCGGCCGCGAAAGCGCCGGGGTGCCGGACCACGTGCATGACAGAGCCGATGGCCGCATCCTGATCCCCATGGTCGAGGGTCAGCGCTCGATCAATGTCGCCATGTCCGCCGCCATGATTTCAGGTGAAGCACTGCGGCAAACACAATGGCCGTCGTCCTCAGCACCGAGCCTGAATGTCGCACCGGAATAGACGTTGGCACGCCGGATAAAGTGTGAGAAGCTTCGCTCTGGAATGCTCTAACTCAGGCAGCCTTGACGAGGTGACCCATGTTCCAGACGGCATTCACGCTTTCCCTTACGCAGTTCGCACGTACATTGAGCCTCCCCGAACGGCTCCAGCACTCCCCTTTGCGCAACCTTGCGCTTGAAGGCCTTCGCCAGCGCAACCTCGCTCTCGATGCGCTGTACTACGACGTCAAGGTCATTACACCCGAAGAAGCTTTCTACATCAGTGACTCGCTCGCCGCCGAAGGCGCGATCCTGATCGTGCCGCCAAGCGGTCTTGGGGCGCTCACCCTCTGCGAAACCATCGATGAATTCGTCTTGCGCGGCGGCGGTAATGCCCGGGCGCTCGCAGTCGCCGGCATCGGCGGTTCCGCGCTCGGTGCGGCCGCCTTTGCCCGCAATGTGGCCGATGCGATCGACGCACCGGTCGCGGTCGTCGTCTCAGGCTACGGCATAGCCGATGCCATCACCGAAGCCTTCGGCGGGTCGCTTTTCTTCGGTCATTTGAGGGGGCTGCGGCCGCTGCTTGAAAGCCTGGATGATCTTGCCGGCCGGCCCAAGGTTGGAGCGCAGTGCGATGGAACTGCAGCTCGCACCAGCCTGGACACCAGAACCGCGCAGGCGCTTCTAGCCGACCCCCGCCTCTCCTTCCGTCTGCTGACCGGCCACTCCAAGGGAAACCTCGTGCTGTCAGCTGCACTCCATAACCTCTGTAAACAGGGGGAAGCACGGATCATCGAGCTGGCGCGGCATGCAAAGATCGTGACGATCGGCGCACGCATCGCTATGCCGCCTGTTTTCACGGATGTCGTCGACGTCATGGGGGAATGGGACTGGTTCGGCGAGATCAACTCCCGAGCATTCATTCATGCCGATCGGCGCGTTGCGCAAGCGTGGCATCACACGAACACCGACTTGGGCGGGCATCTGCCTGTAACAACCACACTCCGGGAAATCCTTGCGGCATCGCCAATCGTCGGGAGCCCCAAAACAGCGGAACACCAGGACGAGACGCTCGGCGCGATATCCAAACCAGCAATGCCGAACACGGAGGCTCCCTTGCCTGCCGTTCCGGATGGAAGGCAAAAGGCAACAAGAGAAGCGGTCAAGAAAGCCTTCCCTGTCAGCATCGCGGCAGCAGCCCAGCCGACTGGATTCGGCGCGCCTGATGATGCGCAGTTAGCCAAGCCGCATTGAGCAATGCCGCAAGCCAATGATGTGCCGCAAGCATGCTGAAATATGCTTCGGCCTCTTCGCCCGTCGTGGCAGGCGGCTGTTTCGTCCAGTTCAATCCGCCGATGGCAGACGCCGCATGGTGAACTCGATGCGATCGCCGTCGACCTGGCGCCAGCTTTCGACTTCGGTCCAATAGGCAGCCTTGGGGAATTCGTTGAACCATTCGCGCGCCTTTTCGCGCGCTTCCGGGCGACTGAGACAAAAGGTCTCGCGAACGAATTCGCTCTTTCCACCGGCGGGATGGTCCTGCCGGTAACGGAATATTCTGTTTCTCAACCCATCCAGGGGCGGCGGTCCGGGTATCTTCATGATAAAACCTCGCCTTTGAGAGAGGGAACATAATACCGCAGTGTGAAATTTGCGAGTCGATTCTCCTGCGGCGTTGCTGCACTGGCTGCGCCGCAATCTTGCTGATATTCCAAATCACGATACATACGGTGCGAATCGCGGGCCGCCGGCTGCTCGCATCGTCGGAGAGCGTGAATGGAACGACCCAATCTTCCCAAGGGATTACCCGAGGATATTGAAGAAAAGAAGGAGGCAGCGCGACACTGGTTCGAAGGCCTGCGCGACACGATCTGCGCGGAGTTCGAGCTGCTGGAAAGCGAGCTGACCGGCCCTCTTTCCGACCAGGAACCGGGCCGCTTCATCGCCAAGGACTGGCAGCGCGACAAGGGCCAGGGCGGCGGTGGCCGCATGTCGATGATGGAGGGCCGCGTCTTCGAAAAGGTCGGCGTCCACACCTCGACAGTCTATGGCGAATTCTCTCCCGACTTTCGCAGCCAGATTCCTGGCGCCGAGGAAGATCCTCGCTTTTGGGCCTCGGGGCTCTCGCTGATCGCCCACCCCGTCAATCCGAATGTGCCGGCCGTGCATATGAACACCCGCATGGTGGTGACGACGAGCCAATGGTTCGGCGGCGGCGCCGACCTGACGCCAGTGCTCGATCGCCGCCGCACCCAGGAAGATCCGGACAGCGCCCTCTTCCATCGCGCCATGCAGATCGTCTGCGATCGTCATGCCATCGCCGACTATCAACGATACAAGAGCTGGTGCGACGAATATTTCTTCCTGAAGCACCGCAACGAGCCGCGCGGCATCGGCGGCATCTTCTTCGACTGGCTGCATTCGACAGAGGAAGCCGGTGGCTGGAACGCGGATTTCGCCTTCACGCGCGACGTCGGCCGCGCCTTCGCGATGGTCTATCCGCGCATCGTCCGATCCAATTTCAACGAAACATGGACGGAAGAAGACCGCGACGAGCAATTAATTCGCCGCGGACGTTATGTGGAGTTCAATTTGCTCTACGATAGGGGTACAATATTCGGGTTGAAGACAGGCGGTAACGTCGAGTCGATCCTATCGTCTCTGCCGCCGGTGGTGCGTTGGCCTTGAGGCGTGTCGCGTAAGCTGGGCGGCAATTTTGCGATCGCGGCATGCGGGAAACTTCAAGCGCAACAAACGATTGAAAGATCGCGATGCGCTTGGATGTTCAACATTAAATGATCGGACAACGCCCTGAAATCAGCGGGAGGAGTGCCTAAGTGACCTAATGCTCGTTCAATCGGAGGAGGTTGTAATGGCAGCAGAGAAACAAGTCACGGAAGCTTCGAAGGAACAGAAACTATCGCGCACCGTCGATAGTCCGGAGTTCATCATCCGACTGGCAGAGGATATGCGGACCCGCAGTGGATCCGATCTACCGCTCTCCTGCTTCCTGGAGCAGGTGAGGATGCAGCTGGCGGGCAAATCTCCAAGCGATATCGCCCGCTTCGCGGCCGATCGTTCGGCCAAGCAGGCGCCTATCACACGATATCAATCCTCGGATTGCTTCAAATCCTGGGCAATGCCGGATTAATGTCCGGAAGGCCGCCACCGGCAAGCGGAAGGCTTGCCGAACGGCAGAAACCTTTTCTCGTTCGTTGCGTTTAGGCCTTCAGGTCCTTTGTAGGGCGAGAATCCGTTGAAAGATGAGGAGGAAGATATGCGACTGTTCGAATGTGGTACGCTCGTGCCCGGCTGCGCCTGGCACACCCGCGCCAAGGATGACGCCGAGGTGGTGCGCCGCGCGGTCGAGCACATGCGCGAAGCGCATGGCGAAACCATCATCCGCGAAAACATGGTCGACAATATCAAGGCCCGGATTCGCGACGAGGCCAACGCGGCCTGATTGGCGGGCCTGCCGCTAATCAGGCCTCATTATCAGGCATTGGCCAAATCCTTGAGTCGGGCGAGAAGGCTCGCCCGGTTCATCGCAAAATTCGCGTCAAGCCACTCCTGCTCGAGTTTGCCGAGAAGCTCGCCCACGCGCGGCCCGGCACCGACGCCCGCGGCAAGCGCATCCGCGCCATTAAGCGGGAAAGCAGGCTTCTTCCAGTTTGCCGTTCGTTCCAGCAATTTCCCAAGCCGCGCCACGCGCGCCATTTCCTCGAAATCGCCCTCCGCCTTGCTGCGGGCAACGGCCAGCGCGAGCTTCAGGCGAACCGCAACGCCGGTTTGATCATGGCGATAAAGCAGGCGATCGAAGGCCACTTCCGAGATGTCGTCCTTGACGATCGGCGCATTCGCCCAAGCCTGCAGATAGGCGCCTTCCGCTTTCGAGAGGCGCAGCCGCTCGGCAAGCTTGGCAAGCCTTGCCGCATCGGGCGGTGCGATGGCAGCAAGGCGAAGCAGAGCCTCCGCCGGCCAACCGAGAGCCTGTTCGGCGGCGATCAGTCCGGGAATGGCGTCGATCCCCCATTTCTCGGTTTCCGGCAGCACTTCGGTCAAAATGCCGATCTGGCGCATCCAGAGCAGCGCCCTGCCCGGGTCAGGAGCCGCCAGCAGCTTCTTCATTTCCGACCAGACACGCTCGGCTGAGAGCGTCGAAATCTTTGATTTTGCAGCAGCACAGGCGCGCAAGCCCTCCGCATCGGGGCGGCCGGTGCCGTAATAGGCGAAAAAGCGGAAGAAGCGCAGGATGCGCAAATGATCCTCGGCAATCCGCGTCGCGGCATCGCCGATGAAGCGGATATTGCGGCGCTCCAGATCGGCCAGCCCTCCGACGAGATCCATGACCTCGCCATCGGCAGATGCATAAAGCGCATTGATCGTCAGGTCCCGCCGCTCGGCATCAGCCTGCCAATCCCGGCTGAAGGCCACTACGGCACGGCGCCCGTCGGTTTCAACGTCGCGTCGCAACGTGGTGATTTCGAACGGCTTTCCATCGATGACCAAGGTGACCGTGCCATGCGCGATGCCGGTCGGCACCGCCTTGATTCCGGCGCCCTCGGCCCTTTCGACGACGGTTTCAGGCAACAGCGTCGTTGCTATATCGATATCGGCGACGGGCAGCCCCATCAAGCTGTTGCGGACGGCACCACCGACCACACGCCCCTCGCCGCCATCGGCATCGAGCAGCGCTAGCACCCGCTGCAATGCCTCATCGCGAAACCAGGCCTCATCGGCAACGGACGTCATCTATAGAGCCTTTCATAAAGTGTGCGGACGATACCCGCAGTAATGCCCCAGATCATGCGCTGCCCATAGGGCATGCGATAGAAATGGCGTTCAGTCCCCTGCCAGAGCATCGTGTCGGTCACGTGATGGTGGGGGTCCATCAGGAAGGAGAGCGGCACCTCGAAGGCATCCTCCACCTCGGTTGGATTGAGGGTCAGATGAAAACCGGGTTTTACCACGGCAAGAATGGGTGTGATGCGAAAGCCGGTCGCCGCCAGATAATGCGGCAGCCGCGCCACCGGCTCGATGAAGATGTCGGCAAGCCCGATTTCCTCCCCCGCTTCGCGCATCGCCGCCATCTCCGGCGACGCGTCTTCCGGATCGATGGCCCCGCCCGGAAAGGCGATCTGGCCGGAATGCTTGCGGAGCGTCGATGTCCGGAGCGTAAAAATGACCCTGGCATCGTCGCCGCTGTCGACGACGGGCACAAGCACCGCGGCATCCTTGAGCTTCAGGTCCGCCACCTGCGATATGGTCTCGGGATTGAGGAGATGATCGCCGTGATCGCGCCAGGCAAGCTCCACCGGCCCACCACTCTGATGAAGGGCGCGACGGCGGAACTCGTCCGCAGAATAAAGAGGGAATTCATTCATCGAGTAAGCGCATCCAATTCGGCAACCGGCATGACCGGAAAGATGGAGCTGCCGGAACGCACGCAGAAGATCTCTCGTCCGGCAATCACGACGGGTTCACCAAGCTCGATGAGATCGTACATGACCGCACGCGTCACCAGAGCCTCGAGCCGCCCGCGGACATGCAGATAAGGCTTCAGCTCGTCGTTCTCGCCGCGTATGACGAAGCGGATCGGATGATCTCTGCCAGCCTCGACGACATCGCCAACATTCGTGCGGAAGGTCAGCACCCGTCTGCCCTCACGCTCCGTCACGCTCATCTCGACGGCCACGAACGGCGCGTCGACGACGCGAATGCCCACCTTTTCCACAGGCGTGACGAGATAGGTCTTTCCATCCTCGTCCTTGCGCAGAACTGTGGAAAACAGCCGCACCAGCGGCGCGCGGCCGATCGGTGTGCCAAGATAGAACCAGGTGCCGTCAGCGCGGATCTCCATGTCGATATCGCCGCAGAATGGCGGATTCCAGCGATCGACTGGCGGCAGCCCCTTCTTGGAGCCGCCGCTATCGCCTGCCGCGCGCGAAATCAGCGCCGCGAGGCTTGCGGCATCGCCCGTTGTCCTGATTTCCTCGGTTGCCATTCTTCTGTCCCGGTTGGTCGTTAGTCAGGAATATGACAGTTCTCACGAGATAGTCATTTGAAACGTGCTTGTCAGCTATCTTGCTGGCGATAAGTTGTATTGATTATGAGGCAAATGTGTAACGTCTGCGAATCACGCGCACCGTTTTTCTGCCATTGGAGACGCAAATGGGCATGATCAAATCGACCGAAACGAGCCTCGATGAGCAGGCCATCATCGCCTCAGCCGAAAAGGCACTGGGCGATATCGCCCGCGTCCGCGAAGAGGTGTCGAAGGTCATCTTCGGCCAGGAAAGCGTCGTGGAAAACACGCTTCTGGCCGTGCTTGCCGGCGGTCATGCCCTGCTGGTCGGCGTGCCGGGTCTTGCCAAGACGAAGCTCGTGACCACGCTCGGCGCAGTCCTCGGCCTTGCCTCCAACCGTGTGCAGTTCACGCCGGACCTGATGCCCTCCGATATTCTTGGCTCCGAAGTCATGGACCAGGATGAAACCGGCCGCCGCTCTTTCCGGTTCGTCAAGGGTCCGGTTTTCGCGCAATTGCTGATGGCCGACGAAATCAACCGCGCCTCACCGCGCACACAGTCCGCCCTTCTGCAGTCCATGCAGGAATATCACGTCACCATCGCCGGCCAGCGTTATGACCTACCCGCTCCCTTCCACGTTCTCGCAACACAGAACCCGCTGGAGCAGGAAGGCACCTATCCGCTGCCGGAAGCCCAGCTCGACCGTTTCCTGCTGCAGGTCGATGTCGATTATCCCGAACTTGCCGACGAGCGCCGCATCCTGCTCGAAACCACAGGCTTGAGCGAAGTGACGCCGCAGGCTGTCATCGACGCCGAACGCTTGCTGGAAATCCAGCAGCTCATCCGCCAGATGCCCGTCAGCGATGGCGTTGTCGATGCGATCCTGTCACTCGTGCGCTCTGCCCGCCCGGGCCAGGGCAATGCCTCCACAGACAAGCATGTCGCCTGGGGTCCAGGCCCGCGTGCCGGCCAGGCGATGATGCTCTGCGCCCGTGCCCGCGCCCTTTACGAAGGCCGGCTTGCCCCGTCGATCGACGACATTCATGCACTTGCCGAGCCAGTATTGGAACATCGCATGGCGCTGACTTTTGCAGCCCGCGCCGAAGGCATGTCCGTGCGCGATGTCATTTCAGGGCTGGTCAAGCAGTCCAAGTCGTAACCCGGGTGTCGAGGAGAGTATAGCGCGTGGCATCCATCGGACAGACCGTCAGACCCACCTCAGGCAATGATGCCCTCTCCCGAGCCCGCAGCCGTGCCGCCCTCGTGCCGGATTGCCTCGTCGAAGCCAAGCGCATCGCCAACACGGTCATTGCCGGATGGCACGGTCGGCGCAAGCGCGGCATCGGCGAGAATTTCTGGCAGTTCCGCCCCTATACGGAAGGTGAAAGCCTGTCGCGCATCGACTGGCGGCGCTCGGCCCGCGACGATCATACCTATATCCGCGATCATGAATGGGAAGCCGCCCACACGATCTGGCTCTGGGCCGATCTCTCGCCATCCATGATGTATAAATCGACCTACGGCCATGTGTCCAAGGAGGGTCGCGCGCTCGTCCTCATGCTGGCGCTGGCGGAAATTCTGTCCCGCTCCGGTGAGCGCATCGGCTGCCCCGGCATCATGGAACCGGTTTCGACCCGCAATGCTGCCGAGCGCCTGGCCGCGGCGCTGATGCACACGCCGCTCGAGGGCGGCCTGCCGCAGACGGCGATGATCCGCGGCTGGAGCGATATCGTGCTGATCGGCGACTTTCTCGACGATGCCGATAGCGTCATGGGCAGGATCGGCCCCTTGGCCCGCCGTGGCTTGCGCGGCCATGTGATCGAGGTTGCCGACCCCGCCGAAGAACTCTTCCCCTATAGCGGGCGCACCGAGTTCAGCGACCCAGAAACGGGCTCGAAGCTGATCGCCGGCCGCGCGGAAAACCTGCGTGACGATTATCAGCGCGCCTACCTCGCGCGGCGCGAAAATCTCGGCCAGTCGCTGCGTCATCTCGGCTGGACCTTCGTCAGCCACCGCACGGACCGGCTGGCTTCCGAAGCCCTGGTCGCCGTTCATATGTATCTCTCAGGCATGCCCGCGAGGGTCGCGTCAGGAGGCCAGCCTTGAGCGGCCTCTCCTTTGCATTCGCTTCGCCGGCCATCTTGGCAGCGCTCATTCTGCTTCCCGCGATCTGGTGGCTGCTGCGCTTGACGCCGCCGCAGCCGCGCACCGAAGTGTTCCCGCCGCTGCGCATTCTGGCGAGCATCCTCAAGCGCGAGGAGACGCCGGCCCGCAGCCCTTGGTGGCTGACGCTGCTGCGCATGCTGCTTGCCGCCCTCGTCATTCTCGCCATCGCCAATCCCATGTTCAATCCGCGCACCAATACGCTCTCGAGCGGCGGCCCGCTGGTGCTGATGATCGACAATAGCTGGGCGAGCGTCTCCGACTGGGAACGCCGCGTGCGCACGGCCGACGCTCTGATCGACGATGCCGACGCCAAGGGCATTCCCGTTTCGATCGCCTTCACCGCCGAACAGGGCAACGACGCGACGCCGGGCGCGGCGACATCGGCCCGCGACAAGCTGCATGCGATGAACCCAAGACCGCTGGTGCCGGATCGGCAACGCACCGCCGATGCCGTCAAGGCGGCGCTGAACGGCAGCAAGGCCGGCACCATCGCGTTCATCTCCGACGGTGTCGAGAGCAAGGACAAGGACGATATCGTCAGCCGCCTTGCTGCGCTGCAGCCAAGCGAGCTGCGGCTCATCGAGGGCGATGGCCACGATATCATGGCACTCACCGGCGCAGCCAATACCGCCAGCAACATGACCGTCACGGCAACACGGCTGGACGGTAGCGGCCCGATGCGCCTCGGGCTGACGGCACAGGACAATCAGGGACGGCCGATCGCCGCCGGTTCGCTTGATTTCGCGGGCGGCCAGACGGTTGCGACCGGCTCTATCGCCGCGCCCTTCGAAATGCGCAATGATTTCGCCCGCATCAGCATCGACCGTCAGGCCAGCGCCGGCAGCGTATACCTATTGGACGACGGTTTTCGCCGCCGCCGCGTGGCGCTCCTCTCGGGTCAGGCCGCCGACGAATTCCAGCCGATCCTGTCGCCACTCTATTATATCCAGCGCGCGCTTCAGCCCTATGCCGATCTGACTCAGCCCAACAGCGCCGATCTGGCGAAGTCGATCCCGCAACTGCTCGCGGGCAATCCCTCCGTCATCATCATGGCCGATGTCGGCCGCCTGCCGCAGGAAACCTATGCGCCGCTGCAGAAGTGGATCGAGAATGGCGGTACGCTTGTCCGCTTTGCCGGCCCGCGCCTTGCCGCGGCACCCGCCGACGATCCTTTGGTCCCGGTCACATTGCGGCAGGGCGAGCGCACGTTCGGCGGCGCCCTTTCCTGGGCCGAACCGCAGCCGCTTGCCGATTTTCCGTCGTTCGGTCCCTTCGCTGGCATGCCGAAGCCGAACAATGTCCTGATCAAGCGGCAGGTCCTGGCCGAGCCGACACCGGATCTGGCTGAGCGCACCTGGGCAAGCCTTGCCGATGGCACGCCGCTCGTCACGGAAAAGCAGATGCAGGCAGGCCGCATCGTGCTCTTCCACGTCAGTGCCGAGCCGCAATGGTCCGATCTGCCGATATCAGGCGATTTCGTCGAGATGCTGCGCCGTATCGTCCAGCTCTCGCGCGCCGGTGGCGTCGCGTCGGGACAAGGAGCTGCCAAGGCAAGCGAAGCGATGCCGCCCTACCGGCTCTTGACCGCCAAGGGCGTGTTGACCAGCGAGATCGGCAGTGCCCGCCCGCTGGAACCAAACAACAAGGGAGCCGCAGTCGCAAGCTTCGACAACCCGCCCGGCCTCTATGGTTCCGAAGAGGGCTTCAGCGCGCTCAATACCCTGCCGAGCGGCACAGCGCTCAAGCCGCTGGATGCCTCGGCAGCTGGTGCGGTCGCACGCGAGGGCCTGATCGGCGGCGAGGCCTGGTCGGCAAAGCCGATCCTCTTCACCCTCGCCTTCCTCCTCCTACTGGCGGACAGCATCATCGTGCTGTTTATGAACGGCGCCTTTCCGCGCCTGGGCAGATCGGCAAAGACGATCGCGGGTGGTGCGGCAATGCTGCTGCTGGCCGTCTCGCTCGCCATTTTCTTACATCCGGTAAGCGTCCTGGCCGACGATTCCAAACCGGGCGACGACACCATCTTCTCGCGGCTGGACAAGACACACCTTGCCTACGTCGTGACAGGAGAAACCGACGTCGATCACATTTCGGAGCGCGGGCTTGCGGGACTCTCCGACTATCTCACCTATCGCACGACGCTCGAACCCGGCCCGCCGGTCGGTGTGGATCTTGCAAAGGATGAACTCGCCTTTTATCCGCTGATCTATTGGCCGATTTCTGCAACCGCACCCATGCCGTCTAATGACGCCATCAATCGCATCGACGCCTATATGCGCAATGGCGGCACCGTGCTCTTCGACACCCGCGACGCCATCGATACGATGGGCGACACCTCGTCGCCAAGCCTGAACGGTCAGCGGCTGCAGCAAATCCTCGCCAATCTCGACATCCCTCCCCTGGAGCCGGTGCCTGCGGGCCATGTGCTGACCAAGTCCTTCTATCTGCTGTCGAGCTTCCCCGGGCGCTATGCAGACAGCCCGCTCTGGGTGGAGGCACGCCAGGATTCGCGTCGCGATGCGAATGCGGTCGCGACCTCCGACGGGGTGACTCCGATCATGATCACCGGCAATGATTTTGCCGGCGCCTGGGCCGTGGCCGACAATGGCTCGCCGCTGCTGCCGACCGTGCCTCCGGACGAGACCCAGCGCGAATATGCCTACCGCACGGGCGTCAACATCATGATGTACATGCTGACCGGAAATTATAAGTCCGATCAGGTCCACGTTCCCGATATCCTGCAGCGCTTGGGGCAATAATATGAATATCGGCTTTGCCCCCTTCCTTCCCTGGCCCGTGCTTGCCGCTTTGGCGGTGCTGACGCTCGCCATCGCGGCGCTCGCAATCTACAGGCGCCTGCGGGGCGGCTGGATTCGCGCTCTGGCGGGCATCGCTCTGCTTGCGGCACTCGCCAACCCGGTGCTGATGCAGGAAGATAGGGATCAGCTATCGACGATCGTTCCCGTCGTCGTTGACCGCAGCCTCAGCCAGCAGACGCCGGAACGTACCAAAATGACGGACGAAGCCCTGGCGATGCTCAAGGATCGGCTGGCCCAATTTCCCCGCATTGAGCCGCGCATTGTGGAATTCCGCGATCCGGCGGAATCGGAATCACCGTCGACACGGCTTTTCTCTGCGTTATCCTCGTCGATCGCGGACGTGCCACCGGCCCGTATCGGCGGTGCCATCTTTCTGAGCGATGGCCAGATCCATGATATCCCCGGTGTCAATCAGCAGCTCGGCTTCGACGCGCCCGTCCACGGGCTGATCACAGGCAAGCCGGACGAATTCGATCGCCGCATAGAGATCGTGCGCGCCCCGCGCTTCGGCATCGTCAATGATGAACAGCAGCTGGTCTTTCGCGTCGTTGACGACGGCAAGAGCCCTGGCGGTACCGCAGCAGTCACAGTCAAGATGAATGGCGACGAGATTGCCACACTGCAGGCCACGCCCGGCCAGGATACACCCTTCAGCTTCAAGGTGCCGCGCGCCGGCAACAATGTCCTCGAATTTGCAGTCGCCGAAGTGCCTGGCGAAGTCACCGGCATCAACAATCAGACGGTCCAAGTGATCGAAGGCATCCGTCAGAACATGCGCGTTCTCCTCGTTTCGGGTGAACCGCATGCCGGCGAACGTGCCTGGCGCAACCTTTTGAAATCGGACGCATCGGTCGATCTCGTGCATTTCACCATCCTGCGTCCGCCGGACAAGCAGGACGGCACGCCGATCAATGAGCTGTCGCTGATCGCCTTTCCCACACGCGAGCTCTTCGTCGATAAGATCAATTCTTTCGACCTGATCATCTTTGACCGCTATCAGGACCGTCAGAACGTCCTGCCGACGATCTATTATGATTACATGGCTCAATATGTCGAAAATGGCGGCGCCTTGCTTGTCGCGGCCGGCCCCGAACATGCCGGCGGCAGCTCGATCGCTCTGACGCCGCTTGCCTCGGTCCTGCCGGCCGAGCCGACGGGCCAGATGATCGAGAAAGCTTTCTATCCGCGCCTGTCGGACCAGGGCAAGAAACACCCCGTCACGCGGGGGCTGGACGGCTCCGAAACCGAGCCACCGCATTGGGGCCGCTGGTTCCGCAGCGTGGATGTGGAGAGGCCGCAAGGCCAGACGGTGATGGTCGGCGCCGATAGCAGTCCCCTGTTGGTGCTGAACCGCGTCGGCCAGGGTCGTGTCGCCATGCTGCTCTCCGACGAAGGCTGGCTGTGGGCGCGCGGTTTCGAAGGCGGCGGCCCGCATGTGTCGCTCTACCGTCGCATTGCCCATTGGCTGCTGAAGGAGCCGTCGCTGGAAGAAGAAGCCCTGACCGCCAATGCCGCCGGGCGCACGCTGCAGGTAACGCGCCAGACGATCGGCAACGATCCCGGTCCCGCCACGATCAAAACGCCATCGGGCAAGACGGACACCCTGCCGCTGAAGCAGACGCAGCCAGGTCTCTATCAGGCGGAGAAGCATATGGGCGAGATCGGCCTCTACCAGATCGCCAGCGGCAATCTGTCGACGCTGGTCCATATCGGCGCCATCGACGCTCCGGAATTCAAGGCCATGATCTCGACCACCGAAACACTGAAACCGCTCGCACAGAAGACCAAGGGTCTCGTTACCCGCGTTGCCGGTGCAAATGGCGGCGTGACGGTGCCGCAGGTTCTGCCGGTTCGCGGCGCCGTTCGCGTCGCCGACGGTCAGCGCCTGACCATCCGCATGACCGACGAAACCGTGCTGAAGGGGATCAATACCCTGCCCTTGTTTGCAGGCTTTGCCGGTCTCGCCGCCCTCCTCTTTGCTTTCTCCGCCACGTGGTGGCGCGAAGGACGGTGACCATGAAGATCGACGTGACCGATACGCCATCGGAAAGCGACCTTGCGGCTATCAGCGAAGGATTGACGGCGTTCAACACCGCGGACGTCGGGCCATCCGCTCGGCAATCCCTGGCTGTTCTGATCCGCGACGATACGGGCAAGACCATCGGCGGCATATCCGGCTATACCGCCTGGGGGTGGCTGTTCACGCAATGGCTTTTCGTGCCGGAAAGCCTGCGCGGCCAGGGCATGGCCGGAAAGCTTCTGGACGCGGCGGAAGCGGAAGCAAGCGCGCGTGGCTGTTTCGGCGCGTGGATCGATACCTTCAATCCACAGGCGCTGAAAGCCTATCAGCGGCAGGGTTATGCCGTCTTCGGCGAATTGCCGGATTTCCCGGCCGGTCGCAGCCGGTTCTTTCTGCAGAAGAAATTGTCGCCCCGCTGAGATTCGAGCGGGGCAATCTTTCGATGATGACGCCTTAGACGGCAATCGCCGTGAGCTGCACGACATCGTCCAGATCGTCGTCATCGTCTTCCACAGCTGCAGTGGAATCATCGCGCCATGCGATCGAGCCTTGCAGCCGCGCATGCGTGTCTGCGGCGATCGGCACCACCAGCACCCGGTTGGGATCGACAGGCCCCGGGAAGGTCAGTGCGTTGTAGGCAACCTTTTCGAAACCGAGCGGGCAATAATAGGGCGGATCACCGATCAGGATGACGGCTTCCGATCCCTTGCGCTGAGCAGCGGCCACCGCGATCCGCACAAGCTCGCGGCCGATCCCCTTGTTCTTGTGCGACGGACGTACGGCGAGCGGACCGAGGAGATGTCCCTTGACCGATCCGGCCAGCACCGGCGTCATCCGCACGGAGGCGATCGTTTCGCCATCATCGGCGCAGATGAAGGACAGCGAATGGTCATGCGGCCCTTGCTCGCGAATGCGAGCAGCGGCACGGGTAAACCGTCCAGGACCGAAAGCTTCTTCGTTGATGAGTTCGATTGCAGCGTCGTGCGACGCATCCTCAGTGAGGTAGACCAGATCGTGCTTGTACATTAGCCCAGACAACCAGTAGACGGACGATATTGTTCCCGAAAGCGCTCACGGAGCGTTCAAGATCATCGGCGTCGTCGCAGGCTTCTGGTTACTTTCATGACAAGGGTCCTTAAACCGTGAAAAGCCGGATAGCAGGAAATATTCGGCGCGTCCAATGCAAAATGCATCCAGTTGTTCATTCATGCAAGATCGGTCGACATCGTGTCTTTTCTCGACCTTGACGGCACCTATGACGCAGTGTTCATCATTTGCCGTCTCGAAATCCGGCGTGCATGCCGTATCTCTGGAGATAGAGTTCGGCAGTTTCCCGAAAGGATGAAGCAATGGGCATGTTGGTGGACGGCGTTTGGCATGACGTCTGGTACGATACCAAGGAGACGAAAGGCCATTTCAAGCGCGCCGCCTCGCAGTTTCGAAACTGGGTGACCGCCGATGGCAGCGCCGGCCCCACAGGCACCGGCGGCTTCAAGGCAGAGGCCGGCCGCTATCATCTCTATGTGGCACTTGCCTGCCCCTGGGCGCATCGGACCCTAATCTTCCGCAAGCTGAAGAAGCTGGAGGAGCTGATCTCCGTCTCGATCGTCGATCCGCTGATGGTTGAAAACGGCTGGGAATTCAAAGGAACGGACGGCGGTACCGTCGACCATCTCTTCGGCGCAACGAAGCTCTGGGAGGTCTACGTCAAAGCCGATCCGCATTATTCCGGCCGCGTGACCGTTCCCGTTCTATGGGACAAGCAGACCGGCACGATCGTCAACAACGAATCTGCCGAAATCATCCGCATGTTCAACACGGCCTTCGGCGGCCTGACCGGCTCCACGGCGGATTTCTATCCTACTGACTTGCGGGCCGACATCGATGCATTGAACGAGCGCGTCTACGATACCGTCAACAACGGCGTCTATAAGGCCGGCTTTGCGACGACGCAGGAAGCTTATCAGGAAAACGCGCTCCGTCTCTTCGAAACCCTCGACATGCTGGACCAACGACTGGCAACGCAGCGCTATCTATTCGGAGATCGCCTGACGGAGGCCGACTGGCGACTGTTCACGACGCTCGTCCGCTTCGATGCCGTCTATGTCGGGCATTTCAAATGCAACATCCGCCGCATCGCCGATTATGCCAACCTCTCGGCTTATCTGCGGGATCTCTATCAGGTCGCCGGCGTTGCGGAGACCGTCAATCTCGACCACATCAAGAACCACTATTATCGCAGCCACAAAACCATCAATCCGACAGGTATCGTCCCGATCGGGCCGGAACTGGATTTCGATCGCCCGCACGGGCGCGAGCGGCTTGCAAAAGTCGCCTGACCCAAGCCTCGGAGGCTACCAATAGCTGGAGGGAGCCTCCGCTCCTTCCAGCTCCTTAAGCCGGCGATAGGTTGCCTTTGTCGTGCCTGGCGGCAGCGCATCGACCGGAAAGAAGCCGCTTTCGACGATTTCGCGATCCGGTTTGCGCGGCGCGGTCTGGGTGACCTCGACGCGATAGAAGACGACGTGGTCGCGTTTGCTGGTGTGATTGTTGAAATAGACGTGAAAGAGCTGCGGCTTGCCTGAGATCACCAGATTGCCTTCCTCGCGCAGCTCCTTTTCAAGCGCCTGCTCCACAGTCTCATGGCGTTCGACGCCGCCGCCGGGCATATGCCACCCGGCGATATAGGAGTGCCGAACCAGAAAAATCCGCCCTTCGCCATCGAAGCAGGCGGCGCGCACGCCGATCGTCATGCTGCGGGTCAGCACGAAATAGACATGCAACGCGCGGCCGAACAGACGCACAGCCAAACTCTGCCTTTCGTCGCGTCGATTGTCTTCACTCATGCCTGAACCCCGGCATCGTGATTTGCAATCGGATCGAGGATGTATTTGTTTTGACAATAGAGTGGGCTATGTCTCATCCCATGTTCAAGCTCGCGCATATTTCCGATGTTCACCTTGGTCCGCTGCCACGTCTTTCGATCAGAGAACTCGCCTCCAAACGCATTACCGGATTTGTGAACTGGCACCGGAACCGGCGCAAGCATCTTTTTGGCGACACGCTTGATCTCCTTCTTGACGACATCAAGGCGAAACAGGTCGATCATCTGGCCGTAACCGGCGATCTCGTCAACCTAGCGAGCGGCATGGAGATCCAGACAGCTGCCGCATGGCTGAAGACTGTCGGCGATCCCTTTCACACATCCGTCGTTCCCGGCAACCACGATGCCTATGTGCCGGGCGCATACGAAAAGGCCATGCGCTCCTGGTATCCCTATGTCCGCGGCGACGAGGCTCCCGCCGAATGGCAGGAAGACCAGCGCATTTTCCCTTATCTGCGTATCCGCGGTCAGGTCGCTATTGTGGGATGCTCCACAGCCGTCGCCACCCCACCCTTTGCCGCAAGCGGCTTCTACTCCTCACGCCAGGCCCGCGAGACGGTGAATATACTGCGCGCAGTCGGGGATGCCGGGCTCTTTCGTGTCGTCATGATCCATCACCCGCCGATTCGCGGCGCGACTAGCTTCTACAAGCGGATGATCGGCATTCGCCGTTTCGCAGCCGTCATCTCCACCGGCGGCGCCGAACTCGTCTTGCACGGCCATACACATCTCAACACCCTGCACTGGCTGCGGGGACACATGGGTTCGGTTCCCGTCGTTGGGATCGCCTCCGCATCGCAAGGGGTCGGCGGATTGAAGCCGCGCGCTGCCTATAATCTCTTCTCCATCGCCGGCCGTCCCGGCGCCTGGGAACTGAAAGCGGAACGCTATAGCCTCAACGACAGTGGCAGCGGCGTCGACCCCGAAGGCTTCGATATTCTGGCGACCTGACGCGCTTTTTGCGTCGTCGCGCGCATCGTTTCGGTAGCGTTTTCTAAGATACGGAGCTACAATCGAAGCACTGAAATTCCGAAATAAGGGATGCATTGTGAGGAGCGACGCATGCCAGCTTTCGGAGCCTGTATCTGACCAGTTTACTGCTCCTTGGAGAGCTTGGGCCAACATTGGTGCAGTACGGGTTGGGACATTGTGGGATAGCGCATTAAGGATGACGGTCAAACGCGCGGGTGCTTTTGAAGACTTGCGAAACGGCAGGAAAATGGTTCATACCAGCACAGGACGATTATTCCGCTCACATCACCTTTCTTACGGGGAAGGCCGTCGATCGCGGAAGCAAATTGCCGATCTGACAACCTCCAACGCCTTCCTGGAACCATCATGCCAACGCCGGTAGCAGCCATCGATATCAGACGCGATCTGGTCGGTCTTCTTCCGAAGCTTCGCCGCTTTGCTGTGACGCTGACCGGCGATCTTGCCGAGGCGGACGAGCTTGTCCAAAACGTCTGTCAGCGCGGCATAGCCAAGTTCCACCTCTGGAACAGCGGCGGCAAGCTGGAAAGCTGGCTCTATACCATGGCCCGGCACCAATGGGTTGACGAAGCGCGACGTCACAAGCTGCGTCCCGCCGGCAAGGGCAATGCGCTGGAACAGGGCGATCCGGCATCACAAACCCATTTAAATCCGGTGGAAGCCGGTGAAGCGCATCGCCTGGTCACATCTTTGCCAGAAGGACTTGCCAGTGTCTTCCTGCTGGTCGATGTCGAAGGACACAGCTACAAGCAGGCGGCCGATGTTCTCGGCATCCCGTTGGCGGCGGTGACATCAAGGCTCTCCAGCGCACGCCTTTACCTCGCCTCCCAGGGTCATAGCCGCTCGTCCCGAAGGTTTTAAGCATTGCAAGATATGAAGAAAACGCCGCTCGAAGTCCGCTTGTCCGCCTTCATGGATGGCGAGACGAGCCGCGAAGAAAAAGAAGAGCTGGAAAAGCTCATTGCTTCCGACGCGGACGCCCGGCGTATTTTCGATGAGCTGAAACACGGCTCCGATGTCGGCCGCAAGGCTTTCGATGAGGTTCTGAAGGAGCCGGTACCGCTGGCGCTTGTTCGCTCCATCAAGAGCGCTCAGCCTCCGAAGACCCGAGAGCCATCTCCGCGTATTACCAGGCATTCGCTGAAACTGGCGCCGACGGGCAAGCAATCATTGGCCGCGGCCCTTATCCTGTTCGCCGTCGGCGGCGGCATCGGCTATCTTTTCGGCATGCAGCCCGCTGACGTCCCGGCGAGCCCTCCGCCGACCCCGTCACAGCTTATGACTCGCAACTGGCTGGACGATATTGCCGCCTACCACCGCATCTATGCGCGCCAGCCGCAGCATATGGTTGAGTTGCAGGCAAGCCAGTTGGACGAGATCGCCAAGTGGCTGGCAAGCACCGCCGGCGTCAAATTCAACGTTCCGGATCTCACAGCTGATGGTCTCGTCTTCCAGGGCGCGCGCATGTCCATCGCCGCCGGTAAGCCTGTCGGCCAGCTGATCTACAAGAACCTCGATGGCGATGTCGTCGCCATCTGCTTTACCAAGACGGACGGCATCGCCGACGACGATTTCAGCGAAACCATCAAGGACGATATCAGCATCGTATCCTGGCATCGCAACGGCACCACCTATGCGATCGTTGGCCCCTCCTCGAATGCGATGCTCGATCAGATCGCCAATCGGGTATCCTCGGAGATCTGACTGATATCCCATCCGTTTTGCCGCTTGCAGCCACCAGCCGGTCGATGGATAATAGGGTGCGGTAATCGTGTGGGGTCCGATAGTCTTGCTGGAGTTTCAACATGTCCGACGTTCTGCTGACCATTCCTGAAATCGACAGGCGTATTGCGGCGATCAGGGAAAATCTTCGCGAACTGATTGAGCAGGCAGCAGCCTTTTCCGGCGCCGCCGACGAAGAGCGGGCGTCCGAGCGGATAGCCGAACAGGAAGAAGAGCTCGAGCGTCTGACGAAGCGACGCGATGAACTTGCCAAAGGCCAGGCCTGAGCAAAATTCACCATTGAAACATATATATCCTCGGACAGCCTCGACGCGAGCCGTGTAAAGGACGGTATTCGCTCATCTATGTCGAACGATCCCCGATACAATTGCTGCTGACATCGGCACCGATACAAGCTATGTAGGTTGCAGCGACCAATGAGGAGAGCACTCTGATGAAAAATCACGGCACAGGAAACCACCGCTGAAAAGCAGTGCCGTGAAGGGCTGCTTTATCGGCCCGACCATCAGATTGATATCTTCGCCCTTGGAGGGCACTCATGTTTCGTCGCTTCGAAGATCTTGTCGATCCATTTCAGGATCATGACGAGCCGCAGCCATCACTCAAGGCCTGGCGCTATCTCCTAATTAACCTTCGTCCGTTTCGCACAGTCATGGCGATGAGCCTCAGCCTGACTGTCATCGGCGCGCTCATCGAGATCTGGCTCATCGGCTATTCCAGCAGGCTGGTGGATAATCTGGCCGTCGCCCGGCGGGAAGACTTTTGGGTATCCGAAGGGTTGGGCTTGCTCGCTGCAGCCGCCCTCGTCCTGATCGGAAGGCCGCTTACCGGTTATCTCCGCGAAAGCCTGGATGACATCGCGTTCCGGCCAAATGCCGAGACCCTGTTCCGTTGGCGGGCTCATCGTCACGTTCTTCGGCAATCAGTCGGCTGGTTTCGCCAGGATTTTTCCGGGCGTATCGCGAGCCAGGTGCGAGATATTGGCACCGCCGCAACGGGCGCCGCCTATGCCGTGCTGCACACGCTATCTTTCGTCACGATCTATGTGGCCGGCTCGCTCTGGCTGATGGCCTCGATCGACTCGCGCCTGATCTGGCCCCTCGTCGTCTGGCTTCTCTGCTATCTCGCACTGATGGCCTATGTCATCCCTCGCCTGCAGAAGGCCTCCGCGCAATATCAGGGAGCCTATGCCGAGCTGACGGGAATGCTGGTGGACAGCTATGCCAATATCGACCTCATTAAGCTTTTTGCCGATGCCAAGGCGGAAGACAAGGAAGCCCGTCGTCGTTTCGCTCAAACCCGCGAGACATTCGTTCGGGTGCAGAAGCTTGAGGTGCTTGTCAATTCGAGCATGCTGTTCCTCGGCAGTTTCCTCATCGTCGCGCTTGTCGGCTATGCGGTCGTCCTCTGGCAATCCGGTGGCGCGCCGCTAGGGCTGATCGCGGCATCACTCGCCTTGAGCTTCCGCATAACCGGCATGGCCGAATGGATGCTGGATGCCGTTTCCTCGCTCTTTGCCCATCTCGGCGCCATGCGGCAGTCACTGATGACCGTCTCGCAGCCGCTTGCGATTACCGATGCGCCGAACGCCGAGCCGCTTGCCGTCACCAAGGGCGAGATCGCCTTCCGGCAAATCACGCATCACTACGGCAAGGGAGATGGCGGGCTCGACGGCGTTTCGCTTCGAATTGCGGCAGGCCAGAAAGTCGGTCTTGTCGGCCGCTCCGGCACCGGCAAATCGACGCTGGTCAATCTGCTGCTTCGTTTCTTCGATCCGGAGGGTGGCATTATCGAAATCGACGGGCAGGATGTTCGGCAGGTGACGCAGGATAGCCTGCGCCGGCAGATTGCCGTGGTCGGCCAGGAGGCATCGCTCCTTCACCGCTCCATCCGCGATAACATCGCCCATGGCAATCCGCACTTTTCGGAAAATGCGATTCTGACTGCCGCCGAGAAGGCTGCCGCCAGCGATTTCATAGCAAAGCTGCGGGATCAGGAGGGGCGTACGGGCTTCGACGCTCACGCCGGCGAACGCGGCGTCCAGCTCTCGGGCGGTCAGAAGCAGCGCGTTGCAATTGCGCGCGCTATCCTGAAGGATGCCCCGATCCTGGTGCTCGATGAAGCAACCTCCGCCCTCGATTCCGAAGTCGAAGCCGAAATCCAGGATACGCTTTACGGCATCATGGAAGACAAGACCGTGATCGCCATCGCGCATCGCCTGTCGACCATCGCGCGCATGGACCGCATCGTCGTGCTCGATCACGGCCGCATCGTCGAGGACGGCACGCATGCGGAGCTGATCGCCCGGAACGGCATCTACGCGACGCTGTGGTCGCATCAATCCGGCGGCTTCATCGAAGACGACGAGCCGACGGCCGACTGACGCACAATAAAAAGCCCCCTCGAAAACCGAGGGGGCTTTCAAACCAGAACTGGAAGCCAGCCAGAACCTTAGGCCGCCTTGACTGCAAGCACCCGGTTTGCCGCCGAGACGATCGCCTCGAGGGATGCGGCAACGATATTGGTGTTGATGCCGGCGCCGAAAAGCTTGCCGCCCGCATAAGAGACCTCGACATAGGAGATCGCCGAAGCGTTGGAGCCATGCTGGAGCGAATGCTCGGAATAATCCTCGACCGACATCGGAATGCCGAGATAAATCGAGAGCGCATTGATGAAGCCGTCGATCGGGCCATTTCCCCTGCCTTCGATGCGCTTCACCTCGCCATTGTCTGTGATCTCGGCCGCGACGATGCGCTGTCCCTTATGCTCGGGATCGGCGAAAGTGTGGTGATCGACGAAGCGGATCCGCGCGTCCGGCTGCGTCACATAGCGCTCGATGAAATGTTCGTAGATGCGCTTCGACGGCAGTTCCTTGCCTTCCTCGTCGGTGATGCGCTGGATCTCCTCGCGATATTCCACCTGGAGATTGCGCGGCAGGTTCAAGCCGTAGTCCTGCTGCATGATATAAGCGATGCCGCCCTTGCCGGACTGCGAGTTGATGCGGATGATCGCCTCATAAGTGCGGCCGACATCCTGCGGGTCGATCGGCAGATAGGGCACTTCCCACACCGGATCGTTGGCGACCTTGGCAGCCTTCATGCCCTTGTTGATCGCATCCTGATGCGAGCCGGAGAAGGCGGTATAGACCAGCTCGCCGACGTAAGGATGACGCTCGCCAATCGCCATCTGGTTTGAATATTCGAAGACTTCCTTCATGCGCTCGATATTCGAGCAATCCAGCTCCGGATCGACCCCTTGCGTGAACATGTTCAGCGCCATGGTGACGACGTCGACATTGCCGGTGCGCTCACCATTGCCGAACAAGGTGCCTTCGACGCGATCGGCGCCCGCCATCAGCGCCAGCTCGGCGGCGGCGATGCCGGTGCCGCGGTCATTGTGTGGATGCAGGGAGATGATCAGGTTTTCGCGGTTGTCGAGATTGCGGCACATCCACTCGATCTGGTCGGCATAGATGTTCGGCGTCGCCATTTCGACCGTCGACGGCAGATTGATGATCAACTTGTTATCAGGCGTCGGTTTCACGACGTCGATGACGGCGTTGCAGATCTCCAAAGCCACGTCCAGCTCGGTGCCGGTGAAGCTCTCCGGCGAATATTCGAAGCGATAGCCGCCGCCGGCCTTGGCCGCCATGTCGGTGATCATCTTGGCCGCATCGACGGCGATCTGCTTGATGCCCTGCACATCCTTGGCGAACACAACGCGGCGCTGCAACTCGCTGGTGGAATTGTAGAAATGGACGATCGGCTTATTGGCGCCTTCCAGAGCCTCGAAGGTGCGGGTGATCAATTCCGGGCGGCACTGGACCAGAACCTGCAGCGATACGTCGGCAGGCACATTGCCTTGCTCGATGCACCAACGGGCAAAGTCGAAGTCGGTCTGCGAAGCCGACGGGAAGCCGATCTCGATTTCCTTGAAGCCCATATCCAGCAGCAGCTGGAACATGCGCGCCTTGCGGTCATGGCCCATGGGATCGACAAGCGCCTGATTGCCGTCGCGCAGGTCGACCGAGCACCAGATCGGCGCCTTGGTGATGACCTTGGACGGCCAGGTCCGGTCGGGAATGTTGATTTGCGGATAGGCGCGGTATTTCACCGCTGCTTCGGGCATGCCTTTGGGGGAATGGCTGTTCGCGTCCATGGTCTCGTCTCTTCCTTTCCCGTCATTTTGTCCCGCGTCTTAGCCGATCGGATGCGGCTTGGCGATGACAAATGCGGACCCTTTGCGGGTAAGCTGTCGATTTTAGGGTAAGTCGCGAGGAGCGATGGCCAGCGGGCTTTTCGGCCGCCGGGCGCTCCTCAAAGGACCCGGCAACCGCGCGTAAGGCCGAGGAGGAGAAGCGAGGTAAGGGCGCGCGTATTGTCACGCAAGGCAACGCGCCCACGTGCAATCTGTTCGGAAATCTTTGCGCCATTCAGCTTCATGGCCGCGCTTATAGCCGCCGGATCAAAAAGAAGCAACCCCTCGCCTACTTCTTCAGCATCTGCACGCCGCGCGACAGCGCCAGCATCAATCCGCCTGCGATCAGCCCCCAGAAGGCGCCGGAAACGCCGCCGAACGAAACGCCCGATGCCGTCACCAGAAACGTGATAGCGGCGGCCTCACGGGATTCCGGCTGCTGAAACGCGTTCAAGGCGGAGTTGGAGAGCGCGCCGACCAGCGCCAGGCCGGCCACCGCCTCGATGAGAACAGGCGGCGCCAGTGCCACGAAAGCCGTCACAGCACTCGCCAGCAATCCGAGGATCACATAGCCGATACCGGCGACAATCGCCGCCCAATATCGTCGCCGGGGATCGGCATGTGCATCTTGTCCAGCGCACATGGCGGCGGTGATCGCCGCCAGATTGACGGCATGACCGCCGAAGGGAACGGCAAGCAGCGAGAACACGCCGGTCACGGCAAACAGCGGACCTGGCTTCGGATCGTAATCATGCACCTTCAACACCGCGATGCCGGGAATGTTCTGCGACGCCATCGTCACGATGAATAGCGGCAGCGCTATGGACACGATGCCGGCAAGCGTGAAGACCGGTTTCACGAATTCGGCCGTCGGCAGCAGCGAATGTTCGAGCGAGGCAAAGGCACCATCCGGTATCTTCACGCCGAAGGCCAGCACCAGCGCGAAAGCGGCAAGTGCCGCCGGTACCGCCCATAGCCGCTTGAAAGACCCAACGACGATCCAGGCAAGGATGATCGGCAGGCCGAAGGCAGGATTGAAGGCAATCGCTTTGACGGGCGCGAAACAGAGGCCGAGCAGCACGCCGGCCAGCATGGCATTGGCAAGCGGCGCCGGGATGGATGCGACCGCCCGGCCGAAAGGCCGAAAAAGCCCGGCAATAACGATCAATATGCCGCAAACGAAAAATGCACCGACGGCCGCCGGGAAGCCGCCCTCGATCGCCCCTGCACTCGCCAGCAGCGCCGCGCCCGGCGTCGACCAGGCAATGCTGATCGGAAGCCTCGTCGCCATGCTGAGCACAATCGCGCAGAGGCCCATCGCAACGGAAAGCGCCGTCAGACCGGAGGCCGCCTGCGCATCCGTGGCGCCCACCACCTGCAGGCCGTGAAAGACCACGGCGAAGGAACTGGCAAAGCCGACGAAAGCCGTAAGGCATCCCATGAAGAGGCTTTGGATGGAAAAATCTTTGAGCATGGCGGCGGAGACTCAGAGGCGATGATCGATTGAAACCGCATGGAGCATCACAAGCATCGGGCGTGCAAGTGCAGTTCTGGACGAACTGACGGCGGGAAGGCCGGTCGATCGCCGTCTGTATCAAGCATGATTCAAATCGTGTGCAAATATGCAAATTGACTCTCTCGTTTATGCACGTTAATGCATGATTATGAGCAATCCACTCCCCTTGTCCCGCCGGGACGTTATCGAAGCGCGGCTCGCAGAGGGCCGGCAGATCGTTGCTGCATCTCTGGCTGTCGAATTCAACGTGTCCGAAGATGCCGTGCGCCGCGACCTGCGGGCGCTTGCCGCAGAGGGTAAATGCCGCCGCGTCTATGGCGGCGCGCTCCCCCTGCTGACACCATCGCAGCCCATGGCCACCCGCGTCGGACAGGAATCAGGCCGCAAGAAAGCCTTGGCCAAAGCCGCCGTTGCGATGATCGAGGCAGGCGAATTCCTGTTTTTCGACAGCGGCAGCACCAATCTCGCAATAGTCGATCTTCTACCGAAGGATCTGAAAGCGACCATCGCGACGAATTCCATTGATATCGCCAGCGCCATCATGAAGCGCGGCGATATCCCGCTTGTCCTGATCGGCGGCGCAGTCGATCCCGTCGTCGGCGGCAGCGTCGATGCGTCCGCCGTTGCGGCCATCGAGGCCATGAACATCGACCGTTGTTTTTTGGGCGTCTGCGCCGTTTCGGCAAGAAACGGCATCAGCGTGTACGAACATGCAGATGCGATCTTCAAGCGGACGCTACTGAAGAGAAGCGCTGCCCGCATCGCATTGATTACTTCGGAGAAATTTCACGAACGCGCACCGCACCGCATCGGTGGCGCCGACGATATCGACTGGCTCGTTGTCGAGGATGACTTGCCTGCCGCAGACGAAAAGGCGGCCTCAGACGCCGGCTTCTCGCTCGTCAAAGCAAGCGACGTCACGTCATCCTCCTGATTTCGAAAGACAAGAAATGACCATGCAATCCACGGATCGGCCGGAAACCCGGCTGGCAACACGACTTGCTTTTCTGGTCGGGGGCTTCGCCCTCGCCTGCTGGGCTCCACTCGTCCCCTTCGCCAAGGCTCGTCTCGGGGTCGATGACGGCGTGCTTGGCATGCTGCTGCTTTGCCTCGGCCTGGGCTCGGTGGCGGCGATGCTGGCGACCGGCATGCTCAGCACCCGCTATGGTAGCAAGCCGATCATCATCGCAAGCGGCCTCGGCCTCGCGCTCATTTTGCCGACATTGGCCGTGGCAAGCACGCCATTCACCCTCGGCATTGCGCTGGCGACCTTCGGCGCCTGCCTCGGATCGCTCGATGTCGCCATGAACATTCACGCCGTCGAAGTGGAGAAAGGCGCAGACCGGCCACTAATGTCCGGCTTCCATGCGCTGTTCAGCATCGGCGGCTTCATCGGTTCCCTGCTCGTCACGCTGCTCCTGTCCGTCAAGGCCGGCCCTCTCGCCGCCACGCTTCTAAGCGCGGCCGTGATGGTCGTCGCCATGATCGTCGCATGGCCCCGGCTGCTGCGGACCGTCCCCGCGGAAGATGCCCCGCTTTTCGTTGTGCCACGCGGCTTCGTCCTGCTGCTCGCCGCGCTGGCAGCAATCACCTTCCTCGTCGAAGGCGCGATCCTAGACTGGAGCGCCTTGCTCCTCACGACGCAGGACCAGGTCGACGCAAGCCATGGCGGCCTCGGTTACATGCTGTTTGCCATTGCGATGACGATCGGACGGTTGAGCGGCGATGCCATTACAGCAAGGGTCGGTGACAGGGCGGTCATGCTGTGGGGCGGCGTGATTGCAGTCGCGGGCTTTGCCGTCCTCCTTCTCAGTCCGATTTCGATCCTCGCAATGGGCGGTTTCCTGCTGATCGGCCTTGGCGCCTCCAACATCGTCCCGGTGCTCTTCCGCAAGGGCGGCGCGCAAAAGATCATGTCGCCGGGCCTAGCCGTCGCGGCCATCACCATGACGGGATATGCCGGCGTGCTCGTCGGCCCCGCCGGCGTCGGGTTTGCGGCGGATCATCTTGGCCTGCCCGGCGCCTTCTGGATGCTCGCTCTGTTGCTCTGCATCGCTCCTCTCTGCGCCGGCATCATCACCCGCAATCACGAACAGGAACAGGGAGAGACCAATGCGGATCGCTCATACCGCTCTATGGACGCATGATCTCGATGCCGCCGCGAGTTTCTGGGAGACCTATTTCGGCGCAACCGTCGGTGAACCCTATCGAAGCCAGCGACGGCCTGGCTTCGTCTCCCGCTTCATTTCCCTGCCGGAAAGCAACGCCCAGATCGAACTGATGACCGGTCCCTGGCTTCCCTGTGACCCGCAAAGTGAACGCATCGGCTGGGACCACATTGCCATATCGCTCGGCAGCAAAGCTGCCGTGGATGCGCTGGCTGAACGATGCAAGACGGATAACTGCTTGAAATCAACGCCGCGCACCACCGGCGACGGCTTCTATGAGGCTGTCATCACCATGCCCGAGGGAACACCGGTAGAGATCACCATCTAGGAGGCGCACTCCGCTTGTAACTTAAGCTTTCGAGTTCGCCGCTCCCCGGAAACGTTGCAACCTCCAGAGTGGCGAAGGCTGGCGGCGGAGATTTCTGCCGCCAGCTTTGGGCTTTCGATCAAAGCTGATTCATCGCAAAACGCCCCCGCCAGCCTTCCGGCAAGCGAGGGCGCTCAATTCAATCGGGAAAACCGTCAGATCAGATCTCTGCCTGCGAAGTCACGATGCGCGAGACCAGACCGTAAGCCTTGGCTTCCTCGGCGGAGAGCCAGTAGTCGCGATCCGTGTCCTTGGCGATCTTTTCGATTGGCTGGCCGGTGGCTTCCGAGAAGATCCTGTTCAGGCGCTCGTTCATCTTGATGATCTCGCGTGCCTGGATCTCGATGTCGGAGGCCATGCCGCGCGTGCCACCCGACGGTTGATGCAGCAGGAAGCGCGTGTTCGGCAGGCAAATGCGACGCTCCCTGGGAGCGGAGACATAGATCAGCGCTCCGGCGGAGGCGACCCAGCCCGTACCGATCATCCAGACCTTCGGCTTGATGAACTTGATCATGTCATGGATGGAATCGCCTGATTCGACGTGGCCGCCGGGCGAATTCACATAGATGCGGATGTCATCGTCGCTGGCGGCGGAAAGCGCCACGAGCTGCGAGCAGACCTTCTGCGCCAGTTCCTGCGTGATGCCGCCATAGATGAAGATCGAACGCGACTTGAAAAGATTCGCCTCCGCGTCCTTGCCCAAGGGCTGCTCGGTCTTCTTGTCTTCCTGTTCGTCTTCGTCGTTCATTCAACTCTCCAGCATGATGCGTCATTCACCGCACATAGTGCGACTCAATGCGTAAAACAATGCCGGAAAAAGACAAGGCGGGAATAGCGACTGACAACATGGTGTTATGGTTGCGGATTACCGAAATGTAACTTGAATGGCTTTGAAAAGCCGAGATTTGATCCTACGTCAGGTGAGCGCGGTTAAAAATCGCGCGCCGAATTTGCAGCACGGATAGCCAAGGAGGCCATCATGTCGCCAGAAGAACGTCAATTGCTTGCTTCTCTCTTCGATCGCGTGCGCGGTGCCGCCAGCACGCCCCGCGACGCCGATGCAGAGGCCTTCATCAACCAGTCGGTTCGCGACCAGCCCTATGCCCCCTATTTCCTGGCGCAGGCCGTCATCATGCAGGAACAGGGCATGAAGGCTGCGGCCGATCGCATCCAGCAGCTCGAAGCCCGCGTGCACGAGCTCGAGCAGCAGGGCGCCGACAATCATCCGCAAGGCCAGAGCGGCGGTTTCCTGGGCGGAATTGGCTCGCTCTTCGGCGGCGGCCAGCAGCAGCGCGCCGCCGCACCACAGGGTGGCAACCCGCAGCAGCAGGGTCGCCTCTATGACGACTATGCCCGCAATGCGCCTCAGCCCGGCCCATGGGCTGGCCAGCCGCAACCATCCGGCCCATGGAGCCAGCAGGCATCAGCTCCTTCGGCCGGCGGCAGTTTTCTGCGTGGTGCGCTCGGCACGGCTGCCGGCGTCGCCGGTGGCGTCATGCTGGCGGAATCGCTCTCAAGCCTCTTTAGCCCGCATCTGGGCGGAACTGGCGGCGGCCTCTTCGGCGGCAATGCCGGCAGCGGCCTTTTCGGTGGAACGGCGGCCAATGCAGCCGAACAGCCGGTGCAGGAAACGATCATCAACAACAACTATTTCGGCAATGACGATAATAGCGACCAGAATGATCAGAGCGCGGCCGATTACGCACAGGACGCTGCTCAAGACGCTCAGGACGACGATTATGATGACTCGTCCTATGACAATGGCGACGACAACTCGTTCGCCTGAGCCGCAACCTCATCGCATCTAGCAGAAAAGCCGCCATCCCCGGATGGCGGCTTTTTCATTCAGCCTCGGCCGCGATAGGGCTGCACACCCTGATCCGGCAGCCACACACTCTCCGGCGGCTTGCCGGTCTGCCAGAAGACGTCGATTGGAATGCCGCCGCGCGGATACCAGTAGGCACCGATGCGCAGCCACTTCGGCTGCAGCAGATCCACCAGGCGCTTGGCGATGTAGATCGAGCAATCCTCGTGGAAAGCACCATGATTGCGGAAGGAATGCAGGAAGAGCTTTAGCGACTTCGATTCGACCAGCCACTCGTTCGGAATGTAGTCGATGACGATATGGGCGAAATCCGGCTGTCCCGTCATCGGGCAGAGCGAGGTGAATTCGGGCGCGGTGAAGCGCACGACGTAGTCCGTGCCGGCATGGCCGGATGGTACCTTCTCCAGAACGGCCTCTTCCGGATTGCTGGCCGTTTCCGTCTGGTTGCCGAGCATCGACAGGCCGGACACATCGGTCTTTGGCATCTCAGGTCTCCTTGATCACTTTGACGCGGATACCATGGGCCTTCTCGCCCTCCGGCTCCACATGAATGGTTATTTCGGCGCCCGCATGGATCGCCCTTATGGCATCTTCAAGGCGATCGCAGATTCTATGTGCCTCTCGCACCGGCATGGCGGCGGGCACGACCATGTGAAAATCGACAAAGGTCACAGCCCCCGCCCTGCGCGTCTTGAGATCGTGCACACCGAGCGAGCCCTCGGCATTCCCCGCGATCGCATTCTTGATAGTCTCCTCCTCTTCCGGCAGGACGGCCTTGTCCATCAATCCGTCAATCGAAGTGGAGATGACCTTCCAGCCCTGGTAGAGAATGTTGATGGCAACGAGAATGGCAAGTACGGGGTCGAAGATCGGCTGGCCGGTGCCGAGCGCCAGCAACAGACCGATGAGCACGCCGATTGAGGTATAGACATCCGACATGATGTGCTGGCCGTCCGCCGTCAAAGCCGGTGAGCGATGCGTCCTTCCGGCGCGGATCAGCGTCAAGGCCCACGCACCGTTGATGACGCCGGCGACGAAGTTGATGGCGAGGCCGAGCAAAGGCGCCTGCATCGGCTGCGGATTGCCGAGATGCCCGACCGCTTCCTGCACGATCATCAGCGCCGCAACGACAATCATCACGCCTTCGGTAACGGCGGAAAGATATTCCGCCTTGTGATGACCAAAGGGATGATCGTGATCGGCCGGCTTCTGCGCGTAACGGATGACGAAAAAGGCGATGAAGGCGGCAACGACATTGACGAGCGATTCAAGTCCATCGGACAGAAGCGCCACGGAGCCCGTCAGCCACCAGGCCAGCATCTTCAGCCCCATGACGCCGAGCGACAGCGGAATGCCCCAAAGGGCGAGCCGCCTGATCGTATCGTTTCCTTGAGCACTCATGCCCTTCTCCAGTATCCCGCGCCGTGCTTATGCGAATGAATTGCAAAAAAGGCGCCGTTGAAATGCAAAACCGCCCGCGCGGATTTTCGCGCAGGCGGCTTATTGACGGTCCATATGGGCCAGGACTTCGCGTTTGTCAAAGGCAGTCACTTTTTCACACGACAATTCGTTGCCGATGTGCGGATTGAAGGAAGCGCCATCCGGGCAATACATTCGCGGAACATGAGGAAGACGTTTCCCAAACCGCCGTTCCACGACAATTGGAAGCCGATAATGCGCTCGCCTGTGGAAAATCGTCCTGGTAGTTTGGCTTGCCATCCAGCACTAAGCTGTGCTTCAGCCTGGTGTGCAAGGGTCGGCGATACCGGCCGATAGCCGCCGCCTAATGAAAATCATGGTTGAACATGCCCGCTCCTGAAAAGACTGCCGATGATACACCGTCCATCGCCGACGCTCCCGCGGGTGTGTCGGACCATCTGGTCACAGCCGGGGCATTTTCGGAGGGGGAACGCAGCGCCGTCTATCGCGCCATCGAGACCCGGCGTGACGTGCGCGACCAGTTCCGACCCGATCCCCTTCCCGATGATCTCGTCCGGCGCTTGCTCGAGGCGGCCCATTCGGCACCGTCGGTCGGCTTCATGCAGCCATGGAACTTCATCCTCATTCGTCAGCCAGAGACGCGCGAACGCGTGTGGCAGGCCTTCCATCAGGCCAATGAGGAAGCCTGCGCGATGTTCGAGGGCGATCGCCGCGCGCAGTATCAGCGGCTGAAGCTCGAAGGCATCCGCAAAGCGCCGCTCAGCATCTGTATTACCTGCGACACCAAGCGCGGCGGTCCCGTCGTGCTCGGTCGCACGCACAATCCGGATACCGATGTCTATTCGACCGTTTGCGCTGTCCAGAATCTTTGGCTAGCAGCAAGAGCCGAGGGCGTCGGCGTCGGCTGGGTCAGCATCTTTCATGAGGATGCCATCAAGGCGATCCTCGGCATACCCGAGCATGTGAAGATCGTCGCATGGCTCTGTGTCGGCTATGTCGACGAGCTCTACGACATGCCGGAACTCGCCGTGAAAGGATGGCGTGACCGCCTGCCGCTCGACAAGCTCGTCTTCGAGGAAGGCTGGCAGGACTGCGAGGATATGTGAGGGTGGCAACCCTGCAGAAACCCTCTATAGATCAAAGCGTTACGACCTGAACGCAACAAACGAGATCACGTTGCCATCCGGGTCGCGGACGTGAAAATCGGTGCCTCCCCAAGCCTGCTTGGTGAGTAGCTGCGCAAACTCCACGTCCTTCGCCTTGAACTCCTCGAACAGTCCCTGGACATTCGAGACCTCGATCGACGCCAGAATCAGCGCACCCTCTTTCGCTGCAGCAGCAGCAAAATAGGGTTCATAGACGAGCCGCAAGTGAATCCAGATGCCATCACGCGACACGGCACCGTAGAATGGCGGCAACCCATGCAGAAATTCCTCCGCAAAGCCAAGCTTCTCCCTGAAGAAGACTGCGCTGGCCGTCACATCCCGCACGAAAAGGATCGGAACCACACTCTTAAAAATCGGCGGTTCTGCCAATGCGGCCGGCATCTTCGGCGCATCCGCTGCGACGGACTTCAATTCCGCCCAGCTCCTGTGGCCCGCTTCGACCGCAACGATCTCCTGCGCTAGCGTTAGGGGGAACTTCATCGCCAGGATCTCGCGATCCGTCAGCTCCTTGAAACGATCGAGCATTCGGACTCTTCCGCCAATGGAATAGTCGCGCTCACGGTGCCAGCGCATCAAGAGCTTAGCTTGCTTGCGGTAGGTATCGAGGGTTGGCATGAGCAGACTCCTGCTGAATGATATCAGCGGGCAGGCCTAGCCCTTTCGGCCCGATGCCGATGTGCCCCACAGGAACGACGCAAAGACTAGGATACAACCTGAAGCAAGTCAAACCGCCTCAAGGCAGGGCATGGCGTGCTACAAAGCGTTTATCGTCATTATGCAGCCTCAGAGACATTCGCAGCATCCAGGGCAAGGATGTCCAAAGGCCGGAGGTCAATCCTGCCTGCCTCAGTGCGGCAGCCGTCCAAGTATTGCATCCCATCAGCGCGTTGAAATAACCCTGCGCTTCGAAGAACGCATCGTTTGGCCCGTAATTGCTGCCAGGCAGAGGTATCGGGCCATTGTCGGAGCGATCAAAGCTGGTAAGGATGAACTGCTTCAGTCGCTCCAGCCCTTCGGCATCGATGTCGACGACCGTCACAGCCGATGCATCCAGCGGGATATCGCCCCCCAGCTCCGCATGAATGACGGAACGGTCCAGCGCGAAACTCTTCAACACGGGACCAGCCTTCAAATCGGCCCATGTCCGCGTCTCCGTATAGAAGCTCCGGCCACCCCAGCCGAAGATGAGATAGCGCAGGTTGGGATTGTCGAGATCGAGCCCGGTCGTTCGAAGGAAGGCAAAACGAATGAGGAGATCGCTATCGACGGGAATAGCAATGTCCGTATGGATGGGGTTGCTGAGCACCAGGATTTGCTGGAAGCGTTCGGTGCGGACGGCCGGCCCGTCATGCCAGAGCGGCCGTGGCACGACGATGCCTAGACCCACAAGGAGCACGACGGCAAGAACGGCGAAGAAAACGCCCTTGAATATTCTTAAGATCACCGACTGAAAGCCCCTGCAATACTGAATTCTTTCAGCGGTTTGTTGGTTCTTTCAAGGCATAAAAATAGCCCCATGCACTTTTTCCGAGTGCATGGGGCTAGCAAATTCTGCGCTCCAAACGCTGGCCTCAGGCGGCCTTCGTCTTCGCCCGCCGCGCCAGATGCGCCACGACATTCTCGATCATCCGCATGCCGGCATCGCCGCCAAGCGTCATGATCGATTCCGGGTGGAACTGGACGGCTGCGATCGGCTCCTTCACATGCTCGATGCCCATGATCGTGCCGTCTTCGCTCTCGGCCGTGATCATAAAGTCGCGCGGCAGGCTCGACGGATCGGCAAAGATCGAGTGATAACGACCAACGGTCACTTCGCGGCCAAGACCGGAGAAGACCAGACCGGGCTCCAGCACGCGGATGCGCGAGGGCTTCCCATGCATCGGGATCGCCAGATGGCGCAGCTCGCCGCCATAAGCTTCGGCTAGCGCCTGCAAGCCCAAGCAGACGCCGAAGATCGGCAGGTTACGCGCCCTCGCCTTCTTGATCGTCGCCTTGCAATCGAAATCCTTCGGATTGCCGGGACCCGGCGACAGCACGACGAGATCCGGATCGAGCCGGTCGAAGACGTCTTCCGGCACCGGCGTACGCACGGTCGAAACCGTCGCGCCCGTCTGGCGGAAGTAATTGGCAAGCGTGTGGACGAAGCTGTCTTCATGGTCGACGAGCAGGATCTTCACACCCTTGCCGACGGAAGCAACGTCCCGTTGCTGTTTGCCGGAATTGCCGGCCTTGGCGTCACGAATGGCGGAAAGCATGGCGGAGGCCTTCAATTCGGTTTCGGCTTCTTCTTCCTCGGGGATCGAGTCGTTGAGCAGCGTTGCGCCTGCCCGCACTTCGGCAATGCCGTCCTTGATGCGCACGGTGCGCAGCGTCAGGCCGGTGTTCATGTCGCCGTTGAAACCGACCATGCCAATCGCGCCACCATACCATGCGCGCGGGCTCTTTTCATGGCTCTCGATGAAGCGCATCGCCCAAAGCTTCGGCGCGCCGGTGACGGTGACGGCCCAGGCGTGGCTGAGGAAACCGTCAAAGGCGTCCATGTCGTCGCGCAGGCGGCCCTCGATATGATCAACCGTGTGGATGAGGCGCGAATACATCTCGATCTGCCGGCGGCCGATGACCTTGACCGAGCCTGGCTCGCAGACACGGCTCTTGTCGTTGCGGTCGACGTCGGAGCACATGGTCAGCTCGGATTCGTCCTTCTTGGAGTTCAAGAGCTTCAGGATCTGCTCGCTATCGGCGATCGGATCGTCGCCGCGCTTGATCGTGCCCGAAATCGGGCAAGTCTCGATGCGGCGGCCGGAAACGCGCACGAACATCTCAGGCGAAGCGCCGACGAGATATTCCTGATTGCCGAGATTGATGAAGAAAGAATAGGGAGACGGATTGATCGCCTTCAGGCGCTTGGAAATATCCGATGGCTTGCTCTCGCAGCGCTCCATGAACTTCTGGCCGGGCACGACTTCGAAAAGATCGCCCTTGCGGAAGCTCTCCTTCGCCTTGACCACCAGCTCGGCATATTCGCCGGCGCGATGATCGCTCTTCGGCGGAATGGCATCGGTGTGCCGGAACGGCTCGGGCGCGATCTCGCCCGACTTGCCTTCCGTCGAAACGTCGCCTTTGGCGAAATCGTAGCGATCGATCCAGGCCTTGGCGGAATAGTTGTCCACCACCAGGATTTCGTCCGGCAGGTAAAGCACCATGTCGCGCTGGTCGTCCGGGCGCTTGAGCTTCAGATCGATCGCGTCGAACTGGAAGGCGAGATCATAGCCGAAGGCACCGTAGAAGCCGATGCTGGCATCCGCCTGCGAGTAGAAGAGATCGGTCACGGCGCGCAGCACGGTGAAGACCGTCGGCATTTTCGAGCGCTCTTCCTCGGTAAAGACGCGATCCGGCGTCTTTACGGTCAGATCGAGCCGGCGGGGCATCGAGGCGCCAAGCACCACTTCGGAAACTGTCTTCAGCTTCTCCGCGATGAAGCCGAGGATGACCTCGCCGCGCTCGTTGTAGGCTTCGATCCAGACATCGCGCCCGTTGCAGGAAAGACCGAGCGGCGGGTCGACGATGGCGGTGTCCCAGCGTGTATAGCGGCCGGGATATTCGTAGTTCGATGAGAAGACCGCACCGCGGCGCTCGTCGAGCTTGTCGATATAGGACGACACGGCATCCGCATAGGGCGTCGGCCGGCGCTGCCGGGTGACGGTGATGCCGCCCTTCGTCTCGTAGATTTCCGCACCGTCATCCCGAAGGATCGTTACCATTGTTCCTCACTCCGTTATCAGGCCCGGATGACAGGCGGCCAATATAACAAAAAAGCCGCCTCGAAATCTCGGGCGGCTCACTCGTCGTCTTTGAACACGATTGGTCGAGGCCGCCTCAGCGAGCCCACCACCAAACTGCGATGTTGTTCAAGGACATGTTCATGGCAGGAATTGTTAGCGTGAGATGCCGCGATGCGCAAGCGGAAGATGGAACGAAATTTCCGGTATGGGATAGCAGCTTCCGCCCGCGATCGATCAAGGTTCGTTAGACGCGACCACTTTCGGAATGGCGGAGCTTCGGCAAAACCAGATCGCCAACGGTGTAGGTATGGAATTCGCTCGTCGAAACCTCGTCGAGCCTGCGGAATTTCTCGACAAAGACCGGATCGGAGAAGAATTCGTCGACATTGCCGGCGCCTTTGATGGCTTCGATATTCACAACCGTCAGACCGTCCGTGCTCTTGGCAAGGTTGCTCCAGAGGAATCCTTCTTTCCGCTCGGCGACATAGTGAACGACATCCTGGATCATCCGGAAGGCTTCTTCCTGCTTGCCGGGATGAACGTGGATGACATTGACGATGAAGGTGGTCGGCTGCGGCTGGGCGATGAAATGTGCGGAATTCGTATTCATTGCGGTTCCTTCTGGAAAAGCGGCGTCATTGCCGCGCCGACACTGGATATCGAGGTTGAGATAGCGGATAAATGATCCGGTATTCTCATAAGACCGGAATTATATTCCGCAATCGGAGTGGCGATGGACAGGCTTGGAACGCTCGGCATCTTTGTGCAGACGGCGGAAGGTGGCAGCTTCGTCGCAGGCGCGCGACGGCTTGGCCTCTCCAGTTCCGCCGTGGGCAAGGCGATCGCCCGCCTTGAGCAAGAGATGGGGGTCCGCCTCTTTCACCGCTCGACCCGGAGCATGACCCTGACCGAAGAAGGCAGCTTCTTTCTCAACACCTGCCGGCGCATTATCTCTGAGCTGGATATGGCTCAGACAGAGCTTTCGAAATCGCACGCGGCTCCTCGCGGTCATCTTCGCGTCAGCCTCCCCCTGGCCGGAATGCTGCTGATGCCGGCGATATCGGCTTTCATGCGCACCTATCCCGATATCACGCTGGATCTGGATTTTACCGACCGGCTGGTCGATGTGATCGAGGAGGGATTCGATGCGGTCATCCGGACCGGCGACGTCAGGGACACGAGGCTGATGAACCGCAAGCTCGGCACATTCCGCTTTCAAATCGTCGCCGCACCCAACTATCTGAAAGCGGAAGGAACCCCGCTTGCACCTGAGGACCTGCTGCAGCACAAATGCCTGCATCATCGCTATCCCAGCACGGGCAAGCTGGAGCCGTGGCCTCTGGTGCGCAATGGGGAGGAGTTGCGGCTCACCTTGCCGACGACGACGATCGCCAGCACCATCGAACCGCTCATCCATCTTGCCGAAAACGGATTTGGCATCACATGCCTGCCGCCCTTTGCCGTCAGCGCACAAATCGCCGACGGCCGGCTTCTGCCACTGCTCGAAGACAATATCGCGAAGACAGGCATCTTCCGCATATTGTGGCCCACAAGCCGCTATCTCTCTCCGAAAATACGGATCTTCGTGGATTTCATGGCGGCCAATCTGTTTTCGGGTCAGTTGGCCGCCTGAAGATTCTGCCCTCGTCTACTCTTGCGCTCTGGCGGCTTCGAAGAACTCCTCGGGACCATCCACCTCGACCAGTCGCTTCCGGTCGATCAGCCAGAAGCGATTGCCGATAGATCGCACGAAGCTGCGGTCGTGCGAGACGAGAAGGCAGCTTGCCTCATTTGCCGTCAGCTCGCCCTCCAGCGCCTCCTGCCCATCGATATCCAGATGGTTTGTCGGCTCATCGAGCAGGTAGAAGTTGGGATTGGTCAGCCGCAGCGCCAGCATGGCAAGCCGCGCCTTCTGCCCGCCGGACAGACGGCCGATCTCTTTTCCCTGCATATCGATACCGATGCCGACACCGACCAACAACGTGCGGGCACGCTGTTCGCCGAGCTCGAATAGGCGCGTGATCATGCCGAGCGGCGTGTCCTTCTGGCCGAGATTGGAGAGCGCCTGATCGCTGTAGCCGAGCACAAGCGACGGCGTCGGCTTGATCGTACCGCCGACGGCCTGATCGGCAATCGCCCTGCGGATCATCTCGACGAACCGCGTCTTGCCCGCGCCGTTCGGGCCGAGCAGCACGATGCGATCGCCCTGGCAAATCCACTGCTGGCCGGTCTTGAACAGCAGCGTACCGTCTGGCGTCGTCACCGATGCATCCTCCAGCGTCAGAAGCACTTTGGCCTGAATGCCGCGATTGGCGAGCTTGATCGAGCCGGAGGAACGCTCGCGGTAGCCCGGTCTCGCGCTGTCCTCCAGTTTCTCGGCCCGAGCTTTCAATTGCTTCGTCTTGACGGTCAAGAGATCGCTGCCGGAGTTGACACCGAGATTGTAGAGCTTGGCCGCCTGCTTACGCAGCTGCTGTGCCGTCTTCATCTCTTTCTGATAGCGGCGTTCATCCGAAGCATCGACCTCGTCCAGTGCCGCACGCGCCCGGCTATATGGCAGCGCATAGGTTTGCGACTGGTCCTGGCGCAGGAACAGGGTTCGGCTGCAGACGGCATCGAGGAAGGCACGGTCGTGGCTGGCGATGAGGACGGGCACGTCGCGCGGCAGGGCATTCAGCCAATCCTCCAGCAGCGCGATCTTGGCGAGATCGAGATGGTTGGTCGGCTCGTCGAGCAGCAGCAGGTCGGGCTCCGTCACCCATACGCGGGCAAGCATGGCAAGCCGCTGCCAGCCACCGCTGAGCTGAGCCAACGTCCTCTCCCGCATCGCCTCTGGCACATCGAGCGAATCAAGGGTGACGTCGACGCGCCAGCTCTCGCTCTCTACCTGCTCCTTGGGCAAAGCGCGCAGAACGGCGTCATAAAAGGAGACATCCATAAGATCCGCCGGCACATTCTGTTCGACGTAGCCGATGCGCAAGCCTCGCGCGCGGGTGATCTCGCCCATGGTCGGCTCCTGCCTGCCCGTGATGCAGTTGAGCAGCGTGGTCTTCCCGCGTCCATTCGCGGCGACGATGCCGACGCGGTCACCGGCATCGACGGTGAAGTTGAGATTGGAAAACAGCGGCGCACTCATGGTGACGCCCAGATTGCGGAGATTGATCAGAGTCATGGTCTTTTCCGGTCTCGATCGAGCATCTCAAGGCATCGCCGGCGGCTCCTTTTGCCGCGCTAAATCGATGCCAAAGGCCCAAGCAGGCCAATACTCGAAAACATGTCATGACGCGGCCGCGCAAATACGCCGGCTCACGTCGCCCAAGGGGCAGACCAGGAGGAATGAGTGAGAAACAGCCTCTGATCAGCCCTGCAAACGCATCTGCAGGGCACGAGTCGGACCGAACTGGCGAATATGCCAGACTATCTTGCTCATATGGTCCTCCTCTCTTTTCTCTCGACGGGTTTAAGACTGTGCGGCTCGAATAGCATCAAGCGTTGCGATTTTCAATTGCACAAACCACGGGACGCTACGCATGAGGGCAAAAAAGAGGCGATGCCGAAGCATCGCCCAAGGTTGCTGCATTGATGTAACCGCTTAGAACCGTTGCGTCAGCGTCAGCTTGAAGGTTCGGCCAGGCTCGGAATAGTAGGATGCTGGCTGGGTTAGCGTGCCGCTATAGGACGGCGCGTTGAGCGCGTCGTAATAGGTCTTGTTGAAGATGTTGTAGACGCCGCCGCGAATGCTGAGGCCCTTCACCTGCTCCGGTTCCCACCATGCTGTGAGGTCGAAGATACCGTAGGCGGGGGTCTGCAGCGTGTCGCCTGTCTTCTTCGCCTCGCGAGCCGCGGTGATGAAGGTCAGATCCGTTCCCCAGACTTCGGTCGCATAGCCGACGGTGAAGGCAGCCTTGGCCGGGGCGACGGAATTGATCCATTGTCCGGTATCGGAGTCCTTGCCGTTCACATAGGCGACGGAGCCCTTTATGTGGATGCCGTTGTCGAACTTCTTGTGCGCATTGACCTCGACACCGAACATGCGGACGTTGGCGCGATTGAAGTATTCGGTAATCCCAAGCGGATAGGTGCCTGTGGGATCGCGATAATTCAGCGTGTCGATGAAGTTCTTGTACTTGTTGTAGAACGCACCGATATGGCCGCCGAAATCGTCGTCACCAAGGTTGGTGCCGATTTCGATGCCGTTGCTGGTTTCGGGCTTCAGGTCGGGGTTGCCGTAGGTGACATAACCGCCGGGCACGCCGTAGTTGACGTAGAGTTCGCTGACACTGGGCGCACGGAAGGCCATCGCCCATTGCGCATAGAGCTCGACATTGTCCTGAGGCTGATAGGAGGCGCGCAGCTTCGGCGAGAAGCGGCTGTCGGATTGCCCGGAGGGCAAGCCATTATAGTTGGCGCTGTCGCGATAGGCAGCCGTGTTCTTCGGCGAGTAATCGTACCAGTCGAAGCGAAGACCCGGCGTCAAATAGAAATTGCTGGAGCCCAATTCGATCTTGTCGTCGATGAAGACGCCGACGCGCTTGCCATCGACATCGGGCATATCGGACTGGTTGGTGTGCAGGAAGGCGCAGGAAGCACGCCAGCGAGGAAGTGCGCAGCTATCCTCGCCGGCCGAGTACTGGTGAACCTTGTCGAAGGCAACATCGAGACCAAAAGTGACTTGGTGATGCAGGCTGCCGGTATCGAAAGACTTCGATGCATTGCCGGCGAAGCCGATGCTGCGATCTTCCATTTCATTACGGCGCCAATAGTCGCCGATGACGGATGTATAGCGATAGCCTTCCACACCGCCTTCGCGCAGAAGATTCTGCCAGTAGAAAACGGCGTTGGCGGTATCGAGCAGCGAATCGGCACTCTCGGCTTCATATTTGTAATCGAGCGACACGCGATTGCGCTCAACATTGTCTGTCCCGTTATAGTTGCCGGGCCGGAAGTTTCCGGTCGGGCTCTGCAGGGTCATGAGATCGGTGGTTTTGTCCTTGTTATAGTGCTCGGCCGCGATGCCGAAGGTGCCGATGTCGGTATATTGACGGATCTTGAACAGGCCGCTTCTCTGATTGTAGTCAGCCGGATTAGCCTCGGTGCGCTTGGTCGAATAGCCGCCGACATCGCCGTTGTTCTCCAGCTCATGACCATGCGTGTAGCCGCCCTGGAAGAGAACAGCGGTATTGTCGATGCGCTTGGCAATCGCGGCTGAACCGCCGATGCTGCGGTCGTCGCCATTATAGCCGAACTTGAAAACACCGCCCCAGGTAGAACCGGGCGCAATCAGATCTTCCGGCTCCAGCGTACGCAGCACGAAGGCACCGCCGAGAGCGCCCGAACCGGCACGACTGGAATCGGCGCCGCGCACGATATCGACGCTCGAAAGCGCATTGAAATCAAAGCTGTTGACGCCGCCATTACCACCATTATTGGCGCCATTGGCGCTGCCGCGTGAAGCATCGAGAAGGAAAGGAATTTGAATGCCGTCGACCGTCGTTAGCACACGGTCATCACCGAGGCCGCGAATATTAACACCGCCGGTAGCGCGGTTGAAGCCGACGCCGACCTCGGTGCTGCGGCCGAGATCCTCGATACGCGTGATCTGGTTCTCGTCGATTTCCTTGGCCGTCGTCTCGCTGGCGGTCGGGGAATCCGCAAGCACGTCCTTGTTCGCCTTGCCTTTGCCCTTCACGACGATCGGTTTCAGATTGGTGACGCGGTCACCCTTTGCCGCCTCGCCCGTCGCCTCGTCATTCGGGGCTGCGGTCTGCGCAAGAGATGTCGTCGCCAGCCCGAGAGCGAGAAACGCGGTGCATGCCAATAGAACCGAGCGGGATCGCCGGACAACCATAACCATTCCTTTCGAATTGCTTCACCGGGCTGGCTGGTTGCTGCGTCGAATGCAGGCAAGGGGCTGGCTAGGTTATCTTGTTAACGGGCGGAAATATCCCGCCTTCTTTCTGCCGCATAAAAAACATGAGTATTATTGTCAATATATTCGGAGTGCATAATCATGAATAAAATTGTCACCTTTTAAGACAAGAGATGAACGTTGCTGAATTGCAACGAAATCACAGCCTCGCGCGTTCTATCGGCATCATCATTAGAATTGGCTGAATTACTTGATGCTGTTTAGAATTATCTTATTAGTCTCCGCCGCCGTCCTTCTCATGGCCACGTCTCTCCCTCAGACCGGCCCGATACCTGAGCAAAAACCGGATCAGGAACAAGTTCAGCCGGATGGCAAAGCGCCGATCCCTACAGAAAAACCCGCAACATCACCAAACAGCCCCGTCATTCCGGCGGGCAAACCGACGGCTCAACCGGAGGAAAAGCCGGCTTCACAGCCGGAGGAGCAAACAAGCGGCCAACAGATGCAAGGCCCTCCCCGTCCACCCCTGACCATCGCTTCCGAACCGGATGACGAACACCAGGCCTGCCTGAAGGCGCTGACCGCCATCGGAGCAACCTTCAAGGAGATCGCCCGCATCGATGATGGCAACGGCTGCGGCATCGACAAGCCGATCGCGCTTAGCTCCCCGCTGCCGGGCATAGAATTCAAGCCCGAGGGGCAAATGCGCTGCGAAGCCGCTCTCGCCTTGGCTCAATGGATGAAGGAAAGTGTCATTCCGTCAGCCGCGGCATTGGACTATGGCAAGATCGTCACGATTAACCAAGCATCGACCTATGTCTGCCGGCTGCGCAACAATGCTTCCACCGGCAAGATCTCCGAGCATGCCCGCGGCAACGCCATAGATGTCGCGAGCTTTACCTTCGAAAACGGCAAGACCATCGCGATCGAGCCGCGCCGCGAAGATCCGACGCTCACAGGCGCATTCCAGCGCGCAGCCAGCGCCTCGGCCTGCCTTTATTTCACGACCGTTCTGGATCCGGAGAGCGATGCCGCGCACGAAAGCCATTTCCATCTCGACGTCATCGAGAGGAATGGCGGCTTTCGCTATTGCCACTAGAAATGCGTCGCGGGGAATCGACGGGGCGTTGATCTTTAAATTCCGTCATATTCAGAGACCTGCATTCGAGAACCACAGGTCTCTATAGATCGCAACCGCCGTTTCATCCGGCGCTCGATCCTGGGTGAGCCAAACCGACTGGATGGAGCGAGCCTCGCCTCCACTTGGCGTTTTCGTGGTTTGCATGGGATCGGAAGCTCCGATGCAGGGAATGAAATAGGCCGGCATCAAGGCGCGGGCGCTGAACCCCTGCTCTGCGCGTATGATCAGGACGGCAAGCCCGACCTTATCATTCGCCTGCCAGGGCACGATGATCCGGCCGCCGAGGCGCAGCGCCTGCAACCACGATATCGGCGGCGCCACCACCCCCGCACTCACGTAGATCAGATCCGCTTGCGGAAGCTCCAGCTCGGTCGCATCGGCGCAGATGACGGAGGCGTTCTCGAACGAGGCAAGATTATCGCGAGTGCGGCTGGCCAATGCCTCATCAATCTCGACGGCGTGAACATGGCCGCCCGGTGCCACCAGCGTCGACAGAATGGCCGTGTAATATCCAGTTCCCGTGCCGATCTGGATAACCGTCTCACCGGGCTGCGGCGCGACGGCACCTAAGAAAGCAGCATGGAGAAACGGCTCGCCATTATTGATGCCCTTGGATTTGTCCAGGGAGACCAAAACATTCTGATAGAGAAAAGCCGGATCACTGCTTGGCGTTTCGAGATGGCGTCCCTTGACCACGATCCGCCAAGGCCCTGGCCCCATGAAGGCCTCACGGCGAACGAGGCGAAAGGCCTGCTCCAGCCTTTCATCCGAAGAATTGCTGGCAGCCGCCATCATCTTCGCATGGAAGTCCCGTATCTCATCCAAACTTGCACGGCTATCAGCAGTCACGATCCGTCTCCGTCTTGACGATGCTTGAACCGTGCCGATTTCTTTCGGCCTCCGCCAAGGTCAATACGTTAGATATCGTAACGGGATCGGATGACAACAGTCCTGGGCGCAACCGCCGAACCGGCACTTCCCGACAGACAAGTTGAATCGGATTCTGAACTTAAAACAATCCTTCGATGTAGCCTTGATCGTTGAGGAAAATCCTCTCGGCCGCCGGCGATTTCGGCAGACCGGGCATGGTCATGATCTCGCCAGTGATGACGACGACAAAGCCGGCCCCGGCCGAAAGCCGTACCTCGCGAATAGGCACGATATGGCCCTCGGGCGCTCCCCGGACATTCGGATCGGTCGAGAAGGAATATTGTGTTTTCGCCATGCAGACCGGCAGATGGCCGTAACCTTGATCCTCCCACGATCTGAGTTGATCACGCACGGCCTTGTCGGCGGTCACCTCGCCGGCATGATAGATCTTCGAGGCGACGATCTCGATTTTCTCCAGGAGCGGCAGATTGTCCGGATAGAGCGGCTGGAATTTCGCCTGCCCGGATTCGGCAAGCTCCACCACCTTATGTGCGAGCTCGGTAATGCCGGCCGAACCTTCGGCCCAGTGCCGGCAAAGGATCGCCTCGGCGCCGAGCCGTGCGACATAATTCTTCAGCGCCTCGATTTCGGCCTCCGTGTCCGAAACGAAATGATTGATGGCGACGACGACGGGAACGCCGAACTTGCGGACATTGGCGACATGCCGACCGAGATTGGCGCAGCCCTTCACCAAAGCCTCGACATTCTCCTTGCCAAGATCGTCCTTCTTCACACCGCCATTCATCTTCAAGGCCCGCACGGTCGCGACGATGACGGCGGCGTCCGGCGACAGCCCTGCCTTGCGGCATTTGATGTCGAAGAATTTCTCCGCACCCAGATCGGCACCGAAGCCGGCTTCCGTCACGACGTAATCGGCAAGCTTCAGCGCGGTACGTGTCGCGATTACCGAATTGCAGCCGTGGGCGATATTGGCGAAGGGTCCGCCATGCACCAGCGCCGGATTGTTCTCCAGCGTCTGCACGAGGTTCGGCTGCATGGCGTCCTTCAGGAGCACGGCCATGGCGCCATCGGCCTTCAGATCGCGGGCATAAACCGGCGTGCGGTCGCGGCGATAGCCGATGATAATGTTGCCGAGCCGCTTTTCCAGATCCTTGAGGTCGGATGCCAGACAGAGGATCGCCATCACCTCGGAGGCAACGGTGATGTCGAAACCGCCTTCGCGCGGAAAGCCGTTCGCAACACCGCCAAGCGACGATACGATATCGCGCAGCGCCCGATCGTTCATGTCCATGGCGCGCCGCCACGTGATGCGCCTGAGGTCGATATTCTGCTCGTTGCCCCAGTAGATGTGATTGTCGATCAGCGCGGCGAGCAGATTATGGGCCGACGTGATCGCGTGGAAATCGCCGGTGAAATGGAGGTTGATGTCCTCCATCGGGATGACCTGCGCGTAACCGCCGCCGGCGGCCCCGCCCTTCACGCCGAAACACGGACCAAGCGAGGCCTCACGCACGCAGACTACCGCCTTCTTGCCGATGCGGTTCAGGCCGTCGCCGAGGCCGACCGTCGTCGTGGTCTTGCCCTCGCCCGCCGGCGTCGGATTGATCGCCGTGACGAGGATCAGCTTGCCATCTTTCTTGCCGGCCTGCGATGCGATGAACCCGGCACCGATCTTTGCCTTGTCGTAGCCGTAAGGTGCGAGATCTTCCGCCGGAATCCCGAGCTTTGCGCCGATTTCCATAATTGGCAGCTTCTTTGCTGCGCGCGCAATCTCGATATCGGATGCCACGGTCGTCGCCATAAGTCTCGCCCCCGAACGTACGGTCATTTCCCTGTCGGGATAAACCAATATCTATCGGGTGTGAATAGTGGCAAAGCACTCCGTTCGTCGAAACGCACCGCCTTGTCTAAGGACGCAGGCGTGCCTATTTTCGGCGTCCAATGCAAACCGAGAAGGAAAGATAAAGATATGAAGTCCCTGGAATTGCTGGTCGAGCGCATCATCCTCTCCAGTCGCTGGCTCCTGGTGATCTTCTATCTCGGCCTTGCCGCTTCGCTCGCCGTCTACGCCGTTTCGTTCGCCTATAAGTTCTACAAGGTGGCGATCAACGTCTTCGCCTATGACGAAGCCGACATGATCCTCGCCATTCTCGGCCTTATCGACGCCGCCCTGGTGGCAAGTCTGATCGTTATGGTAATGATTTCGGGCTACGAGAATTTCGTCAGCCGCTTCGACGAGGCCGAAAATGGAGGCGAGGTTTCCTTCATCGGCAAGCTCGATTCAGGCAGCCTCAAGATCAAGGTCGCCTCTTCGATCGTCGCCATTTCCTCGATCCACCTGCTACAGATCTTCCTGAACGCCACTCAATACGACAACGCCAAGCTGATGTGGTTCACAATCATCCACCTGGCCTTCGTCGTCTCGGCGCTATTGTTGGGCTTCCTGGAAAAGATCATGGCGAAAGCAAAAGCCAAGGATAGCTGAGACCGGGTCAGCGGCTACTTGCCGGCCATTGCCGATGCGCTGGTCATCGGCGCGGCGGTCGTCGACGGTGCCGGCGCGACACAATCGGAAATCGACTGATTTTCCTTGCAGTTGCGCGCCGAGACTAGAGCGTCGGCATCGGCAAGCTCTGTCGTCAGCTTCAGCCTCAACGCGTCCATCTGCGAAAGCAGATGAATGCCGTTCGGGTCGGTTCCAAGCATCAGATCGACAAGTCCCCGGTCCACACCCATTTTGTCGAGGAAGCTCACCAGCCTCGTCCTCTGCGCCTTGTCGAGCTTCGTCGTATCGTATTTACCGACGAATTTGCGGCCGATTTCCTTCTTGGAGATGATCTTGCGCCTGCCGTCCACCATCTCATATTCGGTGCGGTACTGGACGCGCACCTCGCTGTAGGTGGTGGTGATCTGATGAACGCCCAGCAGCGCGAAGGGGCTGGAAACGCGCTGAACGCCGCCTGCAAAAAACAGCGGGCAGGCCGAAAAGCAGATTGCGCCGTCGGAAAATGGCTGACCTGTGATCGAGCCGTCCTTGGCAAAAGCAGCCGAGCAGATTGGCTCGGCATAGGGGCACGCCCGCGAGCGGGTGCGGCCGACTGCGATCGAAAGCTTTTGCTTGCGAATGATGCGAGCCATCTCCATCGCTGCCTTGACATCGCCCCCCGGCGAACTGACGACGACGGGCAGTTTACGGTTGCCAACCTGCTTCAGGATTTTCTGCAGCTTCCGCGGCGTATCCGCCATGATCTGCCCTTCGGCGGAGATCCAGTCCGGGCAAGTGCTATCGGCTCGGCATTGGCCCATCTCACCGTGAACGAGCAAAAACTGCATCGGCGCGCCACCGACCGCGCCGGCAGCTTCAGCCAGCGCAGGCGAAACCAGAAAAAGCGAAACGCCGGTGACGAACCACAACAGCGTTTGATAACAGCGCGCCCCAAGCTGCGGAAAGAAGCGAAAATTCATAAGCTATACGCCTGCAAGCGATTACTTTGGCAAGACCGATAGCAACCGCTTTGGGCCTCTGCAAGGCGCACCAACACGGCGATGCATCATTTGATTAAAACTCACGGCCACCTTCACGGAAAGTCCCGCGTGCAAAGAAGTACGTTTCCAAATATTGGCTGCCGGCGAACTCAAAAGCGTGAGATCTCATGCCAGCTTATGCCGTGGGCGATAAACTGCGAACGGTACAAAACAGGCATTCCTGAAGCGCCGCCCAAAGTGCAGAACCCAGTTCAAAACGTCGGTCTTAGGCTTAATTTTGACATAGTGGGGAAGCGTCGTCAGACCCCTTCGATCGGCCTGGCGATGACGGCAAATGTATGATCGTGTCGAGATCCGGCCAACAAAAGAGTGGTCGCGGGCGCTTATCGCCCATTTTGGGCGAAGCCTGGGAGAATTGTATGTTTAAATATTAAAATATATGAAAATGAAAATTATTTCTGGCCGTGTGGTATTTTTGCGTCTAGCATTCACTCATAAATCGAGTATTTGATATCGATACCACGCCGCGGACACCTTAACTCATATGTCCTATATCATTACCGCCGAGAGACAATTGCTGCTTTCTGCCGAGTTGGCTGCCGCTCGGACGCAGGCGGCGTTTGCAATGGGCCTGGAACGGACGGGATCGGCTTTTGGCTTCAGTCATGTGGCTCTGATGAACGCCCCGGTTCCCGATGATACGATGATGACGCCGCTGCTTATCGAGGGGACGGTGCCCGCACAGTTCGTGCGTGAGTTCGATCGGCATCATCTGGTTCGCCGCTGTCCTATGCTGCTGCGCACGCGTGATTCAGTGATGCCGCGCGCATGGCATCTGCTGGAAAAAGATGCCGAACCTGACGCCGATGTGCCGAGCGAGCTTCGAGCACTCCTGATTAGCTACAATTGTCCGATGAGCGTCATAATCCCGGTTAATGCTCCGGATGGCCAGCGCCTCGTTTTCTGGTTCATGGGCAATCGCAACAGCCTCGGCCAGAGTGAAATCAACGAACTCACCTTGATCATGCTGCAGGCGCTCGATTCCTATAATTGCCTCAAGCGCAACGGTGGTGCCGCGCCGCATTCGCTTTCCGCGCGCGAGCTGGAAGTGGTCCGCTGGACGGCCCAAGGCAAGACCTCGGTCGAGATCGGCCAGATTCTTTCGCTCTCCGACCATACGGTCAACGCGTATATGATGAACGCGATCAAGAAGCTCGATTGCGTCAACCGTACCCAGCTCGTCGCAAAAGCCATCCGCCTGAAGCTGATAAGCTAGAGCTTTTCCGCTTTTCTTCGAATCGCGAAAACGCTTTATCTTCTCGTTCTTACGCAGTTCCGGACGCAAAACTGAGCTCGGCAGCCGGGCTCAGCGTCGGGGTCCGCCTACTGGGTCTCCGCCCGCTGGGCTTCGTTTAGCGACCGCCCAGGACCGTGCGGATTTCCACGAGGCTCGAACGCACCCGCAGAATATGGAAGCCCATGGTCGCAAGATGGCTCGGCATGAAGGAGCTGTCTTCAGGCCCATTGGAAATGATGAAAGGTTGAATGCGCAAAGCCGTCTGCAGCTGCGTCGTGACATCGGCCCAGAGCGTGGCGACATTGCGTTCGGCAATCACCTGCTGGAAATCCGAGCGGGCCGCCATCAGGATACCGTAGCTCGCATACAGCTGCCCATAGGCAAACCAGAAACGATCGTCAGCCCGCATATCCAGCCAGCCATAGCTGTGATCCCCCGCCCTCCGGGCCAATATATCCGCCGTGCTGCCGAGATCGTTGGCAATATGGTCGACGAACTGCAGGAGGTTATCGGCACGTCCGTCGAAAATCGCCTTGCAATTCCCGAGGTCGCTATTGAAGCTGCGCAGATTGCTCATTGCAGCGCGGTAATAGCTTGGGCTCGGCGTCTTCGGTCCGAAGGGATGCAGGCCGAAATACCAGCTCGACTCGTCGAACTGCAGGTTGCCGCGCGCCTTCTGCAGATCGCTGTTGATGCCGGATGTTCCGCGCACGCGGCCGAGCGTATCGACCAACTCCGCCGAGGTGCGGCGAACGACCGAATTGATGCCCCGCTGGAAGGAAGCCTTGTTGTCGAGGAAGGGCGTGTCATCCCATGAAATGCCGAAGAAACCGAGCTTGTAGAGCAGCATCGAGGAAATCCAGGCATTCTGGTTGACGTTGAAATCGGTCAGATCGGTGGCAACGTCGACGACAGCCGAGGTTTGGCAGGTTTTAGGTGCTGTGGCAGCCGCCTGCTGACCATCCGTCGCAGGCAGCTCCTGTCCGGCGGAATATTTGCGCTCGGAGAATTTGTAGACGTCCGGATAGGCCGGATTGAACCCGGTCCAGACCTGCGTTTGCCAAACGAAATAGACATAAAGCAGCGCCATCAACGCCACGAAGGCAGCAAGCGGCAGCTTGATCAGCCAGTTGCGCTGCCGATACCAGCCATGAGCGGCAAGAAATGGCCAGCTTAGCCCGACGAAAACCAATCCCAGCCAGCGCGCGAAAGCGGCCCAGATCCGCTTGAAGAACGCCGTGATCGAGTCAAGCATGGACACGCCTCCTAAACCCTACCGCGCATCCTGCCGACACGCGAAGGACGCACCACACCAACCTGCACAATGGACGCCGCGAAAATCGCCGCGGTCCTCGGATCATTAAGTCCTTATCGCCACTCGCGTTCCAGCAAATATGTGTTCTTGGGAAAAACAACAACCGTCCGAACGGAATTTTCCGTGACGGACAGCAATCAACCTTCAGGTTGCGTCTCTTCCGCCACTTCGCTCGAATCCGAGGATGCAGGCAGCGGATGAGGCTCCAACCGTCGTTTGAAGACAGCATCTACATGAGCCTTGCGCACGGCAAGATCATGCCCCGCCAGCACATTCGCCTCGAAGGCCTGGATCAGGCTCTCGACCACTCCCGTTCGCGAAACCCTAATCGATGCCGGCTCCACTTCTGACGCCAATGCCTTGAGCAGGGCGATCCGCTGTTCGATATCGACGCTCAGTTTGGCTGCCATCGCGCCGATGGCGGCGATCTGATTGTTCAGGGCAGCCGCCAGCCCTTCGTAAATGTCTATGAGGCGCTGCCGCACGGTGCGGCGGGATTGAAGCCCCTGTTCTTGCCGCCGAATATCATCCTGCTCGGTCACCAGAGCGCGATAGTCCGCTTCGAGTTCGGACTGCAGATCGGCATGGCGTGAAGATGGGCGGTTGCGCCTCTGATACATGAGCTTTTCCGCCAGGACGTCAGCCCTGCGCTGCACCTCCTCTATCTCGAAATCGAGCTTCCTCCGCCTTTCGATCACGCCTTCGAGTTGAAGTTCGCATTCACGAAAGCACCGGGAGAATACGGGTCTCGCCTGCTTGAAAAGAAGATCGAGTTCGGCCGATACAGCAAGGGCCGCGTCGACATTGACGATGATCTCATCCGGCCCCATGGGTCTGCGTGCAAACACCCGGCTGAGCAAGCCTGCATTTTCAAGGCCAAGCTTCTCATTGAACAATCGCCGATGCTGCAGATCAGCCTCGTCGGTCGCATGATCCAGCTCTTTGACGAGCGACAGGGCGACTGATTTCCAACGGTCGAGCAATTCGACCGCTTCGCGAACAAATGCCTCTTCGACAGGAAAATTAACGGCTGCGGCGTGCTCGCTGTCCCTGGCGTGGCGGGCGAGCGTCGCTACTGCCGAATTCGCGTCGTTCATAGCGTCTTCGAGCGTCGTGCGCGCCCTGTCGAGCATGCCATCGAAGGAATGAGGCCTGAGCATGAAAACATTCCCTCCCCTACCTTTGGCGCAAGACTAGCTGCTTCCGGAGGCGAAGGAAATGCTCGAAAGCTACTGAGCAGCGGCCGGGTTCTTCAGATAGGCGATGAGATTGTCGAGATCCTTGTCGCTTTTCAGGCCTGGAAACGCCATCCGGGTGCCTTTGACGAGGAATTGCGGCGCCGGCAGATATTTCCGCAGCAACGCCTCATCCCAGACCTTGCCGTCAGCCCCGAATGCCCTCATCGCCGGCGAGTAGGCGTAATCCGGCTTGCTTGCGACGGCTCGTCCGACGATCCCCATCAGCGAGGGACCGACGCGATTATCGGGGCCGGTCGCCGTGTGACATGACCCGCATCTCTTGAAAACGGCGGCACCGGCGACCGCATCGCCATCCGCGAGCACAGAGGAAACCGAAGCAAACAGGATGACCGCCGCCAGACATTGCAGTCTCATCGTCTCTCCCCGTCAGCCTCGACTTCGATACGCAATTACGTGCCGAAAATAGTAAGAACCGCTATCGAAAGCCTGCACGAGCGGCTGCTTCACTCGCAGGTAATCGCCTCTTCCCAATGACGACGGCAGAGCGAAACATATTTGTCGCTGCCGCCGATCTCGATCTGCGCGCCTTCGCGGACGACATTGCCGGCAGCGTCCAAGCGCACCACCATCGTCGCCTTGCGTCCGCAATGGCAGATGGTGCGCACCTCGCGCAACTCGTCGGCTATGGTCAGCAGCTCCTGCGATCCCGGAAACAGATGTCCATGGAAATCCGTGCGCAGCCCGTAGGTCATGACCGGAAGATCGAGGCGATCGACGATATGGGCAAGCTGCCAGACCTGCTCGCGCGTCAGAAATTGCGCCTCGTCGACGAAGACGCATGCGAGCGGTTCGCTTGCATGCATTTCATCGACCATCGCATAGAGATCGTCGCTCGTTTCGAACGGCAAGGCATCCATCGTCAGGCCGATGCGCGAGGCGATCGTGCCGCGGCCGGCGCGATCGTCGAGGGCTGCGATGAAGGCTGCGGTGCGCATGCCGCGCTCCTGATAATTATAGGCAGCCTGGAGCAGCATCGTCGATTTGCCGGCATTCATCGTCGAATAATGGAAGTAGAGCTTGGCCATGACATTCTCCTTGAATGCTTCATGGGAGCTGCGCGACGATAAGAAAAGATAGTCTTGGCGAAAACCACAGGATTCAGACAGGCGTGGCCCAGGGCGCAAAAGCCTTGGCCACCGGCGGACATAAAAAGACGGGCGTCGCATTCAGCCCCCTCAAACCGCCGCAAATACACTGTGGTCGCTTGAAAATGTCAGTTATTGATGGTTGCTTGGGAACGTTAGACTGGGAGTCACGCAATGATAAAAATGACCCTTACTGCATTCGCTTTCGCTTCAACTCTCTCCGCATTGACATTGGGAGCCACCACGGCCTCCGCAGCCGAACCGGCAAGCTGTGGCACCGTACATTTTGCCGATGTGGGCTGGACCGATATCACCTCCACCACGGCAACCGCCTCCATTCTTCTGAAGGCACTCGGCTACGACACCGACGTCAAGGTGCTCGCCGTCCCGGTGACCTACCAGTCGCTTAAGAACAAGGACATCGATGTCTTCCTCGGCAACTGGATGCCCTCCATGGCCGAGAACATCAAGCCGTTCGCCGCGGACAAGTCGGTCGAAACCGTGCGCGCCAACCTGGAAGGCGCCAAGTACACGCTCGCGACCAACGAAAAGGGTGCCGCGCTCGGCATCAAGGACTTCAAGGATATCGCCGCTCATAAGGACGATCTCGACGGCAAAATCTACGGCATCGAGCCGGGCAACGACGGCAACCGTCTGGTGATCGACATGGTCGACAAGAACACCTTCGGCCTCAAGGGCTTCGAAGTGGTCGAATCCTCCGAGCAGGGCATGCTGGCGCAGGTGTCCCGCGCCGACAAGGAAGGCAAGCCGATCATCTTCCTCGGTTGGGCGCCGCATCCGATGAACACCACCTACAAGATGACCTACCTCACCGGCGGCGACGATGTGTTCGGACCGAACTTCGGCGGCGCGACGGTCTATACCAACGTCCGGGCCGGCTACCTGCAGGAATGCCCGAACGTCGGCGCCTTCGTCAAGAATCTCGTCTTCTCGCTGCCGATGGAAAACGAAATCATGGGCAAGATCCTGAACGACAGCAAGGAGCCGGAAGCGGCTGCCACCGAATGGCTGAAGGCCAATCCGTCGGCGGTCACGCCCTGGCTTGCCGGCGTCACCACCAAGGATGGCGGTGACGGCCTGGCGGCGGTCAAGGCCAAGCTCGGCCTGTAATACGAGGATGGATGGAGGGGCGGCCAAACCGCCCCTTTCTCTTCCTTGAACGGACTGCTTGCTTTCGCGTCCCGCCATCACTCGGACAATGGTCCGCCTGGCGTGACAGACCGTTATTCTACGGCGGCATCTCCGGCATCATACGCAACAATCGGAAACGCCGCCCCCAATCGTGGGCAAAGATGTGAACTGGTTAACCGATTACCGCATCCCCATCGGGCCATGGGCCAAAGCCGTCGTCGACTGGCTGACGAGCAACGTCACGTGGTTCTTCGACGGCCTTTCCTTCCTGGTCGCGCACGGAATCAAAGGGCTGCTGTTCCTCTTGCAGGCACCGCATCCGCTGATCGTCGTCGTCGCCTTCACGGCACTTGCCTATTGGATGCGCCGGAGCGTCACCATCACGGTCCTCACGCTGATCGGCCTGCTGATCACCATCAACCAGGGCTATTGGAAAGAGACGACCGAAACGCTGGCACTGGTATTGGCCTCCACCTTCGTGTGCATGCTGGTGGGCGTGCCGCTCGGCATCGCGGCAGCCCGCCGTCCCTGGCTTTACGCCATCATGCGACCAATCCTCGATCTGATGCAGACCATCCCGACCTTCGTGTATCTGGTGCCGGCAATGATCCTGCTCGGTCTCGGCATGGTCCCGGGCCTGGTTGCCACCGTCGTCTTTGCTCTTCCTGCACCGATCCGCATGACCCGCCTCGGCATTATTTCCACTCCCCCTTCGCTCGTGGAGGCAGCTGAATCCTTCGGTGCGACGCCTCGCCAGGTTCTGCGCAAGGTCGAGCTGCCCTTTGCCACGCCGCAGATCATGGCTGGCCTGACGCAGACCATCATGCTGTCACTCTCGATGGTCTCGATCGCGGCACTCGTCGGCGCCCCTGGGCTCGGCGTGCCCGTGCTGCGCGCACTGAATAGCGTCAATGTCGCCAAGAGCTTCGATTCCGGCGCCTGCATCGTCATCCTGGCGATCATTCTCGACCGTATGTTCCGCGCGCCCGGCGAAGGAGACCACTCATGACTGTCGCCGTCGATTTCAAAAATGTCAGCATCATCTTCGGCGATCGTTCCGATGCCGCACTTAAACTCGTCGACGAAGGCAAGTCGCGCGACGAGATCGGCAAGTCCACGGGCATGGTGCTCGGCGTCGCCAATGCCTCGCTGCAAATCGAAGAAGGCGAAATTCTCGTGCTCATGGGCCTGTCCGGCTCCGGCAAATCAACATTGTTGCGCGCCGTCAATGGACTTGCGCCTGTGGTGCGTGGGGAGGTCTCCGTCAACACCAAGAACGGCGCCGTCAACCCCTATTCCTGCACCCCCAAGGCCCTGCGCGACCTGCGCATGCACACCGTCTCTATGGTCTTCCAGCAGTTTGCGCTGCTGCCCTGGCGGACGGTCGCCGACAATGTCGGCTTTGGGCTCGAGCTTGCCGGCGTGCCGGATGCCGAGCGCAAGAAGCGCGTCGACGAGCAGCTACAGCTCGTGAACCTCACGCAATGGGCCAATCGCAAGGTCAATGAACTTTCGGGCGGCATGCAGCAGCGCGTCGGCCTCGCCCGTGCCTTTGCGACAGGCGCGCCGATCCTGTTGATGGACGAACCGTTCTCGGCCCTCGACCCATTGATCCGCACCCGCCTGCAGGACGAACTCCTGGAATTCCAGCGCCGCCTGAAGCGCACCATCCTGTTCGTCAGCCACGATCTGGACGAGGCATTCCGCATCGGCAACCGCATCGCCATCATGGAAAGCGGCCATATCATCCAGTGCGGAACGCCACAGGAGATCGTCAAGAACCCTGCCGATCAGTATGTTGCCGACTTCGTGCAGCACATGAACCCGATCAGCATGCTAACGGCGCGGGATGTCATGCAGCAGGGCGTCGGACATTCGGCCAATGCAGGTTCCGTCACCGCGACGGCAACCGCCGCGACACCGCTCATCGATATCCTCGACGCCCTGACGCGCCAGCCGGGCAATATCGGCGTTGTTGACAATGGCACGATTATCGGAACGATCTCCGCGCAAGACGTGGTGTCGGGCCTCACCAGCCACCGGCGAAAGGAGTAGTCGTTCGCGACCGCTCCTCAATTCATGGAGCAGGCAATGAACGACAAGCCATCGGTGCTAAGGGAAACGGATGAGGATGCGCGCATTCAGGCGCGCGACCTCATGCACAAAGCCGCACATGCAGCCTTGGCCGTCATCGATCCCGACACCGGCTTTCCCGCCGTCAGCCGCGTCCTGACTGCCATGGATGCCGATGGCGCTCCGGTCATCCTGGTCTCCGGCCTCTCCTCACATACCAAGGCTTTGATGAAGGACAGCCGCGCTTCGGCGCTCTTCGGCGAGCCTGGCAAGGGCGATCCTCTCGCCCACCCTCGCCTGACCCTACGTTGCAGCGCGGAGCGCATCGGTCGGCAAAGCCAAGCTCACAATCGCATCCGAACGCTTTTTCTCGATCGTCATCCGAAATCTAAGCTCTATATCGACCTTCCGGACTTCTGCTTCTTCCGCCTCGTTCCTCTGGATGCCAGCCTGAACGGCGGCTTCGGAAGGGCTTATATCTTGTCCTCGCAGGACCTGATGATGCTTTAAACCGAAAACAAAGCGCGCCGGCAATAAATCATACAATAGTGCGAGAATTAGTAGTCGGACAGCTCGAAGTAGAAACGGCTGATATTGGTGGGTTGCAAATCTTCGGTGACCAAATTTGGCATATTTGCTGCTCCGAAACGATAAGAATCGACCTATTTTGGTCTAATCGAGCCCCTAGATGGGACGTTAGGGACGCCTGCATCATCGCCGGAGCATCATACGTACATATCTAAAACAGCATACTCGATACCTTAAATTTAGGTATATACAATCTTCGACCGCTCTTGGTATTGTTAGATATCGGTAAGGACCGGGTTGGAAATAGCACAATTTCTGATGTTCGCTCCGCATTGGGAAGTTTAAAAGATGAAGACAAGAGATTTGGCCGAACACTCTAATGTTGCGGCAGCGTTATTATCAGCAATGGCGAACCCGAAGCGTCTTTTGATCCTTTGCAGTCTCGTTAAAGGCGAAGTTCCAGTTGGCGTTCTTGCCAATCAGGTCGGACTGAGCCAATCAGCACTTTCCCAGCATCTTTCGAAGCTTCGTGCCCAAAAGCTGGTCAAGACGCGTCGTGATGCTCAAACTATTTACTACTCCAGCACATCGGAATCCGTGATCCGTGTTCTCGAAACGCTGGAAGACATTTATTGCGAGCCGGAAAAAAGTAGATCGGCTGCCTAGAGCTAAGATAGCTCCCGGCCTGTCGACGTATGATCTTTTGGGACAATTTAAATCTCGAAAGATCGACTTGCTTTCATTACCAGGTGTTTTACTGCTTTAACTGGCAAATCCTTGGATTTGCCAGTTTTTTCGTATGGGGACTACCTCACGGTGCTTCGTGGTCCGTTTTCCTCCCCGATATGTCGACACGCATTCTTCGACGCTCAACCTGTCGCTTTCACCGCCATCTTTGCCTTGACGCCAAAAAGGCGGCTGATAATTTGACCAAGCAGTAAATATAATAGCGCGGCGTAGGCCGTGGCCGGGAAATGGCCCCCCGAATTGGCCATTGGAGAACAGCATGTCGGACCGTTTGAATGCCGCCCCCAACGATTTGCGCGCCTTCTGGATGCCGTTTACGGCCAACCGCCAGTTCAAGAAGGAACCGCGCCTCTTCGTCAGCGCCAAGGATATGTATTACACTACCCATGATGGTCGGCAGGTGCTGGATGGAACTGCGGGCCTGTGGTGCGTAAACGCCGGGCACTGCCGCCCGAAGATCACCGAGGCCATCCGCCAGCAGGCAGGCGAACTCGACTACGCACCCGCCTTCCAGCTCGGCCACCCCAAAGCTTTCGAACTGGCGAACCGGCTGGTCGATATTGCCCCTGAGGGTATGGACCACGTTCTTTACACCAACTCCGGTTCGGAATCGGTCGAGACCGCGCTCAAGGTCGCGCTTGCCTATCATCGCGTGAAGGGCAATGGCTCGCGCCTCCGCCTCATCGGCCGCGAGCGCGGCTATCACGGCGTCAATTTCGGCGGCATCTCCGTCGGCGGCATCGTCACCAACCGCAAGATGTTCGGCACGCTGCTGACTGGTGTCGACCACATGCCGCACACCCATGTGCCCGGCAAGAACGCCTTCACTCGCGGCGAGCCGGAGCATGGCGGCGATATTGCCAGCGAACTGGAGCGCATCGTCACTCTGCATGACGCCTCGACGATCGCGGCCGTCATCGTCGAGCCGGTCGCCGGCTCCACCGGCGTGCTCATCCCGCCGAAGGGCTATCTGCAGAAGCTGCGCGAAATCTGCACCAAGCACGGCATCCTGCTGATCTTCGACGAAGTCATCACCGGTTTCGGCCGCCTCGGCACCCCCTTTGCCGCCCAATATTATGATGTGAAGCCGGATATCATCACGACAGCCAAGGGTCTGACCAACGGCGTCATTCCGATGGGCGCGGTCTTCGTCACCTCGGAGATTCACGACGCCTTCATGCAGGGACCCGAGCACATGATCGAGTTCTTCCATGGCTACACCTATTCCGGCAACCCGATCGCCTCGGCCGCGGCATTGGCGACGCTGGACACCTACAAGGAAGAAGGCCTGCTCACGCGCGCAGCCGAACTCGCCGACTACTGGGCCGACGCTCTGCACTCCCTGAAGGATTGCCCGAACGTCATCGACATTAGAAACACCGGCCTGATCGGCGCCATCGAGCTCGATCCCATCGCCGGCGAACCCACCAAGCGCGCCTTCACCGCCTTCCTGAAGGCCTATGAAAAGGGGCTCCTGATCCGCACCACCGGCGACATCATCGCACTGTCGCCGCCGCTGATCATCGAGAAACATCACATCGACGAGCTGTTCGGCAAGCTGAGAGAGATCTTGCAAAATAATATCTGAGGCGAAATATCTCATTGCCTCTTCCCAATGAGGCACAGTGATATCGGCGCATTCGAGGTATCCCCTCTCCCCGCCTGCGGGGAGAGGGTTAGGGTGAGGTGCCGTTCACGAGGACAATGAGATGCGCGGTCCGGAACCTAAAACGACACAGCGCGCAAGAATGCTTCGGCAATCGGACAACGATGCGGAAGCAAAACTTTGGTCGGAACTTCGCAACCGTCGGCTGAACAGCGTCAAATTCGTTCGGCAGTTTCCAATCGGTCCTTATTTCGCTGACTTTGCCTGCCGAGAGCGATCCCTGGTCATCGAGATCGATGGCGGTCAACATGCCAACAGCAAGCACGATACCATTCATGACCGCTGAAGGCTGGTCTGTCGCACGCTTCTGGAACATTGATGTCCTCACAGCCATGCCGGCAGTTCTCGAAACCATCGTAGCGATCTGCGAAGGCAGGTTGACCGAAGCTGTAGCGGCTCGTGATTTCAAATTTCTTCCGGCAGCGTGTTCGAAATAGCCCCTCACCCCAGCCCTCTCCCCGCTCTACGGGGAGAGGGAGTCTTAGTTCTCGCCAGGCCGTAAGAAACACTGCCCTATCAACAAATTCGGACAGATCCCCTCTCCCCGTAGAACGGGGAGAGGGCTAGGGTGAGGGGCTATACGGAATCACAGCGGGTAGGAAAGCCATGACCACCAAACTCGAACGCTATATCGACCAGGGCGTCGGCCGGGAGCCTGCGGATATCGTGCTGAAGAACGGCCGCTTCTTCGATCTGGTGACGGGAGAGCTGGTCGCTTCGGACATCGCCATCTGCGGCGATCGCATCGTCGGCACCTGCGGCGATTATCGGGGACGCGAAGAGATCGATATTGCCGGCCGCATCGTCGTGCCGGGCTTCATCGATACCCATCTTCACATCGAATCCTCGCTGGTAACCCCGCTCGAATTCGATCGCTGCGTCCTGCCCTATGGCGTTACCACCGCCATCTGCGATCCGCATGAGATCGCCAACGTGCTCGGCACGGAAGGCATACGCTACTTCCTCGACTGTTCGCAGGAGACCATCATGGACATCCGCGTCCAGCTCTCCTCCTGCGTGCCGGCAACGCATCTGGAAACCTCGGGTGCCGATTTGCCAATCGAGAAGCTCCTGCCCTTCCGCAACCATCCCAAGGTCATCGGCCTTGCCGAATTCATGAACTTCCCCGGCGTGGTCCATAAGGATCCCATCTGCATGGCGAAGCTCGAAGCCTTCCAGGGCGGCCACATCGACGGCCACGCGCCGCTTTTGCGCGGCAATGACCTCAACGGCTATCTCGCGGCCGGCATCCGCACCGAGCATGAATCGACGACATCAGAGGAGGCGCTGGAAAAGATCCGCAAAGGCATGCATATCCTCGTGCGCGAGGGCTCCGTCTCCAAGGATCTGCACGCGCTGATGCCTATTATCACCGAGCGCCTGTCACCCCACCTCGCACTCTGCACAGACGATCGAAATCCGCTCGATATCGCCGAACAGGGCCACCTCGATTACATGATCCGCACGGCGATTGCCCATGGCGTCGAGCCGCTGGCGATCTACCGCGCCTCCTCGATCTCCGCAGCCCGCGCCTTCGGCCTTCGGGATCGCGGTCTCGTGGCGCCTGGATGGCGCGCAGATCTGGTCGTCATCGATAGCCTGAAAAACTGCAAGGCCGAGATCGTCTTTTCCGCAGGCCGCCGCGTTACCGCCGAACTCTTTGCGACCCGCGGTTCGGTCGAGCCGGTCGGCCTCGACAGCGTCAAGGCCCGCCCGATCAATGCCGCCGATTTCGGTGTGCCGGTAGCAGAAGGCGAGAGCTCCGTCATTGGCGTGACGCCCGGCAAGATCATCACCCAACATCGCCGCTATCGCCTGCCGACTAAGGGCAACCAGACCGCTATCGACCTCGGTAACGATATCATCAAGGTCGCCGTCATCGAGCGGCATGGCAAGAACGGCAACCATGCCAACGGCTTCGTCCAAGGTTTTGGTTTGAAGAAAGGCGCGATCGCCTCCACAGTCGGCCATGACAGCCACAATATCTGCGTCGTCGGCGTCAATGAGGATGACATGGCGCTCGCCGCCAACCGCCTCAGTGATATCAATGGCGGCTTCGTCGTCGTCGAGGATGGCGTCGTGACAGGTGAAATCGCCCTGCCCGTCGCCGGCCTGATGAGCCTCGAACCTTATGAAAGCGTGCGCGACACGCTGCATCATCTGCGCCAGGCGGCCTATGCCCTCGGCGCAACGCTGGAAGAACCCTTCCTCCAGCTCGCCTTCCTGCCCCTGCCCGTCATCCCGCATCTGAAGATATCGGACAAGGGCCTGGTCGATGTCGACAAGTTCATGCTGATCGGCTGATCAGGCAAGCTTGCCGCAATAAACGTCCAGCGCCGAAAGCGTCACCGCAGCCCCGGCATCAGCCGTGCCAAACCCTGGCATGGCGACCGTCACGCCAAGCTTGATATCCTCGGGCAAAGCAACTTTCACAGGCTTGCGGAAGAGATTGAAGATGAAGAGCAGCGTCTCGTCACCCTTGGAGCGCGTGAAGGCGAGAACGTCTTCCTCCGTGTCGAGGAAGGTCATATCGCCGTCGCGCAGGACCGCATGTTCTGCACGGAAAGCAAGCGTCTGCCGGTAGTGATGCAGCACGGAGTGCTCATCCGCTTCCTGCTTGTCCACCGCAAGGGATGCATGCTGGTAGGGAACCGGCAGCCATGACTTGTCGGCCGTCGTGAAGCCCGCATGAGCACGGCCCGCTTCCCAGGGCATCGGCGTGCGGCATCCGTCACGCCCCTTGAATGCCGGCCAGAAGCGAATTCCGTAGGGATCGCGCAGATCCTCGAAGGCTAACTCTGCCTCCGGCAGACCGAGTTCTTCGCCCTGATAGAGGCAGATCGAACCGCGCAATGTGGAAAGCAGCGAAATCGCGAGCTTTGCAACGCGCGGCTGCTCCTCCTCCGTTTTGGCGAAGCGGCTGACATGCCGCTGGACATCGTGGTTGGAAAAGGCCCAGCAGACCCAGCCATCGACGACATTGTCCTGAAAATCGCTGACGCAACGGCGGAAATGCGTCGGCGTGAAATCAGGCCCCAAAAGGTCGAACGTGTAGCACATATGCAGCTTGTCGCCGCCGCTGGTATAGGCGGCCACGGTCTGCAGCGAGCGCGCACCATCCCCCACTTCGCCGACGGTCGCGCGATCCTCATATTGGTCGAGCAATGCCCGGAACCGCCGCAGGAAGCTGATATTCTCCGGTTGCGTCTTGTCGTAGAGATGGTTCTGCATCCCGTAAGGGTTGCTCTCGGGGGCATCGAGCCCGCCGGTTGCGACGAGCGCCGGCGGATTGTCGCGAAGCTTCTTGTCGCAGAAATAGTAGTTGACCGTATCCAGACGAAAACCGTCTACGCCGCGATCAAGCCAGAATTTGACGGCCGAGAGCACAGCATCCTGGACCTCAAGATTGTGGAAGTTCAGGTCCGGCTGCGAGGTCAGAAAATTGTGCTGGTAATATTGCCGGCGTACGCCATCCCACTCCCAACCCGGCCCGCCAAAAATCGACAGCCAGTTGTTCGGCGCGGTGCCATCCGGCTTCGGGTCGGCCCAGACATACCAGTCCGCCTTGGGATTGTCGCGGCTTGCGCGGCTTTCCACGAACCAGGGATGTCGGTCCGAGGTGTGCGAGATAACCTGGTCGATAATGACCTTAAGCCCGAGGTCGTGCGCTGCCGTCATCATCTCGTCGAAATCGGCAAGCGTGCCGAAGATCGGATCGACATCGCAATAATCGGCGACGTCATAGCCCATATCGGCCATCGGCGAGGTGAAGAACGGCGCCAGCCAGATTGCGTCGACCCCGAGTGCGGCAATGTGAGGCAGGCGCCGGGTGATCCCCTTGATATCTCCCAGTCCGTTGGCATCCGTGTCCTGAAACGACCGCGGATAGACCTGATAGATCACGGCCCCGCGCCACCAGTCGGCTCCCGCCGCTTTATTCGTCGATTTCATCAAACCGCCTCGATATCGCACAAGGCCTTCCAGTTTGCACACTCGTGCGCAGGCGGCAAGCCGCAAATCGGCCATCCGAAAAGCTCAACCATCGGCGGATAAATTCGCAGTATCAATTTAAGCGAATTATCAATATGAAAGTTCACACGCTAAGCATGCCCGACTTTTTTTAACTTGAAAGCGACGTCGCTTTCGATAACTTCGCGCATTGACCTGCACGTACAGGTCACCTGCGGATCAAAAACACCCTTGTAAAACAAGGACAAGAACTCCAGAAAGGTGGGAAAACATATGGCGCATATCACCAGAAAATTTATCGCTGCGGCTTTCGTCAGCACGATATTGAGCGTTTCCGCGCATGCCGCGACCCTCAATATCCACAATGGCGGCGACCCGACTTCGCTCGATCCGCAAAAAATTTCCGGCGATTGGGAAAACCGTATCGACGGCGATATCTTCGAAGGGCTGGTGACCGAGGATCCAAAGGACAACCCAATTCCCGGCCAGGCTGCAAGCTGGACCATTTCGCCCGACCAGAAGGTCTATACCTTCAAGCTTCGCGACGGCATCAAGTGGTCCGATGGCCAACCTGTGACGGCTCAGGACTTCGTCTTTGCCTTCCAGCGCCTGATGGACCCGAAGACCGCCGCGCAATACGCCTATCTGCAGTACACGATCCTGAACGCGGAAAAGATCAACAAGGGCGAGATCAAGGATCTGACACAGCTCGGCGTCAAGGCGATCGACGACAAGACGCTCGAAATCACGCTTGAAAACCCGACACCCTACTTCCTCAACGCCCTGATGCACTACACGGCCTATCCGCTGCCGAAGCATGTCGTGGAAGCCAAGGGCGACCAGTGGGTCAAGATCGGCAACATCGTCACCAACGGCCCGTACAAGCCCACCGAATGGGTGCCCGGTTCGCACGTCAGCATGGTCAAGAGTGACCAGTATTACGACGCCAAGGACATCAAGATCGACAACGTCAACTATTACACGCTGGAAGATCAGGCCGCTGCCTTGAAGCGCTATCGCGCCGGCGAATTCGATATCCTGACCTCCTTCCCGGCCGACCAGTTCGACTGGATCCAGAAGAACCTGCCCGGCCAGGCGCATGTGGTGCCCTTCCTCGGCACCTACTACTACGTCCTGAACTCTACCAAGCCGCCCTTCAACGACAAGCGCGTGCGCCAGGCTCTCTCCATGGCCGTCAACCGCGAGGTCATCGGCCCGAAGATTCTCGGCACCGGCGAACTGCCATCCTATTCCTGGGTACCGCCAGGTACCGCCAATTACGGTGAACCGGCCTATGTCAGCTGGAAGGACGAACCGTACAAGCAGAAGGTCGAAGAAGCCAAGAAGCTCTTGAAGGAAGCCGGCTTCGGTCCCGATCATCCGCTGAAGGCTCAGCTGCGCTACAACACCAACGACAACCACAAGCGCATCGCCGTTGCGATCGCCGCCATGTGGAAGCCGCTCGGCGTCGATATCGAGCTCTACAACACCGAAACCAAGGTGCATTACGATGAAATGCAGCGCGGCGAGGTGCAGATCGGCCGTGCCGGCTGGCTCGCCGACTACAACGATCCGATCAACTTCCTGAACCTGCTGTCCACCGGCGTCGAAATGAACTACGGCCGCTGGAGCAACAAGGACTACGATGCTCTGATCAAGCAGGGCAATGAAGAGATCGATCTGAAGAAGCGCGCCGAGATCTACAAGAAGGCCGAGCAGCTGGCCCTCGACGACAGCGCCGCAATCCCGATCTACTACTACGTTTCCCAGAACATCGTCGCCCCGAAGGTCCAGGGCTTCGTCGACAACATCCAGGACATCCACCGTACGCGCTGGCTGTCGGTTAAAGAATAATTGGGAACAGGCTCCCTCCCGAACACAACCGGGAGGGAGCCGTCTAAGATCATGTTTGGCTACGCTCTCCGTCGTTTGCTGTCGACAATCCCCGTTCTGTGGATTGCCGTGACAGTGTGTTTTTTCATTCTGCGCCTCGCTCCCGGCGGCCCCTTCGATGGCGAAAGGCCATTGCCGCCGGAAGTCAAAGCCAACCTCGCGGCTCACTACAACCTCGACAAGCCCTTGGTTGAGCAATACCTGATCTATGTCGGCGATGTCATGAAGGGCGACCTTGGCCCCTCCTTCGCCAATCAGGACTTCACCGTCACCCAGCAGATTATGTCCGGCTTCCCCTATACGTTGACCATCGGTGGCTCCGCCTTCGTGCTCGCGACTATCGTCGGCGTCTTCATAGGCTGTCTCGGGGCGCTCTATCAGAACCGCGCAGCGGATTACTGGCTGGGCGGCGGCCTCCTCATCGGCTTGGTCATGCCAAGCTTCCTCATCGCCCCCATCCTTCAGCTCATCTTCGGCAATACGCTCGGCTGGCTGCCGGTCGGCGGCTGGGGCGACGGCTCGATCAAGTTCCTGATCCTGCCCATCATCGTCCTGACCCTGCCGCACGCGGCTCGCATCTCTCGCCTGATGCGAGGCTCGATGATCGAAGTGATGAGCCAGAACTTCATTCGCACCGCCAAGGCCAAGGGCATCGGCCCGCGGCTGACGATCATGCGCCACGCGCTGAAGCCGGCCATGATGCCCGTCGTCTCCTATCTCGGACCCGCGGCAAGTTACCTCCTCACCGGCTCGCTGGTGGTCGAAAGCATCTTCGGCCTCCCCGGCGTCGGCCGCTACTTCGTCGGCGCAGCGCTCAACCGCGATTACGGCATGGTCCTCGGCACGGTCGTTTTCTACATGGTCCTGATCGTGGTCCTCAACCTACTGGTCGACATCGCCTATGCCTGGCTCGACCCGAAAGTGAGAATGCGATGATCCTCAATTCCGCCAAGAGAGAATTGCTGGAAGCGGAATTGCTTTCGGCAGAGGGGCTCGCACCCAAGGGGCGATCCCTCACCGGCGACGCGATGCGTCGTCTCCTGCGCAACAAGGCGGCGGCACTTTCGCTGGTCATACTGGCTGTGCTGGTTCTGGTCGCCATATTCGGCCCGTATTTCCTGCCCTTCAACTATGAGGATCCGGACTGGACGTCCTTCCGAGGCGCTCCGGATTTTGCCGCCGGCCACTATTTCGGCACCGACGGCAACGGCCGCGATCTGCTGGCGCGCACGCTCTACGGCACCCGCGTCTCGCTGACGGTCGCACTTGTCGCCACCCTCGTCTCGGTCATCATCGGTGTGCTCTACGGCGCCGTTGCCGGTTATTTCGGCGGTCGCGTCGATGCAATCATGATGCGTTTCGTCGATATCATGTACGCCCTGCCCTACGTCCTCTTCGTCATCCTGCTGATGGTGATCTTCGGCCGCAACGTCTATCTGCTGTTTGCGGCGATCGGCGCACTCGAATGGCTCACCATGGCCCGTATCGTGCGCGGCCAGACCCTGTCGATCAAGCAGCGGGAATTCATCGAGGCCGCCCGTGCATCGGGGCAGCGATCGTTCAAGATCATCCTGAAACACATCGTGCCGAACCTCGTCGGCCCGGTCGTCATCTACGCGACGCTCACCATCCCGGAAATCATCGCGACCGAGAGCTTCCTCTCCTATCTCGGTTTCGGCGTTCAGGAGCCGCTGACATCGCTCGGCACCCTAATTGCCGAAGGTTCGGCCGGTATGGAGACGACGCCATGGCTGCTGTTCTTCCCGGCCGGTTTCCTGGTCGCGCTGCTGATGAGCCTGCTCTTCATCGGCGACGGTCTGCGCGACGCATTCGATCCGAAGGATCGCTGACATGACAGAAACACTTCTCGAACTCAAAGACTATTCGATCACCTTCCGCACGCCAGAAGGCGAAGTGGCCGCGGTGTCGAAGATGAACCTCAAGATCGGCCGCGGCGAACGTATCGCCGTCGTCGGCGAGTCTGGCTCCGGCAAGAGCCAGACCTTCCTCGGCCTGATGGGCCTGCTCGCCAAAAACGGCCGCACCAGCGGCCAGGCGCTACTCGACGGCAAGGATCTGCTGACCCTGAAGCCGCGCGAGCTCGACCATGTGCGCGGCAAGGACATGGCCATGGTCTTCCAGGACCCGATGACCGCGCTTAACCCGTCGCTGCGCATCTCACGGCAGCTGACGGAGCAGCTGGAAGTCCATGGCGGCCTAACGGCGCGCGCGGCTTCGGCCACGGCGCTCGATATGCTGAAGCGGGTCGGCATCCCTGATCCGACACGCCGCTTCAACCTCTATCCGCATGAGCTTTCGGGCGGCATGCGCCAGCGCATCGTCATCGCCATGGCGCTGCTGACCAAACCGAAACTCCTCATCGCCGATGAGCCGACGACGGCACTCGACGTGACGATCCAGGCACAGATCCTCGATCTCTTCAATGAGCTGACGGCGGAAATGCATACGGCGCTTATCATGATCACCCATGACCTCGGTGTCGTCGCCGGCCTCGCCGACCGCGTTGCCGTCATGTATGCCGGCCGTATCGTCGAGGAAGCGCCGGTCGAAGAGCTGTTCGAAAATCCGGCTCATCCCTATACGGCGGCGCTTCACTCGGCGATCCCGCGGCCGGATCAGGATGTCGACGACCTCACCGTCATCCCCGGACGCCCGCCGAACCTGATGCACCTGCCGCGCGGCTGCTCCTTCTCGCCGCGCTGCGCCCATGTGCAGGACGATTGTCTGGATGCAGCACCGCCGCTCGATCCGCTGGCGCCGCGCCGTTGCGCAGCCTGCTTCCACCCCCTTTCGGTTAATCAGGAACGGAGCCTCGTCCATGGCTGAGCAAACGCTTCTGAAGGTCGAGCATCTGACGACCGAATTCGAACTGCCGTCGAAATCCCTCTTCAAGCCGCCACTGATCCTGACCGCGGTCAACGATGTCAGCTTCGAGCTGAAGACCGGACGCACACTCGGCATCGTCGGCGAATCCGGCTGCGGCAAGTCCACGCTCGGTCGCTCCATCCTGCGGCTGATCAAGGCCCAGAAGGGCCGCATTCTCTGGCAGGGCAGCAACCTGCTCGACCTTACCGAAGAGGAAATGCGTGCCGCGCGCCGCGACATGCAGATCATCTTCCAGGACCCGATCGCCTCGCTCGACCCACGCATGACCGTCGGCGACATCATCGCCGAGCCGCTGACGGTCTTCGAACCGAAACTGAGCCGCGCGCAGCGGCAGGATCGCGTTCGCGAGATCATGGCGGCAGTCGGCCTAGTGCCTGAGATGATCAACCGCTACCCGCACGAATTCTCGGGCGGCCAGGCACAGCGCATCGGCATTGCCCGTGCCGTCATCACCCGGCCGAAGCTTATCATCTGCGACGAACCGGTTTCGGCGCTCGACGTTTCGATCCAGGGGCAGGTCATCACGCTCCTGCGCCGCCTGCGCAAGGAGTTCGGCCTCACCTTGATCTTCATCAGCCACGATCTCTCGGTCGTGCGCCTGATCTCGGACGACGTGCTGGTGCTCTATCTCGGCAAGGTGGTGGAAGCGGGCGAAGCCGCGACGGTCTTCGACCATCCAGCCCACCCTTATACGCAGGCTCTGTTCTCCGCCGCGCCAATCCCCGATCCGAAGCTGGCTCGCGGCCGTGAGCGCATCCGTCTGCAGGGCGATCCGCCCTCGCCGCTCAATCCGCCGCCGGGCTGCGTCTTCTCACCCCGCTGCTGGAAGGCGACGGATATCTGCCGCACGAAGATGCCACCGACCGAGCACGTGCGCCCAGGCCAGACGGCGGCTTGCTATCACATGGACCGGCCGTAAAGCAGCGCCAGCAAAAGTGGACGGCGGCTGCCGCCGTCCACCTTGCCCCAGCCGCCGCTTCCGCGTATGCAGCACCAAGGCAAATGCAGGAGGCAGTCTTGGGCGGGCGTTTTCTATCGATCGGCGAATGCATGGTGGAACTGTCGCAGGCCGATGACGGACACCTGCGCAAAGGCTTTGCCGGCGACACCTTCAACACCGCCTGGTATGCCCGCGCCTGCCTGCCTAAGGACTGGGCGATCGATTACTTCACCGCGCTCGGCGACGATGCCATGTCCGACGAGATGATCGCCTTTATGGGCAGCGCCGGCATCGGCACGCAGAGCATCCGCCGCCTTCGCGGCAAGACGCCCGGCCTCTACATGATCAATCTAAAAGACGGCGAACGCTCCTTCGGCTATTGGCGCGACAGCTCTGCCGCCCGCCAGCTTGCGACCGATGGCGATGCCCTGCGTGCCGCAATCGAGGCCTCCGACGTCCTTTATTTTTCGGGCATTACCCTCGCGATCCTGTCGCGCGAAGATGCCTTCACCTTGCTCGCAGAGCTGCGCCGCGCCAAAGCTGCCGGCAAGCTGGTCGCATTCGATCCCAATCTGCGCCCTCGCCTCTGGTCCAGCCTCGACGCGATGCATACGATGATCGCCGAGGGAGCGCGTGCAGCGACGCTCGTCATGCCGAGCTTCGATGATGAAGCCGCGCATTTCAGTGACGATTCGATTGCCGCCACGATCCGCCGCTATCGGCAATACGGAGCAGTGATGGTCATCGTCAAGAATGGCCCTGATGGCGCGACCATTGGCGACGGCGTTCAGGAGACGCTCGTCCCGGCGGTCAAGGTCGTCAAGGTTATCGACACAACCAGCGCCGGCGACAGTTTCAACGGTGCATTTCTGGCGCACTATCTGCAGCACAAAAATGCAGTTACCGCCGCCGGCTTCGCAGCAAAGATCGCAGCGAGGGTCATTCAGGAATACGGTGCGCTCGTCTCGCCCGAGAAGCTGAAATCCATCCGCTAAACGCTGTAATATTTCCATCATGGACACCCCCCACAATAGAGTGGGCGCGGGAATCATGTTTGAAACACCGCAATCGCTGGCACCGTCATCATGAGGATGCGGTGCGGATGGACTGTTTTGGGCATGTTGCAACGCTTGTCAGACATCGATCAAACCACCTGGGCGCAGGCGGCGACACCTGTCGCAGTACCTGAACGGCTGCTTATCGTCAGCGATGCCTGGCATCCGCAGGTCAACGGTGTCGTTCGCTCCATCGAGAACACCAACCGCGAACTGACGCGCATGGGCATCGAGGTTTCGATGATCACGCCGGACGGCTTTCGCAACATCCCCTGCCCGACCTACCCGGAGATCCGGCTTTCGATTGCCAGCTATCGCAAGATTGCAGCGAGAATAGAGGCGCTCCGGCCGACTTATATCCACATTGCCACTGAAGGTCCCCTCGGGCTTACCGCAAGGCGCTGGTGCCTGAGAAATTGCATGCCTTTTTCCACGAGCTATCACACCCGCTTTCCCGAATATGTCGCGGCGCGCCTGCCGATACCGGAAAGCTGGCTCTACGCCTTCGTCAAATGGTTTCACAATGCGGGCTACGGCTGCATGGTGGCGACACCAAGTCTCGCAAACGAACTCAAGATACGCGGCATCCGCAACCTACTGCCCTGGAGCCGTGGCATCGACTCCTCACTGTTTCGACCGCAGGCCCAGGACGACACACCCTTCGACCTGCCTCGTCCGATTTTCATGACTGTAGGTCGCGTGGCGCTGGAAAAGAACCTGCCCGCTTTCCTCGACCTCGACCTGCCTGGATCGAAAGTAGTGGTCGGCGATGGCCCCGCGCGGGCGGAGTTACAGACACTCTATCCGGACGTCCATTTTCTGGGAGCGAAATTCGGCGAGGAATTGGCGCATGCCTATTCGCAGGCGGACGTGTTCGTCTTCCCGTCCAAGACCGACACTTTCGGCAACGCCATTCTGGAAGCACTGGCGAGCGGCGTTCCGGTCGCCGCCTACCCGGTTACCGGCCCCGCGGACATTCTGGGAGGAAACAGGGCGGCTGGCGTCGTGGATGCGGACCTGGCCACCGCCTGCCTCGCCGCGCTCTCATGCTCACGCGAGGCAGCGCGCTCCTTGGCACTCAATTACTCCTGGGAAGCGGCAACAACGCAATTTATCGGCAATGTCCGCATTGCCAATCATCGGGGCCGATTACAAGCCTACAAGGAGTGAACTCCGGGCCGATGATCCACCCGGAATTCGCTTACCGCGTCTCAAATCGTGTGTCTTCGCAGATCAGCGCGCTGCTCTTACAGCATAGCATAAGCCAGCATGCGGGTTGGATAGCTGGGTCTTGTCCAGCACGATGAAACCCGCATTCAGTAACGGTGCGATAAGCGTCATCTGGTTCTTGTCCTTGGACCACCATTTGTGCCATTCGATGACCATGGCATTGATCGATCCGAAGAGACCGTGTCTCGCCAGGGTCTCGAAAATCCCGAACTCGGATCCCTCGCAATCCATTTTGATGACCAGATCCATGCCCGCTCTCCGCGCACGCTCCGCAAGCGGTGCGATGACGCCAGCAGCCTCCTTGATATGGATCGTTTCCGGCTTGCCAGAATCTGCTCCCCTTACGGAGATGCCGATCGTTGCATCTGAGCGGACCATGACCTCCATCTGCTCGTCTCTCTCGCCAAGCCCAAATTGGTTTGGCTTGATCTTGGCCGCCACCTTCGGATTTAGTGCGATATTCTTCAGTGCTCGCGCATGGGGTAGAGCGAAAGGCTCGAATGCATGTATTTCCCGCACCGAAGGGTCTCTCGCCAAAAAGAGCGACGCAAGACCCGCATTCATGCCGATATCGATGATAATTTTGTCGCGCCCGGTGATGAAATTATATTCGTTGTGAATGAAAATTTCGCTTAGAACCTGGAAATCTTCGGCATTGTTGACATAGAGCCGAGTTCCTGAAAATTCGGCAATGACCTCTTCCGCACCGACGTGAAAAGTGAAGCCGTTTTTCTCGAGCAACTTGAAATCATAGACATGTGTATTGAAGAATTGATTGGCAATGTCAGGCAATGCGACATCCGACATGCGCCCGCTCTCTTGATCAATTCTTTTCAGGGGCCGATGGGCATAAGCGGCGAATGCTCCAACCCCAGTTGAATCGATTCGGAACTCGAAAACATCCTCTTCCGGTGCGTCGAACTGCAAGGTCACACCCTTACCAGACCGCACTATATCCGCGCCCGTTAGCTCCCTTCGTATCAATTGGCGGGCGCCAAAACCCGCAGTGACATCGATAGAACAACAGACCTCTTCCGATGGCGCGGAGGGGTCAGCATCGATATGAAATTCGACAACATAACGTCCTGGGGACAGGGTGACGTAGGGGCCGTAAAGCACCCATCCCGCCTGTCCCTTCTTGACGGACACGCGTTCATTTCCTTGTACCTTCTCAACCTGCCCGATCGCGGAGTAGAACAAAGTCGGTTTCCTTCTTGGCAACAGAGACAAAAGGCCGTCTCATAGATAACAAGTTCTGCCGGAAGCTCGGTTCCGGCGCGAGATTGATATCTAAGCCTATGTTTGACAAGGATAAATTTTGCCCTGTGGAAAGATGGGCGCGTTCCGTCCAAACGGGGCGCTATACGTCCTCGATCATGTCCCTGACCGTTACGCCCGTCTCATCGTCGAAGCAGCGTGGCCGGATCCTCGAGAAGGGCAGCGATCATAATCCTACCGATGTCGCTCGCCGTTCCTGCTTTCCGCATGTCACACAGCAGAACGCATTCTTGAAAAGAAAATTTCTAGGACATCGGCGATCGTCACGAGAGCAATGGGATATTGTCCGCTGAGCTGGCTTCCTAAAGCAGAAGAAATCCATAGCCCAGGCATAAATTTGGGTGTACAATTATTTATCGCACGACCTACATAAGACCTCTCAGGGAGTTCTTGAGATGACTGACGACCTGTTAAAGCTGGATAACTTCATCTGCTTCGCGCTCTATTCGGCGAACCATGCGATGAACCGGCTCTATAAACCCATGCTGGACGCGCTCAATCTCACCTATCCGCAATATCTCGTCATGGTGACGCTATGGGAAGAAGACGGACAGACCGTCGGCGGTATCGGTGAAAAGCTGTTCCTGGAATCAAGCACGCTGACACCGCTGTTGAAGCGTCTGGAGGCAGCTGGCTTTATCAAGCGCATCCGCAGCAAGGAAGACGAGCGCCAGGTGTTGATTCAGCTGACCGGCGAAGGCAAGGCGCTGAAGAAGAAGGCGGCAACTGTTCCCCCTTGCATTCTCGATGCCACGGAGCAAACGCCCGACGAACTGACACGCTTGAAGAGTGAAATCACCGCTTTGCGCCAGGCGCTCAGCAGGAACGCAGCCTGATCGGATGCCCCCTCCCCGACCATCCGGTCGGGCAAGGTGCGTCAGGTTCGCTTCTTCTTGTTTTCGTAAGGATTTTCCGACGTGCGGAAATGGATGCGGATCGGTACGCCGGGCATTGCGAAATCTGCGCGCAGACCGTTGATCAGATAACGCACATAGGACTCAGGCAGAGCATCCGAGCGAGTACACGAGATCATGAAGGCCGGAGGCCGCGCCTTCACCTGCGTCATGTATTTCAGCTTGATGCGGCGACCGGAAACGGCCGGTGGCGGATGCTGAACCTGCTGCGTCTCGAGCCAGCGGTTGAGGCGCGCGGTCGAGACGCGCTTGTTCCAGACTTTGTCGGTATCGACGATTGCCTGCATGAGGCGGTCAAGCCCTTCGCCCGTCTGGCCGGCAATCGGAATGGCGCGAATGCCGCGTGCCTGCGGCAGCAGCCGGTCGGTCTTTTCGCGCAGATCGGCAAGCACGGCCTGACGATCCTCGATCATGTCCCACTTGTTGAAGGCGAGCACGGCGGCGCGCCCCTCGCGGATCACGAGATCGACGATCTGCAGATCCTGCTTCTCGAAGGGAATGGTCGCGTCGAAGACGATGACGACGGTTTCAGCGAAGCGGATCGCGCGCAGCGTGTCGGCGACGGAAAGCTTCTCCAGCTTCTCGATGACCTTCGCCTTGCGGCGCATACCGGCGGTATCGAACATCTTGACGGTACGACCGCGCCAACTCCAGTCGACGGAGATGGAATCGCGGGTAATCCCGGCTTCCGGGCCGGTCAGCAGCCGGTCTTCGCCGAGAAAGCGGTTGATGAGCGTCGACTTGCCGGCATTCGGGCGGCCGACGATCGCAACGCGCAGCGGGCGCGTGTCGTCATAGGCCGGTTCTTCGTCGATCTCCTCGCCATCTTCGCCGACTTCCGAGCGCGGAATACTGACATTCGTCTCCGCCTCGTCTTCGTCCTCCGGGAAGGCGCGTTCGGGGCCGATGGCCTCGACGATGGCGTCGCGCAGATCCATCATGCCCTGGCCGTGTTCGGCCGAGATCGGGCAAGGCTCCCCAAGGCCCAACGTATAGGCATCGTAGAAGCCGCTGTCCGAGCCGCGCGCTTCAGATTTATTGGCGACGAGCACGACAGGCCGGCCGCGCTTGCGCAGCATTTCGGCCAAGGTCTTGTCGACATGCGTCAGGCCCATCTTGGCATCGACAACGAAGAGCGTCAGATCGGCTTCATCGATCGCCGCTTCCGTCTGGGCGCGCATGCGGCCCTCCAGCGTCTCCTCGCCAGCTTCTTCGAGACCGGCGGTATCGACGATGCGAAAGCGGAGATCGATCAGCTTGGCTTCACCCGGGCGGCGGTCACGCGTGACACCCGGCGTATCGTCGACGAGCGCCAGTTTCTTGCCAACCAGACGGTTGAACAGCGTGGACTTACCGACATTCGGGCGACCGACGATCGCGACCGTAAAACTCATTGGGCGATCCTTCAGCCTTTTGCGACCGGAGCCTTGCCGGATGCAGTGATGAGATCGAGCAGCATCTGGGCACGGTTGGCAACGTTGCGCGGGCTCTGCGGATCGTCGACGATTGCCTGGAACCATTGCCGCGCCTTGGCGAAATCGCCGGCCTTATAGGCGGCAAGGCCAAGAACGTCGCGCGCCGAATGCCGGAAGGCATCAGCCGGGACGGCAAGCTCCTGCGCTTCGGCGGCGACCTGGTCATAGGTGCCGGTATCGACGAGCAGATAGGCAGCCCGCAGGCGCGCCGCATCGCGGATAACGACCGGAAGGTCCGTCTGCTTGCCGATCGCCGAGAAGGTGGCGATGGCCGCGGCCTTGTTACCCTTCTGCACTTGCAGCGTCGCGGCGCGCAGCCGCGCCAGCACCGGATAGGAACCAGGGCCGTTTTTCTCGATGGCGGCGAATGCGGCGAGCGCCTCATCCGTCTTGTTCTGATCGGCCAGCGTCAGCGCGGCAATGAACTGATCACCGCCGCTGCCAGCCTGATTGCCGGCCCAATAGCGATAGCCGCTGTAGGCTGCGGTACCAAGAACGACGAGCACCGCAGCACCGATGATGAGCTTGCCGAAACGGCGCCATATGAACCGCAACTGGTCCGAGCGCAGTTCCTCGTTCACCTCACGGATGAAGCTATCGTCATTGAATGCCATTCTTGTCTCCGGCCCAGGCCAAATAGTTCAAAGCTTAGGTTTAGTGGGGCCTTCTACTCCATTTTGCGGCTTATGTAAGGGGGAATGGTGGAAATCGTCATATAACGAGCGGCGAAACCCCGATAATCCACGCATGAAGCTTCCAAATGATCAAGGCCCAGGCAACCACACCGATGACAACAGCATAGAGATCGTATTTCGCCGAGACGAAGGGGCGCACGGTGATTTCGCCGGCCCGCTCGCGCCGTTTGAACGAAATGCGCAGGATCACGCCCCAGGCGAGGAAGGCGGCAAAGAGCAATATGGCAGCACCGTCGCCATTGGAGAGAAGATGCGCCAGCGCCCAGATCTTCACCGAAAGCACCATCGGATGCTTGGTCCTGACCGCGATATGCCCCGCCGGCAGCAGCGAGGCGACAAGACAGATGAGAGCGAACAGCATCAGCAGGATGGTGATGTGGCTCATCCAGAACGGCGGCGACCAGACCGGCGTCGTGTCACGCGCCTGACCGAAGCCGTAAATCAGGACGACCAGAGCTATGACGCTCGCGATCGAATAGGCACCCTTCCAGCCGCCTTCGCCAAGGCTGGCAATCAATGACGTTCGCAAGCCGGGTGTCACGACGCGGATCAGATGGAGGCCGAGAAAAAGAACAATGCCGAGAATGAGCAATGCCATGGATGAAATCCTTTATGGTCTTGTAGTCACATCCTTATCGGCTGCCGTAAAAAAATGCCAGCATCACCGCAGCTTCGCCGCATTTGCGCGAAAGGAAGGAAGCGACCCGGAGCACGCCACCCGATATCGCCGGATGATCCCTCGTAAGCCGTGCTCGATCCAATCAGTGTTCGGTGCCCATGTTTCGCTTAGCTACCTGTCTCTCCCTCGCCATTTCCTTAGGGTTGCCCGCAGCCGCCCTGGCCGATGGCAAGCCCAAGCAACTCGTCATGATCTCCTTCGATGGCGCTCATGACAATGCGCTCTGGACCAGGAGTCGCGAGATCGCTTCGCGAAACGGCGCGCATTTCACCTATTTCCTCTCCTGCACCTTCCTGATGAACAAGGCGCAGGCCAAGGCCTATCAGGGGCCGAAGCAGCGCCCGGGTAAATCGAATGTCGGCTTTGCCAAGAGCGAGGACGATGTGCGCACGCGCATCGCCAACATCTGGGGTGCACACCAGGAAGGTCACGACATCTCAAGTCACGCCTGCGGCCATTTTGACGGCAAGGGCTGGAGTGCCTCCGACTGGAAACAGGAGTTCATGAATGCCAGCATTGCGCTTCGCGACGCCTGGAAGAATGTCGGCCTCGCCGACAAGGAGCCCCAGGGCTGGGAAGACTTCGCCAAGAATGACATCAAGGGATTTCGCGCACCCTATCTTTCCACCAGCGACGGTCTCGTGCCGGCGGAAAAAGAGATGGGCTTTCAGTATGATGCAAGCCTGGTCACCAAAGGCCCTGCCCTGCCGCAGGTGATCGACGGCATCTATCGTTTCGGCCTGCCATTGATCCCCGAAGGCCCCCAGCAGCGCCCGGTCATCGGCATGGACTACAATCTCTATGTCCGCCATTCCAAGGGCGTCGAGGACAAGGCCAATGCCAAGACCTATGAGGACCGCACCTTCGATGCCTTCGAAGCTGCCTTCGCCAAGCAATATGACGGCGAGCGCATTCCGCTGCAGCTCGGCTTCCATTTCGTCGAAATGAACGACGGCGCCTACTGGCGCGCCCTCGACCGCTTCGTCAGTGACGTCTGCCACAAGCAGGATGTCGCCTGCGTCAGCTATTCCGAGGCAATTCCATTGATTGCGGCGCGCGGTAAGCCGCAGCAAGGGTGAGCGGTCGGGTGAAGCCGGAGCGAAAGGCCGGCGGTGCGGCAAAGGGAGATCCTTCTCTTATCTCTGGAGCCCAAAACCCGCCTCCTCCCGTTGAAAAAGGCCCCATTTCCGGAGCCTCTTTTATCAACCATCGACGTGAACGACCCCCGGCTCGCGCTCCAGGTAGCGCTGATCGATCGATGGCAAAGGTTCGTCGTAGATCGCCGCCTCGAAAGCCCGCAAGCGCTTGTAGATCGACAACAGTTCGATGATCGTCGTCCATGAAGTTACAAGATATTGGAACGAACCACGCACCTGGTCAAAAACGTTGGTGATCTGCGTCATCAAGCCGAGCGTCAGCTTGCCGGCAACGATCGAAGGAACCAGGACGACGAAGCTGAAGATATTGTCGGCCTGCGAATAGAAGATACGGGCAACGTTGAAATAGGTATAGTGGAAGTAGATGCGGAAATAGTTGCGTCGCACATTGGCAAAGAGTTCCGCGACCGTCGGCGGAGTGGCGCGGTCGTCATGGTCTTCACCATAAACGAGTTCCTTGCGGTAGGAGGCCTCTACGCGCTGGTTGATGAATTGTAGGCCAGGCAGCTTGATACCAACCGCCGCCAGGAAGACTGTTCCGAAAATCGACCAGAAGATCGCGGCCCAGACGAGCGCATGCGGAATGTTGCCGATAAGCGGAAGGTCCGTGATGTTGGCGCCGAGACGGAAGAGCACCGGCAGAAATGCAATCAACGTCATAATAGAGCCGATGAAGCTCACGCCAAGGGATTCGACCGTTTGGGAAAACCGCATCGTATCTTCCTGCACGCGCTGTGAAGCACCCTCTACATGTCGCAGCTTCTGCCAGTTTGCCATGTAATAATCGTTCATTGCCGTGCGCCAACGAAACACCCAGTGGCTCACAAAAAACAGGTTAAACACGCCGACAGTGATGGCCACGAAAGCAATGCCCGCAAAAACGAGCATGTTCATGTAAAATTCAGAACTGGATACGGAGCCGACGGTTGTCAGTGCCTTTTGAACCAGATTGTAAAAAGGTCCGTACCATGCGTTGACGGCGACGCTGACTTGTACCGAGAAGTAGGTGTTGAAGATGATCAGCGCCGTGCCGAGCACCGACCAATATTGCCACGGATGCGGGCTGAAGCGGAACCAGAAGAGCGCGAACAGGGCAACGGCTGCGATGTAATAGATGTAAAACCAGATGAAGGGTGCCGACCAAAAAATCGAAACGCCCACCGGCGCATCCTGCCCGTCCGCCAAGGGGGGCAGGCCGATATAGGCGCCCGCTTTCTCTCCGCCGAAATACCAAAGAAGTATAGCGGCAAGTGACCAGAGAGCGGCGGAGATGAAGAAGGGTTTTGGCTTGGGAAAGAATGACAGAAACACGAGAAGCGCAGCTTTCTTGATTGGATTGTCGAACCGCCGTGGCGTTTATTGATGCAAAGCCTAGGACAGTTCGCCGGGAGCGGCAACCGCCAGAAGCCTATTCTTACGTAGATGTAATCGCTTATCCCATGATCGTGATGCAGTTGTTCAGCAACGAAATTTCACCCATGGGATGAACTCCTTCCCCCATACGGTCACACTTTCTCCTCCAGCCCATCTCATCCGCAAACCGCCCATTGCGGAATGCTATCTTACGATATATATCTTACGACATGACTAACGATATAAACTCTCACACTTCACAAGGAGAAACGATATGAGAGGCTTCAGAGATCGCATGTTCGGAGATGGCTTTGACATCGTCGAGGCATATATCCTACGACATGGCCGAGGCCGTGAATCACGCGGCGAGCATAGGAGAGACTTCATGAGAGGCTTCAAGGGCGGCATGTTCGGCGGCGGGTTTCGCACCGGCCGCAAGTTCGATGCGGCCGACCTGCAGCTCATCATCCTTGCTTTGCTCTCCGAGCAGCCCCGCCACGGTTATGAACTGATCAAGATCTTCGAGGAGCGTTCCGGCGGCTTCTATGTTCCGAGCCCCGGCGTCATCTATCCGGCGCTAACCTATCTCGAGGAGACGGGCCAGGCCGAAGTCGAGGTCAGCGGCACGAAGAAGCTTTACCGTATCACCGAAAGCGGCCAGAAGCGTGTCGACGACAATCGTGATCTGGTCGAGGTGACCCTCGCCAAGCTCACCGCCATCGGCGAGAAAATGGCCCGCGTTCGCGAGGTCTTCGACGGGGGGGATGAGGACGGTCGCGACAATCCGTTCGATCGCCATGGCAGCGGCGACGTTCATCGCGCTCGCCACCTGCTGCGTTCCGCGCTTCGCTCAAAGTTCCCCTGGAGCAAGGCCGAAGGCGCCCGCATCGCGGCAATCCTCGAGCGCGCCGCCGCTGACATTATCCGCGGCGAAACGAAAAACGAAGACACGACACAGGCCGACGACTAAGTCGGGACCTCACTTGTCCGGCAATGTCAGAATGACAGGTCCGTTGCGGGTGGCAATGATCGTGTGCTCGTATTGAACCGTGGGCGCCTGCGGATCGGCGTAGAGTGTCCAAGCATCATCGCCGCCCTCTGCCCAGATCGCGCCGAGTGAAAGAAACGGTTCGACGGTAAAGACAAGCCCATCCTCAATGATCCGGCTCTCGGAAGGGTCCGCCCAGGTGGAAACCTCGGCTGGCTCTTCGTGCAGCGAGCGACCGATGCCATGGCTGGCGAGATTGGCGATCAGCGTGTAGCGGTTTTTCTGCGCGAAGGCGCCGACAGCCTGCCCGATCTTCGCAAGCGGCGCACCGCTTTTCACCTGGTTGAGGCCGACCCAGAGTGCCCGCTTGCCGTCCCGGCACAGGCGCTCGATCTTCGGCTTGACCGGCGACACGGTAAAGGATGCGCCGGTATCGGAGAAGAAGCCATCCTTCTCGGCCGATACATCGAGATTGACCAGATCCCCCGCCTTGATGACGCGCGGGCCGGGAATACCGTGCGCCACCTCTTCGTTGACGCTGATACAGGTCGCGCCGGGGAACTTGTAGACCAGTTCAGGCGCCGATTGCGCGCCGGCATCCTCCAGCACCTTGCGGCCGATAACGTCCAGCTCCAGCGTGGTGATGCCCGGCTCCAGGGCCGAGGCCATGGCCTGCAGCGCGTTGGCGCAGATGCGGCCGATATCCTTGAGCTTGGTCAGTTCTTCTTCGGTCGAAACGATCATTTACGGCTTCCGGCACTCCCGCTCTCTCAGCAGCGGTTCGGCGAGAGGCTCAAGGTGGCTTTCGCCCCTTCCCTCCCGGCAGTCAACGTTTTTCTGAGGCGTTTTCAGGCTTTCTGCCAGATAGCGCGACTTTCCGATTCCGAAAGAGCTCAGGAGCGCGGGTCGTCGGACAGCAATGCCCAGCGCTCGTGGTCGCACCAGACGCCGCCGATCTTCAGATATTTGGGCGAGAACCCCTCCTTGCGGAAGCCGAGACGCTTGACCAGCGCAATCGAGGGGTGGTTACCCGGCTGGATATTGGCCTCCAGCCGATGCAGGCCGACCGCGTCGAAGGCGTGGGCGACCGCCAGCCGAACGGCCTCGGTCATGAATCCCTGGCCAGCAAATCCGACCATGCCATGATAGCCGAGAAAGGCGCTGCGGAAGCCGCCCCACACCATCTGGCTGATATTGACGACGCCGACAATCCCGCCGGAGCCCGGATCGCGCGCTACGAGACCTATATTCGGGCCTGTCACCGTCTGGCCGAACCATGCGTCGAAACCGTCGCGATCGAGGAACGGATAGGCCCAGGGCGCATGATAGGCACGGCTGGCGATATTGGCGGCGATCAGTTCGTCTGCATCCGATTGCCTGACCGGTGCGATGATCACTTGCGGCATGGCTCGCTCCGTCCTTGTTCGGGAGCGAGCCTTAGCAAATCGAATCCGAAATCAAAAGCTTCGCTGAAAGAGCGGAATCATTTTCCGAACCGCTTCATAGCGAAGATAAAGTCCGCCCCAGGCGATCATGCCGAGATAAACGCCGAACAGCAGATGCGAGAAGATCGGACTGCCGACCCTCAGATGCGTCGCAATCGCCCCACCGAGCAGACCTGTCAGCAGAATTGCGCCGAGAACCGACGTTCTCGGGATCGCATAGAGAATGGCGCAGCCGAGGGTGATGACGCCAAGCAGCCGGGCGAGCGCCGGATCGGCCGAATAACCAAGCCCCGCCATCGTCTCCGTCACCGCCGGCAGCGGAACGAGCTTGATCACGCCATCGAACAGCAGGAAGGCAATGACCAGTCCGCTAAGGATCGCGCCCGCCACGCGCTGAGCCCGCGTAACCGAAGGCAAAGATGAACCGACTGCATAAGACATTGTCGTATCCCCCGGAATTGAATCGGAAATTCAGATTCTGGCTGCCAGTGCCGCGAGCTGCTCGGCGCACTGGCCCCATCCCTGATGGAAGCCCATCTTCTCATGCGCTTCGCGATCTTCAGCCGACCAATGCAGGACAGTCGCGGTGTAACGGGTCTTGCCGCCACCGAGATCGTCGAGTTGGATCGTCACCACCATGAAAGGCTTGGCCGACGGCACCCAGGCGCTGGCGAAGGCATCGGTGAAGACGATCCGCTCATTCGGAACGACTTCCAGATAAACGCCGTTGCCCGGATAATCCTCCCCCTCGGGGCTGCGCATGGTAATCGAACTTGAGCCCCCGGCTCGAACGTCGACGCTGGCGGCCGACACTGTCCATGGCAGCGGCGCGAACCATTGCTTCAGAAGCTCCACTTCGGTCCAACAACGGAAAATCTTCTCGCGCGGCGCATCGATGACGCGGGTCAGGGAAAGCTCGTGGCGCTGGGGCTGCTCAGTCATGTCTTGTTTCTCTCTGCTGTTTGACGCGGCCTGTTCGGCCTATACCTTAATGACGTTCGAGACTGCCATTTCCCGACAGCACTGACGTAAATTTTTTGATTATTTTGCAGCCGCAAGAGCATCCGCGCTCAGACGATCGAGCTGATAACGAATATGGGCTGCTTCAGCGGGCGAACGGGCGAGCGCGATCGCCCTGTCGAAGGCGACGCGTGCCTCTTGCGAGCGGCCCAGTTGTGCAAGCAGGCCGCCCCTGACGCCATGAAAGTAGAAATAGCTGTCGAGCTGTGCTTCCAGCGTTGCAATCAGCGCCAGAGCGGCCTCCGGCCCCTTGAGCTTTGAGAGCGCAACCGAGCGATTGAGCGTGACGACGGGTGACGGCGTCAGCCGCTCCAGCATCTGGTAGAGAAGGTCGATCTCTTCCCAGTCCGTATCCTCAGCCCGCTTTGCCCGGGAATGCAGCGCTGCGATTGCCGCCTGAACCTGATAGGGGCCGGGCCGGCGATGGCGGATCGCCTTGTCGAGGAGGGCCAGCGCCTCATCAATTGACGTGCGATCCCAGAGCGAACGATCCTGATCTTCCAGAAGGATGATCTGTCCATTGGCATCAAACCGCGCTGCCTTGCGCGATTGCTGCAGGAGCATCAGCGCCAGCAGCGCCATGGTCTCCGGCTCGGAGGGAAAGATCCGCAACAGCAGCCGGCCAAGCCGGATCGCCTCGTCGGCGAAGGCGGCCGCCTCGCGATGCGTTCCGCCGGCCGAATAGCCTTCGTTGTAGATGAGGTAGATCATGGCGCTGACGAGCGCCAGCCTTTCGCTCCGCTCCACCGCGCCCGGCGTCTCAAAAGGAACGCCTGCTGCGGCGACGCGCGCCTTAGCTCTTGTAATGCGCTGCTCCATCGCGCTTTCGCTAACGAGGAAGGCGCGGGCAATCTGCTGCACCGAAAGGCCGGAAACGATGCGCAGCGCCAGCGCAATCTGTTGCGTCGCAGGCAGATCCGGATGGCAGCAGATGAAGAGCAATCGCAAAATATCATCGCGATATCCGGAGCCATCGAGCCGCTCAGCGAGATCGCTTTCGGCATCGCTCGTATCGGAGATCGTCTCCTCATCCGGCAGGCTCTGCAATTTGGCCTGCTTTCGCACGGTATCTATGCCGCTGTTGCGACCGACGAAAATCAGCCAGGCAATGGGATCGCGCGGCGGCCCCTTGTCAGGCCAGGTCTTCAAGGCCCTGAGGCAGGCCTCCTGAAAGGCCTCCTCGGCGGTGTCGAGATTGCGGAAATAGCGCAAGAGCGCGCCCATCACCTGTGGCCGGGCATTGGTAAGCGCGATGTCGATCCAGGCAATGTCGGTCATGTCGCAACAGCTCCCGGCCGGAAGACGTAAAGCGGACGGATTTCATAGGAGCCGGCACCGGGATTGGCCGCGGCAAGCTCCTTCGAAAAACCGATGGCTTCGTCGAGAGTTTCGAAATCGACCACGTAGAAACCGAGCAACTGCTCCTTCGTTTCAGCGAAGGGACCGTCAATGACGATCGGCTCGTTCTTGCCCTTGCGCAGGGTCGTTGCTGCCGTCGTCGGCATCAGCCGTGCCACGGGCCCTAGCTTGCCAGCCTTTGCCAGCGGCTCCTGCACGGCAATCAACCGTGCCATCGTCGCGTCTTCCTGTTCCTTGGACCAGGCAAACACGGTGTCTTCGTCGTTGTAGCATAGGATCGCGTAAAGCATTGAGATTCCCTTCTCCCTTTAAAGACGAAGGAATATCACCTGCACCGACAGGCTACGTCAAAAAAATATGGAGGAGGGCGTAAGGAGTTTCCACGCCGGATCGCCCGGCAAGCGCAGCGTCAGCCGCAGATTGAGCGTTGGCGAGCCCTTATCTCAAGAATTGATGACGGCCGCAGCTGTTAGCGGTGCCGGCCGCTTACCCTTGGCATCGGCTTCCACTGTCCGGCCGGCCTCCGTCTTACCCTTCCATAAAGGTAGACCGATCGATTGCGACACGGCTGGGTCGCTTGTAAACACCGGATAGCCGCGCTCGAGAAGCCGCTCGAGAACCTCGCGGTCCTTGCGCACATGCAGCCGCGCCAGATTTTCCTGATTATAGACGTGCCCGCCGGAATCGGGATTGATGCCGGTGATGATGACTTCGCTCGCGCCGTTATAGATCGCGAAGAGCACGGCATTTATACCGTTCGAGCATTTGTCGTCCGCACCGAGCTCGCTGCATTTCACCCCGCCGACGCGGTCAAGCAGCGCCATGCGCTTGTAGCGATCGACGATCTCCAGCTTGTCGTAGCTGTAATTGAACTTCCGCAACCCCTCTTCCAGCCGCTCACGCTCTTTCCGCCAGAGCAGGACGTAGAGCATCTTGGTCCGTTCGCCGTTCAGAACGCGGCGCACCTCGACGGCATTGGTGTTCGTGCCTTCGATCTGGTTGAACTGGACGAGCGTCACATCGGGCGCCTCGATCCCCCAAGCCTTCGTCACCATCTGCGAACCGTTGATCGTGATGACCTTGAAGCTTTCATCGAAATCCACCGGCTTGTTCGAAACCGGCGCCGAGCCGACGACCAGAACAGGTCCATCGAACCGCTCGGCCAGCATCGGCGGCTTCGGCCGGGTCAGATGATATTTGATCTGCCGATAGTAATGTTTCTTCAGTTCGGAAAATTGAGCAGCCATTATTCGCTTTATCGTCTCTTGAGAAGGCGTCCGCCCTCAAAGGGCGCGGTCCGGCGAAACGTGGCCCGCAATCTTCCCCGAGCCACGAACAAGACGAGTATCGCTGCGCGCACTTATATAAGCAAAATAAAGAAATCTTACACGGCATAACCTAGGGTGAGCAGTCGATGAGTACCGATCACCCCTGCCGTGTACTCAAGGTGCGCGAGACCGCGTTCTTCCAGCCTTTGAGCTTCGCGTTTCGGGTCTTGTTATCCATGCCGGGCTCGAAGCGCTTGTCGCGTGCCCAGGCTTTGGCAAAACCGGCACGATCCGGCCAGACGCCGGCGCGGCTGCCAGCAAGCCAGGCGGCACCCAGCGCGGTCGTCTCGAGGATCGTCGGGCGATCGACCGGTGCGTCCAGCAGATCGGCAAGCCGCTGCATGGTCCAGTCGGAAGCCACCATGCCCCCGTCGACGCGCAATACTGTCCCTTCCCCGTTGCCGTTGCGCCAATCCCTATGCATGGCATCCAGGAGATCGCGCGACTGATAGCAGACGGCCTCCAGCGCCGCTCGGACGATTTCCTCAGGTCCGGTATTGCGCGTCAGCCCGAAGATCGCGCCGCGCGCATCCGGGTCCCAATGCGGTGCGCCGAGGCCGGTAAAGGCTGGCACCAGATAGACCTCCTGCAGCGGATCGGCCTTGGCCGCCAACTCGCCGGAATCCGAAGCGCGCTGGATGGCCTTCAGCCCATCGCGAAGCCATTGTACGGCGGCGCCAGCAATGAAGATCGAGCCTTCGAGGGCATAGGTCGTCTCGCCATTCAGCCGATAGGCGATGGTGGTCAAAAGGCGATTCTTCGAACGCACCATGTCCGCGCCGGTGTTGAGCAGCGCGAAGCAGCCGGTGCCATAGGTGGATTTCATCATGCCGCGTTCGAAACAGGCCTGGCCGATCGTCGCCGCCTGCTGATCGCCGGCAACGCCGAGGATTGGGATTTCAGCGCCGAAATGCGTGACCTCCGTGACGCCGAAATCAGCGGCACAATCCTTCACTTCAGGCAGCATGGCAGCAGGAACGCGCAGGATATCGAGCAGCTCCTCATCCCATTCGTTCGCGCCGATATTATACATCAGCGTCCGCGAGGCATTGGTGGCGTCGGTGACGAAGCTCCTGCCGCCAGTCAGACGCCAGATCAGGAATGTATCGACGGTGCCGAAGCAAAGCTCGCCCTTGGCGGCGCGGGCACGCGCGCCCTTCACGTTGGAGAGCAGCCAGGACAGTTTGGTGCCGGAAAAATAGGGATCGAGCAGCAGGCCGGTACGGCGGATAAAGAGCTTTTCCAGGTCCTGACGCTTCAGTTTCTCACAATAGCTCGCCGTGCGGCGGTCCTGCCAGACGATGGCGTTGTGGATTGGCTTGCCGGTCTCGCGCTCCCATACGACGACGGTCTCGCGCTGATTGGTGATGCCGAGTGCGGCAATATCCTTGGCGGTGATGCCGGCAGCCTCGATCGCCTTGCGGACGGTGACGAGGACGGAGGACCAGATTTCTTCCGGATCGTGCTCCACCCAGCCGGGCTTCGGATAATACTGGGCGAATTCCTTCTGCCCGACACCAGCAACCTTCATTTTGCCGTCGAAAACGATAGCCCGCGTCGACGTCGTTCCCTGATCGATCGCCAAGACATAACCGCTCATGCATTCCTCCCGCCTGTTGCGTCCCGAAACAACAGATACGCGAGCAAAACGAATGTGAAAAGAAAGCAAAACGAAATTTTTCGCTGAAATATGCGCTTTCCTGTTCACGGCATCGTGGCCAAAGGGCTGGCAGCATTACGATTGCCATATCCGCGGGTTTGGGACTAGGCTGAAACGGTTTTGCACTGCAGCAGGAAGCTGCGCTGTCCAAGGAGAAGATCATGGCAAGAACAGTTGTCGTCACCGGTTCCACAAGCGGTATCGGCCTCGCCATCGCGGCCGCCTTCGCCGCCAAGGGCGATAACGTCGTCATCAACGGCTTCGGAAAGCCCGAGGAAATCGATGCGATCAAGACGAAGCTCGAAGCCTCCGGCGGCGGCAAGGTGATCTATCATCCGGCCGACATGACGAAGCCCGCCGAGATCGCCGATCTGATCGCGACTGCCAACTCCACCTTCGGCAGCGTCGATGTCCTCGTCAACAATGCCGGTATCCAGCATGTCGAGAAAATCGAGGATTTCCCGATCGAGAAATGGGATCAGATCATCGCGATCAATCTCTCCAGCTCCTTCCACACCATCCGCGCCGCCATTCCGCTGATGAAAGCGAAGAAATACGGGCGCATCATCAACATCGCCTCGGCGCATGGCTTGGTCGCCTCGCCCTTCAAATCCGCCTATGTCGCGGCAAAACATGGTATATTAGGCCTGACCAAAACGGCGGCGCTCGAGCTTGCCGAATTCGGCGTGACGGTGAATGCCATTTGCCCTGGCTACGTCCTGACCCCGCTTGTGGAAAAGCAGATCCCGGACACGGCCAAGGCACGCGGCATGACCGAGGAGCAGGTCAAGAACGAAGTCATCCTCAAGGCCCAGCCCACGCATGAGTTCGTCAAGGCTGAAGAGATCGGCGCCCTGTCGCTCTACCTTGCGAGCGACGAGGCGCGCCAGGTGACCGGCACGCATGTCTCGATTGACGGTGGCTGGACCGCGGAATAACCATTGACGGTTAGGGCCGGATTCGCGTGAGCGCCTCCGGACCCGCAAAATGGACAATAAACGGGAACGACATGAGCGACAGCATCCGCTTTATCCTCAACGGCGAGGATATCACTCTATCCGGCCTGCGCCCCACCGAGACGCTGCTCGACTTCCTGCGTCTCAACCGGCGGCTGACGGGAACGAAGGAAGGATGCGCGGAGGGCGATTGCGGCGCCTGCACGGTGCTTGTGGGACGGCTGATCGATGGCGGGCTGTACTATGAATCCGTCAATGCCTGCATCCGTTTCGTCGGCTCGCTGCATGCGACCCATGTCGTCACCGTCGAGCATCTTGCAGCTCAAAATGGCACGCTTCACCCTGTGCAGCAGGCGCTGGTCGATTGCCACGGCTCGCAATGCGGTTTCTGCACGCCGGGCTTCGTCATGTCGCTCTATGGCCTCTGGCTGACGACGGAAAAGCCAAGCCGGGCGCAGATCGAAAAGTCGCTGCAGGGCAATCTCTGTCGTTGCACGGGCTATGAGCCGATCGTCAAGGCCGCCGAACAGGTGAGCCAGAAGCGGCCGAGCGCGCTCTTCGACCCGCTCGAAAAGACCAGGGCCGATATCATCGCCCGCCTCTGGGCAATGCAGGGTGGCGATACCATCGAGATTTCCGAGGGCGAGGATCGTCTCATCGTGCCCGGTTCAGTATCGGCACTGGCGCAGGTGCTTGCCGACGAGCCGACCGCGACCGTCGTTGCCGGGTCGACCGATGTCGGCCTCTGGGTCACCAAGCAGATGCGCCGGCTGAACCCGGTCGTCTTCATCAACCATCTGACCGATCTGCAGAAAATTACCGTTGAAGATGCAGGCCTGACCATCGGCGCCGGCGTCACCTACAGCCGCGCCTTTGCTGTTATCGCCGAAAAGATCCCCGCTTTTGCCAACCTCATCAACCGTATCGGCGGCGAGCAGGTGCGCAACATGGGCACGATCGGCGGCAATATCGCCAACGGCTCGCCGATCGGCGACACGCCGCCGCCGCTGATCGCCCTCGGCGCAACGGTCAAGCTGCGCTCGGCGGCGGGGGCGCGCAGCCTGCCGCTCGAAGATTTTTTCATCGATTACGGCAAGCAGGACCGCAATCCCGGCGAGTTCGTCGAGAGCATCTTCGTGCCCTATCCGGCCAAGGATGCGCATTTCGCCGTCTACAAGATCTCCAAGCGCCGCGACGAGGATATTTCGGCCGCCTGCGGCGCCTTCCATCTGTCACTGGATTCAGCCGGTAATGTCGCAGATATCAGCATCGCCTTCGGCGGCATGGCCGGTACGCCGAAGCGCGCTCGCACGGTCGAGGCGGAATTGATCGGTAAGCCGTGGACGGAAGCAACCGTCATGGCCGCACGCAACGCCTTCGACGCCGATTACACGCCGCTCACCGACTGGCGCGCCTCGGCCGAGTATCGCCAGCTGACCGCCAAGAACCTCCTCATCCGCTTCTATCTGGAAACATCGGGTGCGCCGCAGGAATTGAAGCGTTTCGCGATGGCGGAGGTCTGAGCCATGGACAAATCCACCTTCGAGGAGCGCAAGGTCATCAACGGCTCGATGCATGGGTCGCTGAGGCATGATTCGGCACATAAGCATGTGACCGGAGCCGCCGATTATATCGATGACATTCCCGAACCGGCCGGCCTGCTGCATGGCGCGCTCGGCCTTTCCGACCGTGCTCATGCCGAGATCGCCGGCGTCGATCTCTCGGCAGTAAAAGCCTATCCGGGCGTCGTCTGGGTCTTCACGGGGGCCGATATTCCCGGCGTCAACGACACCAGCTCCAACGGTATGCATGATGAGCCGCTGCTCGCCGAGACCAAGGTCGAATTCCACGGACAGCCGATCTTCGCTGTCATCGCCGAGACCCGCGATGCCGCCCGGCGTGCCGCGGGCCTTGCCAAGATCGATTATCGCGACCTGCCGCATTGGAGCGATATCGATGGCGCGCTCGCCAATGGCGCACCGCTCGTCTACGAGCCGATGACCCTGAAGCGCGGCGAGCCCGAAACCGAGATGGCGAATGCAAAGCATCGGATCAAGGCGCAGATGCGCATCGGCGGTCAGGAGCACTTCTATCTCGAAAGCCATATCGCCATGGCGATCCCCGGCGAGGACGATGAAGTCGCCGTCTGGTCGTCGACGCAGCATCCGAGCGAAATCCAGCACATCGTCGGCCATGTCCTGAACATCCCGTCCAACGCCGTCACCGTCAATGTGCGCCGCATGGGCGGCGGCTTCGGCGGCAAGGAAACGCAGGGCAACCAGTTTGCAGCGCTGGCCGCCGTCGCCGCCAAGAAGCTCGGGCGTGCCGTTAAATTCCGGCCCGATCGCGACGAGGACATGAGCGCCACCGGCAAGCGGCACGACTTTCTCGTGGACTACGAAGTCGGTTTCGACGAAGAAGGCCGCATCCACGCCGTCGACGCCACCTATGCCGCGCGCTGCGGCTTTTCCTCCGACCTTTCCGGCCCCGTCACCGACCGCGCGCTGTTCCATGCGGATTCCAGCTATTTCTACCCGCATGTGCATCTGGTCTCGAAACCACTGAAGACGCATACCGTCTCCAATACCGCTTTCCGCGGCTTCGGCGGCCCGCAAGGGATGGTCGGCGGCGAGCGCATGATCGAGGAGATCGCCTATGCGCTCGGCAAGGACCCGCTCGAAATCCGCCGCGCCAATTTCTACGGCCAGCCGGGCTCGGGCCTGACGCTGACCCCCTATCATCAGGAGGTCACGGACAACATTATCAACCGCGTCGTCGACGAGCTCGAACAGAGTTCCGACTATCAGGCGCGGCGCAAGGCCATCATCGAATTCAACCGTTCCAGCCGCTTCATCCGCAAGGGCATCGCGCTGACGCCGGTGAAATTCGGCATCTCCTTCACCATGACCGCCTTCAACCAGGCCGGCGCGCTGGTGCATATCTATCAGGATGGTTCCATCCATCTGAACCACGGCGGCACCGAGATGGGCCAGGGCCTATATACGAAGGTGGCGCAGGTTCTGGCCGACAGCTTCCAAGTCGATATCGACCGGGTAAAGATCACCGCGACGACAACAGGCAAGGTGCCGAACACATCGGCAACCGCTGCCTCCTCCGGCTCGGACCTGAACGGCATGGCCGCCTATGACGCTGCCCGGCAGATCAAGGAAAGGCTCGTCGCCTTTGCGACAGAGAAATGGGGCGTCGGCGCTGACGAAGTGCAGTTCCTCCCCAATCGCGTTCGCATCGGAGAAACGGAAATCCCCTTCCCCGATTTCGTCAAGCAGGCCTATTTCGCCCGCGTCCAGCTCTCGGCTGCCGGTTTCTACAAGACGCCGAAGATCCATTGGGATCGCAAGGCCGGCCGCGGCACGCCCTTCTACTACTTCTCCTATGGCGCTGCCTGCTCGGAAGTGTCGATCGATACGTTGACGGGCGAATACCTGATCGACCGCGCCGATGTCCTTCATGACGTCGGTCGCTCCCTCAACCCAGCGATCGATATCGGCCAGGTGGAAGGTGCCTTCGTGCAGGGCATGGGCTGGCTGACGACGGAGGAGCTCTGGTGGGATGCGAAGGGCCGGCTGCGCACGCACGCGCCGTCCACCTACAAGATTCCGCTCGCTTCCGACCGTCCGAAGATTTTCAATGTGCGGCTGGCGGAATGGTCCGAAAATACCGAGGCCACCATCGGCCGCTCGAAGGCCGTGGGCGAGCCGCCCTTCATGCTCAGCATATCCGTGCTGGAGGCACTATCGATGGCGGTTGCCAGCGTCGCGGATTATCGCGTCTGCCCGCGCCTCGATGCGCCAGCAACACCGGAACGGGTGCTCATGGCGGTCGAGCGGCTGAAGGGGATGTGATTGTCCTTCTCTGGGCTTTCACTCCCTACCCCCTACAACAGTCGGCAGTCTTCATAACGCGGCTCCCGCCCATCAAGAAATCCAAGGTCCCGCTTCAGGCGGTCCGGCATCTCATTGAGATCGAGATGCGGCGACGGCTCCGCGTGGCTGACAAAGGCCTGCGTCACCGATTCCAGAAGACGAGCCAGAATGCTTGGCCTTACGGTTTCCACCTGTTCCACGACATAGCAATCCATGACGATACCTCAGTCAGATCAATGATATGAATTGCAGTCTGGCGCGAAAAATGCTGAAATTCCAATCGAACTATCGTCTGCATGCATAAAGAGAACTTATCCATGAAATTGTCCATGCGCTTTCCGCTGAATGCGCTCCGCGTCTTTGAGGCCGCCGCCCGGCACGGCAGTTTCACGCGGGCCGGCGAGGAGCTTGGCATGACACAGACGGCGGTCAGCTATCAGATCAAGCTGCTGGAAGAGACTTTGGGCGAGCCGCTATTCCTGCGCCGCCCGCGGCAGATCCTGTTGACCAAGGCCGGAGAACAGCTTGCACCGAAAGTGTCGGAAGCCTTTGCCATGCTGCAGGAGGCCATGACTTCGATCAGAGGCGAAGTCGAAACGACGCTATGCATCCATTCGACCCCTACCTTCGCCTCGCAATGGCTGGCCCGTCATCTCGGTTCGTTTCAGCTGAAGCATCCCAATATCGCCGTCCGGCTGGATACCTCGGGTTCGATCATAGACTTCGCCCGGGAGTCCGCCGACATCGCCATCCGCACTGGGCGCGGCCAATGGCCCGGCCTGCGCTCGCACCTCCTGATGAAGGTCTATTTTACGCCGATGCTGAGCCCGGCGCTTGCGGAGTCGATCGGCGGCATCCACGAACCGGCCGATCTCCTGAAGCTCCGCATCATCGACGCAGGCGACCCATGGTGGGCTCAATGGTTTCAGGAAGCCGGTGTTCCCGACCCTGGCCTTCAGGGCCGGCCGCGCAGCAGGCTCGGCGCCCAGTCCTTCGAGGCGAGCGCAGCATTGGCCGGTCAGGGCGTGGCCATCTTGACCCCGGAATTCTATGCGGATGATCTAGCTTCCGGCCGGCTGATCCAGCCCTTTGATATTCTTTCGTCCGACAATACGGACTACTGGATCGCCTATCCGGAAAACAGGCGTCATACGCCGCGAATCCGCGCCTTCAGGGATTGGCTCCTCTGCGAATTCGGCATGCCGCTGGAATAGCGCTCAGTAATCCATGTCGGGCGCATAAAAGCAACGCGGGGTGTTCTCGTCCGGAAACAGACAGAGATGATAGGCTCCGTCCGGGGAGCGCATCGTCTTACCCTGCGGCAGATTGAAGATATGCGCGTGCGTTACATAGCGATGGTCGCCGGGATTGAGCGTCACTCGATAGCCGCCGGGCACGATGGTGACGGTGCGCGACGGAATCATCTCGCAATCGCCCGTCTTGCTGTCGCCATTGCAACAATAAGGGTCGTAGGACCAGCCGGAGGGCGCCTCGTGCGCCAGAGCAAAGGTTGCTGAGAGAAGAAAAAATACGAACGCCAGAATACCACGCATGGGCAATTCTCCGTCGAAAAAATAGACGGCTGCCGCGGACACGGCCCGCTCCAAGCAGCCAGGGGCATTTTATTAAATAACTGCCATAATCTGATCTAATGCGCCCCGGACGCTAGACAAGACTGCTGCTTTTTACCGGCACATCAAAACCCCTCTTCCATCCGCACTCAACATTCTGCAAGGTATCGAGTCGGAGGAAGAAAAAGGGGAACTGAATGTACGAATACGCCATAGCGTGGGAATGGCTGGCCTTTGCCGCCCGCTGGTTCCACGTCATAACCGCCATTGCCTGGATCGGTTCGTCCTTCTACTTCATCGCGCTCGATCTCGGACTGGTGAAGCGCCCGCATCTTCCGCCCGGCGCCTATGGCGAGGAATGGCAGGTTCACGGCGGCGGTTTCTATCACATCCAGAAATATCTCGTCGCCCCCGCGCAGATGCCGGAACACCTGACCTGGTTCAAGTACGAGAGCTATTTCACCTGGCTATCCGGCTTCCTGATGCTGTGCATTGTCTATTACGGCGGCGCCAACCTCTTCCTCATCGATCGCCACGTGCTCGATGTCAGCGTTCCCGTCGCGATCCTGATTTCGCTGGCGTCGCTCGCCATCGGCTGGATCATCTACGACCTGCTGTGTAAGTCGCCGCTCGGCAACAACACCTGGGGGCTGATGATCGTGCTTTATGCCGTCCTGGTCTTCATGGCTTGGGGCTATACGCATCTCTTCACCGGCCGCGCCGCCTTCCTGCATCTCGGTGCTTTTACCGCGACGATCATGTCTGCCAACGTCTTCATGATCATCATCCCCAACCAGAAGATCGTCGTCGCCGACCTCATCGCCGGCCGCACGCCGGACCCGAAATATGGCCGCATCGCCAAGCAGCGCTCACTCCACAACAATTACCTGACGCTACCCGTCATCTTCTTCATGTTGTCGAACCACTATCCGCTGGCCTTCGGCACGCAGTTCAACTGGATTATTGCAGCGCTGGTGTTCCTGATGGGCGTCACCATCCGTCACTGGTTCAACACCACGCATGCGCGCAAAGGCCGCCCGACCTGGACCTGGATCGTCACGATAGTCCTTTTCATCGTCATCATGTGGCTCTCCACCGTTCCGAAGGTGCTGACTGGCGAGAAGGAAGCGAACGCAGTCACTCCCGCCTTCCAGCAATTCGCCTCCGACGCCCATTTCCCAGCGGTCAAGCAGATGGTCTCGACACGCTGTTCAATGTGCCATGCGGTCGAACCCGTCTATGAGGGGATTGTCCGCCCGCCGAAGGGCGTAACGCTGGAAAATGACGCGGAAATCGCTATGCATGCCCGGGAGATCTATATCCAGGCCGGCCGCAGCCATGCCATGCCGCCCGGCAACGTCACCGACGTCACGCCGGAGGAACGCAAGCTGCTGGTCGCCTGGTTCGAAAGCTCCATCGGAGAAAAGAGCCAATGACCACCCTTCTGCGCGGCCGCCTGCTTTCCTTCAAGCGCCTGCCGCAAAGCCTCGATGATACCGACAGCTACGCTTATGAAAGCGATGGCGGGCTGCTGATCGAAAACGGCTTGATCGTCGCGACGGGCCGCTATGCCGATATCAAGGCACAGGCGCCGAAAGGTGCAACCGAAATCGACCATCGGCCGCATCTGATCCTGCCTGGCCTCATCGACATGCACCTGCATTTCCCGCAGATGCAGGTGATCGCCTCCTACGCCGCCAACCTTCTGGAATGGCTGAACACCTATACATTCCCCGAGGAATGTCGCTTCGTGGAAAGTGCGCATGCGGAGCGTATCGCCACGCATTTCTATGACGAGATGATCCGCCACGGCACAACGACGGCCGTCGCCTACTGCTCGGTCCATAAAACCTCCGCCGACGCCTATTTTGCCGAAGCTATGCGCCGCAACATGCGCATGGTAGGAGGCAAGGTGATGATGGATCGCCATGCCCCGCAGGGCCTGCTCGATACGCCCGAGATGGGCTATGACGAGACCCGGCAGGTGATCGCTGACTGGCACGGCAAGGGCCGCAACCATGTCGCCATCACTCCGCGCTTCGCCATCACCTCCACACCGGCGCAGATGGAGGCAACGGCCGCGCTTGCCCGCGAATTCCCGGATCTACATATCCAGACACATCTTTCCGAGAACCACGACGAGATCAAGTTCACCTGCGAACTCTATCCGGACGCGATCGACTATACCGACATCTATGCCCGCTACGGACTGCTCGGTCCCAAGAGCCTGTTCGGCCATGCGATCCATCTTTCCGAGCGCGAAGCCGACGCGATGAGCGAAGCCGGTGCCGTCGCCGTGCATTGCCCGACCTCGAACCTCTTCCTCGGCTCCGGCCTCTTCCCGCTGAAGGCGCTGGCCCGCCGCGAGAAACCCGTTCGCATCGGTGTCGCCACCGATATCGGCGGCGGCTCCAGCTATTCCATGCTGCGCACCATGGACGAGGCCTACAAAATTCAGCAACTGCTCGGCGAGCGGCTGAACCCGTTGGAGAGCTTTTATTACATGACCCGTGGGAATGCCGAGTCTCTCTCCCTCGTCGATAAGATCGGCACGCTCGACGCCGGAACCGAAGCCGATCTGATCGTCCTCAACGCAGCCGCAACCCCGGCCATGGCGCTGAAGATGGAGGTGACGAAGAGCCTCACCGAAGAACTGTTCCTGCTGCAGACCATGGGTGACGACCGCGCCATCCTCGAAACCTATGTCGCCGGAAAGCCGATGAAATCGACCCTGCCATGAGGCAATCCGAACCCACCTCCGTATAACTATTCAGAAGGCAAAGAGCCATGACCGCGCCGCTGACCATCGCCGAACTGAAGACGCTTGCGCAGCGGCGCGTGCCGAAAATGTTCTTCCAATATGCCGATTCCGGTTCGTGGACGGAGTCGACTTATGAGGCGAACGAGGCGGATTTCGCCAAGATCAAGCTGCGCCAGCGCGTGCTCGTCGACATTTCCGACCGGTCGCTGGCGACCACGATGGTCGGCCAAAAGGCCTCGATGCCGGTGGCGCTGGCGCCGACAGGGATGACCGGCATGCAGCACGCCGACGGCGAAATGCTAGCCGCGCGCGCGGCCGAGGAATTCGGCATTCCTTTTACGCTTTCAACCATGAGCATTTGCTCGATCGAGGACATCGCCTCGGTGACGAAGCAGCCCTTCTGGTTTCAGCTCTACGTGATGAAGGATCGCGATTTCGTCCTCGATCTCATCCATCGCGCCAAGGCGGCAAAATGCTCGGCGCTTGTGCTGACGGCCGACCTGCAGATCCTCGGCCAGCGCCATAACGATATCCGCAACGGATTGTCGGCACCGCCGAAAATGACCGCAAGGAACATCTGGCAGATGGCCACGCGGCCGGGCTGGTGCATGGGTATGCTGAAGACCAAGCGCCGCTCCTTCGGCAATATCATCGGCCATGCCAAGGATATTTCCGACATGACGACGCTGTCGCACTGGACGCATTCGCAGTTCGACCCCAAGCTCTCCTGGAGCGACGTCGCCTGGATCAAGGAGCAATGGGGTGGCCCGCTGATCATCAAGGGCATTCTCGATGTCGAGGACGCAAAAGCAGCCGTCGATACTGGCGCCGATGCCATCATCGTCTCCAATCACGGTGGCCGGCAACTTGACGGCGCCCATTCCTCCATCAGCATGCTGCCGCGGATCGTCGATGCCGTCGGCGACAAGATCGAGGTGCATATGGATGGCGGCGTACGCTCAGGTCAGGACGTGCTCAAGGCCGTAGCACTCGGCGCCAAGGGCACCTTCATCGGCCGCCCCTTCCTCTATGGCCTCGGCGCCATGGGCAAGGAAGGGGTGACGCTCGCACTCGAGATCATCCGCAAGGAGCTGGATATTTCCATGGCCCTCTGCGGCAAGCGGGACATCAAGGCCGTGGATCGGTCGATTCTAGCTGATTTCTAACGCAGCCAGCCCGTCGCAAGACCGCTCGCCCACTCCTCGCGGCCGTTCTGCGCCGCGAGCTTCGCCATCGCCAAGTGATCATAGACGACCTGCCGGAAGACCGGCAGCCAATGATCACCAGTCTTTTCCAGAATGGCGTAAGAAGCAAAGGGATGGCCGGCTTCCACCTTATGAAAATTGGGCAGATCATCGTCATAGGCCGGGCAGCCGACGCTGCCGGGATTGACGATCAGGCGCCCATCGGAAAGCCTGACGGCACGCGGAATATGGGTATGCCCGCACAGGATAACCGGAAAATCGATGCCGGCAGCCAGCGCCTCGATCTCTTCCAGAGGCTTCAGATAGACCTGACCGTCCGTAGAGACGGATTCGAGCCAATAGACATTGTCATCAGCCGGTGTCGCGTGGCAGAGATAAGCCTCATCCAGATAAACTGTGCTGACCGGCAAGGCGCGCAGCCATTCAAGGTGACGTTCCGTCAATTCAGAATGCGCTGCCCGATCTGAAACATGCATCGCTTCGGGCGCCAGCTCGATCAGATAGCGGTCGTGATTGCCGCGCACCGTCGGCGCATTCAATTCCAGCAACATGTCCGCCGTCTTGCCCGCCGTAAGCGGCCCGCTGAAGCAGTCGCCGAGATTGACGATCTCAGTGATGCCCTGCCTGCGGATATCGGCAAGCACTGCCTCGAGCGCTAAATGATTGCCGTGGATGTCCGCAATGGCTGCAAAGCGCATGTCTCAGCTCCCGCGATAGGTGGAATAGCCGTAGGGCGAGATCAGCAGCGGCACGTGGTAATGCGCCGTCGTATCGGCGATGCCGAAGCGGATTGGTACGAGATCGAGGAAAGCCGGCTCCGGCAGCTTGGCGCCAGTGGCACGCAGATAGTCCCCGGCCCGAAACAGCAGCTCATAGGTGCCTGCAACGAAGCTTTCGCCGATGAGGATTGGACCACCATCCACGCGGCCATCCGAATTGGTCGTGACCGTCTTCACATGCCTGCGGACATTGCCCTCGATCCTAAAGAGATCGATCACCAGGCCTTCGGCCGGCTTGCCGAGAGCGGTATCGAGCACGTGGGTGGTCAGTCCGGTCATAGCGTCGGTGCTCCGATGATGAAGGGCGTGTCGAAGAAATACTCTTCCAAGTTGTTTCCAGGCCCATCGCGATCCACGATAAGGAAATCGCTCGGCTCGTCGAGTGCCATTAACGGATAATGCCAGACGTTGGCCCGATAGTTCACGCCCTGGTCGCCACGCGCCAGGAAAACCTTCGGCCTGCCCGGCTTGCCGCTCTCATCCTCTGCGACAACGACGAGGAACGGACGGCCGTTCAGCGGCACGAAGCATTGGCTGCCGAACGGATGGCGCTCCATCATGTCGATCGAGAAGGGAAAAGCCCGCGGCTGGCCGCGAAAGAGGTTCAGGATAACCCGCGCTCCCTCTCCGATAGCCTCGGCGCTGGACAACGCATGGAAACGCTCTGTCGTGCCGCCATTAATGTACCGCATGGTTGCTGGATCGGCCTCGATGACATCGCCGAACGGCGCGAATGCGACCTTTGTCAAAGGATTGATATCGAGATGCTGTGTCATTGAATGATTATTCGCCTTCCGCTCGCCAGTGGCGAATGGAGTCCAGTTGCAGGAGCAACTCCGGAAGAGATTTGTGAGCGATATCCCACAGGGCCACCAACTCGATGTCGACATACCCTTGCGCAATCCGATTCCGGAAGTCGCTCATCACATGCCAAGGCACGTCAGGATGGTCAACGACAAACTCCGGATAGTCCTCGGCAATGCGTGCGGCGACCTCGCCGATAAGCAGAAGATTCATGCCGACGGCGCGCTGTTTCTCGGCATTCTTTGAGAATGTCGCTTGATTGGTTTCCCTGAGGAAATGGCCAGTTTCGGATGCAGCATGCTGCATGCGTTCGAGGTAGGTAATCAGTCGATCCAGGCTCATGCTGGCTTTCCTCCGCCAGCAATACCCGATTCCGGTGCGATGACGCGCCTTTTGGCGTCACCAATCATCCATCCGCTTCTATCTCTGTCCAATGCGTTCCGTGGCCCCATGGCTCAGTATCCTGCCAAGCGGATACTAAGCCATGAGTAGACCGAAAAATAGCGCGTATCTCGACGGGAAATCAGCCCAGGGACATGATCAGGAAGGATCACGGTCCTGAGACCAAGCGTCAGGCTTCAGGCAGCATGGATTGCAGACGCAAGAGAGCGATCTTTTCGACCTGCGCTGCTGCGGTCGCAAACTCCGCATCCCTGCTATTGTCGATCCGCGTCTCGAAGGCGGCAAGAATATCGTCCTTGCCGAGCCCCTTGACCGCGATGATGAACGGAAAGCCGAATTTCGTCACATAGGCAGCATTGAGTTCGGTAAACCGGGCGTGCTCCTCGGGGCTCAGCCGGTCGAGCCCGGCACCGGCCTGTTCCTTGCGGCTATCCTCGGTCAGCTGGCCGGCAATCGCCAGCCGGCCGGCGAGATCGGGGTGTGCCCGCAGCACGCCAAGTCGCTCCGCCTCGCTGGCGGCACGGAAGGCCCGCACCAGCGCGGCATGCACGCCGCCGGAGGTCAGCGGCCCGACTATGGCGCCGGCATCATAGGCGCGCTCGGCAACGAAAGGCGAATGTTCGAAGACACCGCCGAAGCGGCCGACAAAATCGTCCCGCGAGATCATATCAGCGCGCGCCCCCGGGAAGGTGATTCTCATACCAATGGTTGGCGATCTCGATGCGCTTCGGGATCCAGACCTTGTCGTGCTTCTGCACATATTCGATGAACCGGCGCAGGGCCGCGGCGCGACCGGGGCGGCCGACGAGACGGCAATGCAGGCCGACGGACATCATCTTCGGGCTACCATGCTTGCCCTCTTCATAGAGCGTGTCGAAGGCATCCTTGAGATAGGTGAAGAACTGGTCACCGGAATTGAAGCCCTGCGGCGTCGCAAAGCGCATGTCGTTGGTCTCAAGCGTATAGGGGATGATCAGGAACGGCTTGCCGTTGAGACCATCGACCCAGAAGGGTAGATCGTCGGCATAGGAATCGGAGGAATAGAGGAAACCGCCCTCCTCCATGACGAGCCGCAGCGTATTGTCGGACGGCTTGCCTTGGTACATCCCGTAGGGCCGCTCGCCGGTGAGTTCGGTATGCAGCCGAACGGCTTCGAGAATGTGCTTGCGCTCCAGATCCTCGGAGAAATCCTTGTATTCCAGCCAGCGATAGCCGTGGCTGGCGATTTCCCAGCCGGCTTCCTTCATCGCGGCAACCGCTTCCGGATTGCGCGCCATGGCCAGCGTCACGCCATAGACCGTCGCCTGAACCTTGAGTTCGGTGAACATGCGCCACAGCCGCCAGAAGCCGGCACGCGAGCCATATTCGTAGATCGATTCCATATTGAGATTACGCTGGTTCGGCCAGGAGGCCGCGCCAACGATCTCGGACAGCAGGTTTTCCGACCCAGGATCACCGTCGAGAATGCAGCTTTCCCCGCCCTCCTCATAATTGATCACGAACTGCACCGCGATGCGGGCATCGCCAGGCCATTTCGGATCCGGCGTGTGGCGGCCGTAGCCGATAAGATTACGGGGATAGATTTCCGACATTGAAGCACCTTCTCTGATCGCGGAACGGTAGCATCCACGCCGCGAAAGTCGAGACGGAAAGTGGGAAAATCACTTTCGCTTCAAAGCGGGGTATTGGCGTGAACGCCATCCGCTAATCTAGGCGATCTTGCGGGCGCTGACCTTTCCCATAGGATGCAGCGAGTGTACCCGGAAGGGACCGCCGGCGCCTTCTTCCATCATGAGCGCAATGTTGGAAACGGGGATAGGCGCAGCCAAGGCGGGCTCGAAAAAATCGCGCAGCGCACGCTCGATGCGCGCCATATCGGCGGGGCTTACCGTACCCGTCAGCATCATCTGAAAGCGGAACTCGTCCATGACGTGCGGATGCCCCCAGCGATGCAGATTGGCAAATTGCGTCGCCGACAGGCCATCCGGATCGATGCGTTCGATCTCCGCTTCGCTCAAAGGGGCCCTGTATTGATCGAAGGTCTGCACCAGCGATGCCGCCAGGAAATGCATCTGCTGGCTTGGAGCGGAGGGAACGAGGCCCAGCGCGCCGCCGAGCCGCGCGACCTCAAGCCTCGGGATTTCGAAGGGCGCGACCGTGCCGGAGAACCGCATCAGATCGCGCAGCAACCCCGCCTCGGACATATCCTCGGCCAACCGGAACGGCGCCTTTAAAATTCCCATGAAGCCATAGCGGCGCGGAACCGCGGTGTAGAAGGCGATCTCATGGATACCAAGCCCACGGACCGCCGGCGGATCGACCATCTCGCCGGAATAGACGTTGCGGCCGAGCCAATTCGCCGCCACAAGCGTCAGCGGATCGCTCGCAGACGGTGTGAAGCAAATGGCATACCGCATAAAATTCCTCCAGGGCGTAACGTCAGGCAGACCGAACCGGCACCGATGGCCAAGGAGATAGGTGATTTGCGTGACAGATTGACGACCCGAAAGAGGCTTGAATTCACGTTTTATGTGATATGACTGAAATATGACTCGCTAAAGTGAAACTCGGCGGCAAGTTGAAGCAACCGGGTGTGCCCACCGCCTCACGCACCGCCGCCTCCGCGAGCCTATGCGCCAGCCCAAAGCTCACCTTGAAGCCACCAGTCAGGGCAATCAGCGAGGGATGATCGGGATGCGCGCCCACCATCGGATCACGATCCGCAGCCTTCGGACGCAAGCCCGCCCAACGCTCAACGACGTCCGCGCCAGCCAGCAGCGGCGCCATGATGCGCGCCGCATTGAGCAAGTTATCGAGCTGCCCGTCCGTCGATAAGGGATCGTCAAATCGGTTCTCGCTCGTGCTGCCGACCGCGACCAATCCATTCTCATGCGGAACGATGTAGAGGCCATCGCGGAAGATAACAGGCATGTCGCCGTCGACATCAGCCTTGAGCATCGCCGCTTGCCCTTTGACCGGTTGGCCGAGCGAGGCTTTGCGTCCCTCCGTTAATTCATCAAGGATCGGAAACGAGCGAAAACCGGCAGAAAGGATGCAACGGCCGAAGCGAATGTCGCCATCGCTTGAACGCGCAATGCCCCGCTCCGGATCGATATTCTCGACGGTAACGCCCTCGCAAAGCCGAACATGTCGTGCCGCTGCGAGAAACCTCCGCAGGACCTCCAGAAACGCGCGCGGCGCGACGCGGGCCGCCAGTGTATCGTGGACAAATCCGCTTTCTCCGGCTGAAGGTTCGATCCAGCCTTCAACAGGTGCCGCATCGATCACGTGCCAATGAAACTGCCGCTCCCCATGGTGCCAATGCACCTCCGCATCCCGGGAATGGCCAAGCGCGATCTGCCTCAGATGCGGTTTCGGCAGCGGAATCAACCGGCCGGCGCGGCGATAACCAGCCGAAAGCCCGGTCTCCGCTTCCAGGGCCGAGATATCTTCCTCAAGTGCGACAAGCGCATCGAACTGAAACTGCTTCTTGTCCGACCATTTATCCGGCATGTGCGGCATCAGCGCGCCAAGCAGGCCACCGCTCGCCCCCTGCCCGAGACGGCCCGCTTCGACGAGCAGCGCTTGGATACCAAGACGCTCGGCATGAACAGCTGCCCATAACCCCATGATGCCGCCACCGACGATCAGCAGATCGACGAACGATTGACCGGCAGGTCTTGGAGGATTATCCGCTCTTTCCATGACAGATCCAGTTTCCGATCGGACCAAGGCGTCCGAAACCAATGTGGCAAGCCCGGAGCTCGAATGGCGCGACGGCGATATGCCCTATTCGACTGCATTTGGCGACCATTTTTATTGCCAGACCGACGGCCGGCTGGAATGCGGCCATGTCTTCCTGGCCGGCAATGGCCTTCCCGGCCGCTGGCAGGGACGGCAGGATTTTCTCATCGGTGAACTCGGTTTCGGCACCGGCCTGAATTTCTGCGAAACCTGGCGCCAGTGGCAGCAGAAGGCTGCCCCCGGTTCGAACCTGCACTTCATGTCCTTCGAACTCTATCCGATGCGGGCCGAGGAAATCGACCGTGCCTTGTCGCACTGGCCCGAGATTAACAGGGAGCGCCAGGCGCTTGCCGCCGCGTGGCCGGACAAGCCGCAGGGTGCCGTGTCCCTGAGGCTAGATGCGCATACGCGCCTCAGCGTCGTCTGCGGTCCGGCTCTCGAAGGTGTCAGCCGCGCCGAACAGGGCTTTGACGCCTGGTATCTCGACGGTTTCGCGCCCTCCCGCAATGCCGACATGTGGTCGCCGGAACTGATGCGGACGCTCCACGATAAGACGGTTCCGAACGGCACCTTCGCCACCTATGCGGCGGCTGGCTTCGTGCGACGAAACCTGCGGGCGGCAGGATTTGTGGTGGAACGACGCCAAGGCTTCGCCGGCAAGCGCGAAATGCTCTGCGGCATCAAGCCGGCCTGAGGCCGATGTACAGGCCAGGCGGCAACCATTTCGTGAGATTCAGATGAGCTCGCCAAGATGCTGGCGAACCCACTTGGCCTCTTCCGAGGCCGTCCGCCGGAAGTGCCGTTTGAAGTCTCGGCTGAACTGAGCAGGACTGGCATAGCCGACCGATGCAGCCACCTCCGCAATCGTTTTGTCGTGACGCGCGATCATCAACCGCGCCTCGTGGAGCCGCATCGCCTTCACATATTGCATCGGACTGCTGCCCGTCAGGGCTTTGAAATGGACGTGGTAAGAGGGAACGCTCATCCCCGCCTCACGCGCCAGCGCGGCAACCGAAATCTCGGAATTGTAGGCTTCGCGCAATCGGGTCAGACTTCGCACGATCTTCCCGGAAATGCCCTGTTGCTGAAGAGCTGAGATCATCGCTCCGCCTTGCGGGCCGACCAGAACCCGGTAGTGGAGCTCGCGCAGGATGCCTCTTCCCAGAATTGCAAGTTCCATAGGATCGCTGAGCGCCCGCAGCAAACGCAGCAAGACATCCTCGATCATCGGCTCCATTCTGCTCGATATCAGGCTTCTCACTTTGCCGGTCGCTACTCCGGACTGTCTCGCGCCTACGTCCGAGGCGATCTCCGCAGCGAGAAGCATGTCGAACTCGAGATAAACGGCAAGCAAAGGGCATTCTACGCTGGCTGACGATTCCATCCGGAACGGAATGGGCACCGACACGGCCAGATAATGCTCCTCATCGTAGAGATAGACCTCGCCTTCAAGCACGCCCTGCTTTCGGCCCTGCAGGACGAAGACCGCGCCAGGTTTGTAGAGCACGGGAACATCATGAAGGATCGCTTCGGTCCTGAGAATGCGGACACCGCCAAGTGCCGTGGGGTTGTATCCTTGGCTGGGAGCAAGAAGGCCTGCCAGCTCTACCAACTCCCGGCGCCTTGAACCCTCATCGCTCGGTTTCATAGGATTTGGCAAGATATCCATAGCTTTTGCAATCGCAGGCGATGATTTCGAAGATTATCTGTCATAGGCATCAAGCAATCAAGACGAGATTTCGACCATGTCACAGAAGACTTTTTTCATCACCGGAGCGAACTCGGGCTTCGGTTTCGCAATCGCAGCCGCCGCGATCCGGAATGGCCACAAGGTTATTGGCACCATCCGCTCGGAACAGTCGCGGATGGCCCTGGCGGAGCGCTTGCCGGCAGTGCGGCCCATCCTATGCGATGTGACGGAGTTCGACCGCATAGCGGATGTCGTTCGCCAGGCGGAGGAAACTTATGGACCGGTCGACGTACTGATCAACAATGCCGGCTACGGCCACGAGGGAATTCTTGAGGAGTCGCCTCTCGAGGAAATGCGCCGCCAGTTCGACGTGAACGTCTTCGGCGCCGTTGCGGTCGCCAAGGCCTTCCTGCCGCGCTTCCGCGAAAGGCGCAGCGGCTTCATCGTCAACGTCACCTCCATGGGCGGCATGATGACCATGCCCGGCATCGCCTATTATTGCGGAAGCAAGTTCGCCCTTCAGGGCATCTCGGAGGTCATGCGAGCGGAGATGGCACCATTCGGCGTTCGGGTGACCGCCCTCTGCCCCGGCTCCTTCCGGACCGACTGGGCCGGGCGCTCGATGGTCCGGACCGAACGATCAATCGCGGATTATGACGCGCTGTTCGATCCAATCCGGCAGGCGCGGCAATCCAAAAGCGGTAAGCAGCTCGGCGATCCCGACAAGCTTGCGGCTGCCGTTCTGGACTTGATCGAGTCCGACACGCCCCCACCGCAACTCCTGCTGGGCAGCGATGCTCTTGGACTTGTGTCGGACAGGATCGAGCGCCTCAAGCAGGAGATCGAAGCCTGGAAGGCCGTTACCGTTTGCACCGATGGCTGATGGCTGCGACGGTTGCGATTGCACAAAGGCCGCATCCAGCCATGCGCTCAAGTCTAAAGATCGAAACCCTAGTTCTTGGACCGATCCTCCCGGAAAACGATATCACCGAGATATTGCTGGATCTTCGTCTCAAGGAGTTCGGGGCTGATCGGCTTGGATATGCAATCGTCCATGCCCGACTGCATGCACATCATGCGATCGACGTCCAGGGCCTGCGCGGTCACCCCGACGATGGGAACATGCCATCCCTGCCCGGCCTGCGTCTCGAACTGCCGGATCATGCGGGTCGCCTGATGACCGTTCATGACCGGCATGGACACATCCATGAGGATCAGCGACGGCCGGAGCTGGCGCCATGCGTCCACGGCCGCCTGGCCATTCTCCACGACGAGAAACCGCAGGCCGGTCGCCTGCAGGATCTGCGTGAAGACGATCTGGTTCACCTCATTATCCTCGGCGACGAGGACGTCGATGGCATTACCTGACTTGGCCGACGTCATCCGATCGGTGGCCTCGATCGCGGCTGCGGCTTCCGTCTCTATCGGTAGCCGGCGTTCAACCGGGGCCAATCGCTCCCCCAGTTTCTTCCGCCGCGACGCGCGCACGACATCGATGATCGTGCCGCGCAGCACATTGGCCCTCACAGGCTTCATAAGATGTGCCTGGCCGTTGACGGCGGCGAATTCCCTATCGCCACCGGCGACGCCCATCGACGTCAGGAACACGATCGGCAGAGCGCAAAAACGCGGATCGGCACGCAATGCGCTCGCGATCTGATAGCCATTCATGCCGGGCATGCTGTAGTCGACGATAATCGCATCGACCGACACGCCCATATCGAAGGCAGCTTCCAGAATGGCGAGCGCGGTCCTGCCATCCTCGGCGACATGCCCGTCGAAACCCCATTGCAGCAACTGTTCGCTCAAGATGCGCCGATGGATCGCGTCGTCTTCCACGATCAGGACGCGGGCATCCCTGACATTGGCCGGCAGCTCCGCGACTTTGCCGCGCGCGGCAACCAGCGGCATCGGCAGATGGACGGTAAAAACCGATCCCTTGCCCCATTCGCTCTCCACCGACAGCGAACCGCCGAACAGATCGACGAGACCGTCCGTGATGGCGAGACCAAGACCCGAGCCCTCAAGCCGCCGCGCAAAAGACGAATCCGCCAATGAAAATTTGTCGAAGATCGTATCGAGCTTTTCTTCCGGTATGCCGATCCCGGTATCTTCGACACGCAGCATGAGCAATATGTTGTCGTCCGATGAGGGCTGGCTATCCAGCTCGACCAGCACATGACCGCGCTCTGTGAACTTGATCGCATTGCCGACGAGATTGGTCACGATCTGCCGAAAACGACCGGCATCGCCGAGTATCGCCGCCGGCACACCGGGAGCGATGCGCACCATCAGCTCGATATTTTTCTCCGATGCGGCCGCAGCCAACAGGGTCGCGATATCTTCGACAGCCTCGGCGGGATCGAATGCCATCTTGCGCAGATGCATTTCGCCGGTATCGATGCGGGAAAAATCGAGAATGTCGTTGATGACGGTCAGCAGCGCATTGCCCGACTTGACGATGATATCGACGAAGGTCTTCTGCCTCGCATCGAGATCGGTCTTGCCAAGCAGTTCCGCCATGCCGAGAACGCCGTTCATCGGCGTGCGGATTTCATGGCTCATATGGGTCAGGAATTCGGATTTCGCGCGATCGGCGGCATTGCTGCGCGCCAGGAGCAGCTGCAAATCCGCCTCGCGCTCCTTCATCTCGGTGACATCAGTCAGCGCCACGGTCCAGCGGCGATGCTCGCCGAGGGCGGCATCGAGCTGCATCCAGCGGTCGCCTTTGATCTGGAATACACAGGAGATCGGCTTGCCGCCAGCAATGCTTTCCCCCCAGGACGCCCGCAACACCTCGGCATCCTCACCGAAGTCTCCGCGTTGCGCGCAATAATCGAACGCCGCAGACCAGTTTTTACCGACCTCGAAGAAATCGGCTGGCAGCTTTAGCATATCCTTCAGCCGGTCGTTGGCCAGCATGATCGTACCGTCCTGAACGATCAGCAGGCCTTGGGACATGGCCTGCATGGCATCCGCCATCAGCTCGCCGAGGCGCTCCAGCGCCAGCCGGGCTTCGGTGATCTCGCGGAATTGCTGCTTGACGGCGGAGATGTCCGTATAAGACATCAGCGTCCGCCCATTGGCGATGCGGCGCGCATCGATGATGACGGATTTGCCGTCGGTAAAATTCACTTCCGTTTGCAGATGCTCGCCAGCCTTGCGCAGTGCCGCCAGGCGCGCCTGATAAATGTCGTCGATGCTACGACCGTCGGAATCGAAACGCGCCAGCTCATAATGTTTGGCGATGAGATCCCGATAGGGGCGGCCTTCGAAGCGCTCGTCCTTCGAAAATTCGAAAATGTCATAGAAGGCATCATTCACGTATTCGACAACGTAGCCGCTGTCATGGATCAGAACACCGATCGGCATCGAGCGAAGAATATTGTCGAGATCCTGATGCAGTCTCCTCGCAGGCGCTTCCAGAAACACACCGAAAATATAGACGCGGTCTTCCGATGGAGAAAAACTCTCGATCTGAATGCGCGATCGCTCACGGCCAGATGCGTCGAAACAGAGTGCCACCTCTTCCGAACCGAAGACCAGTGCCCGGCGCTCCCTATCTTCCCTGTCGGCGCTCTCCCCGGCATCGAGAAGATCGTGACTGCGATTGCCGATGAAATCAGAGATATCGTGCCCGAAGAACCGCGCATAGGCATCGTTGACGGCAACGTAACGAAGCTCGCTGTTCTTGATGTAGGCGGGCCTGTCCAGACTGGCGATCCGGCGGCACGCTATGTCGAGCAGTTCACCGTCCAAAGTCAAACGGAGCCTCTCTTTTCACCGCGCATGATAGTTCATGGAACGACGCTCTAGCACAATTGGCTTTAACAAGGCGTTAACCATGTTTAAACCATCGCGCCGACGTCGCGTTCAGACCATGCACTGTCCTATAACGGTCACGCCTTGGTCGCAAACGACGGCGGCATACCGGGGGAAACTCTGCCAAGAATCCGTCAACGGATCATTGGGAGCGAGCGCCATGAGCGACGAAGAAAGCCTGACCTTGAACGAAGCGCAGATCGCAACGGCAACGGGCGAACGGCGGCGGCGGGCTGGAGGACGTGGGGCCGAGCGCAGCCGCAAACCGAGCGGCACGAAATACCTCAACCTCGTCAACAATCTCGCTCGCACGGAACTGCTGTCGCCCGAAGCGCTCGACGATATCCACGAGGCATCGCTGACCATTCTCGAAGAGATCGGCATGGATATCATTCTGCCGGAAGCGCGCGAGCGCATGAAGGCTGCCGGCGCGGACGTTACGCCCGGCAGGGAACGCGTTCGTTTCGACCGCAACATGATCATGGAGCTGATCGCTTCGATCCCCTCGAACTTCACGTTGCATGCCCGCAACCCAATGAGAAACGTAGAGATCGGCGGCCGCAATCTCGTCTTCGCGCAGGTTGCCTCCGCCCCCTTCGTCGCCGACCGCGACGGCGGCAGGAGAGCCGGCAATCAGGAGGATTTTCGCAAGCTCATCAAGCTCGCACAGTCCTTCGATATCATCCATATGACCGGCGGCTATCCGGTCGAACCCATCGATATCCATGCCTCGGTGCGCCATCTCGATTGCCTTTCCGACATCGTGAAGCTCACCGACAAGGCCTTTCATTGCTATTCGCTCGGCCAGCAGCGCAATCTCGACGCGATCGAGATCGCCCGCATCGGCCGCGGCATCAGCATGGAACAGATGGAGCGCGAACCCTCGCTCTTTACCATCATCAACTCCTCCTCGCCGCTGCGTCTCGACGGGCCGATGCTGCAGGGCATCATCGAAATGTCCTCGCGCGGCCAAGTCGTGGTAGTCACCCCGTTCACGCTGGCAGGCGCCATGGCGCCGGTGACGATCGCCGGTGCGCTGGTGCAGCAGAATGCCGAGGCGCTCTGCGGCCTCGCCTTCACGCAGATGGTGCGCAAGGGCGCACCGGTCATGTATGGCGGCTTCACCTCGAACGTCGACATGAAGACGGGCGCACCCGCCTTCGGCACGCCGGAATATATGAAGGCGGTCATCGCGGGCGGCCAGCTCGCCCGCCGCTACGGCATCCCCTACCGCACTTCGAACACCAACGCCTCGAACACGCTCGATGCGCAGGCCGCCTACGAATCAGCGCTGTCATTGTGGGCATTGACCCAGGGCGGCGGCAATTTCGTGCTGCATGCGGCCGGCTGGAGCGAGGGCGGGCTGACCGCCTCCTTCGAGAAATTCATCCTCGATGTCGACATGCTGCAGATGGTCGCGGAATTCCTTAAGCCGCTCGATGTCAGCGCCGACGCCCTGGCGCTGGATGCCGTGCGCGATGTCGGCCCCGGCGGCCACTATTTCGGCACGGCGCACACGCTTGCCCGCTACGAAACCGCCTTCTATTCGCCGATCCTGTCGGACTGGCGAAACAACGAGACATGGATGGAAGCCGGGAGCCCTACGACTTACGATCACGCCAACCGCGTCTATAAGGAAACGCTCGAGCGTTATGAACGGCCCCCGCTCGATCCCGCAATCGAGGAGGAACTCGATGCCTTTGTCGCTAAGCGCAAGGCAGAGGGCGGCGTTCCCACAGATTTCTAATTGAAAACAAAGGCTTTACGCCTCAAATCATGGACGAAATTTAATGTCGCGAACCTCTTTTTGGCCGCGACTTCGCCCCCTTTCCTGCACAACGTCAAACTCGGCTTAGGCTAGGAGCCTAGCCCGTATTTTTGGGAAAGGGATGTCAATGTCTGTGCTTCGCACATTAACGACGGCCGGTTTGATCGCGCTGACGCTTGGCAGCGCCGCCACCGCAACCGCCACTTCCGCCAACGCGTCCGGCCGCGGCGCCTTCTTTGGTGGTCTTGCCGCCGGTGTTGTGGGCGGCGCCTTGATAGCCGGGGCTGCGCGACCCGCCTACCCCGCATATTATCCGGCATATCCGGCCTACTACGACGGCCCGGTTTACGAGCGCGTCTATATACGCCCCTATCCCAGCTGCTACTGGGCATGGCGTCACGATGGCTGGGGCCGTCCTTATCGCGTCGAGGTTTGCCGCTAGGATCAGCAATCTCCGCATTGAGCGCATCGCCCTTATCGGATCTCGGATGCCGCCGGATTTCGGCGGCATTTTTGTACGCCTAATGAAAAGCTTTCGCTTACACCTCTTGACATTCCTCACGTTTAAGACCAAATGCGCCTCAGCTTTCACCTTCCGGCCGCCGCGTGAGCGTGCCCTGCGGGACAATCTGTACGCAAGAGAAGGACAAAAGCGCTTTTATGAATGAGGCCGCGCCAAGCGCTGCGGCCGATGCGCTGGGAAAGCTATTTCCAACTTACAAGTTCCCACTTCACGCGGGGTTCTTGACGCCAGAGACAGACCGGACCGCATGGTGCGATCCGGCCTATTTGCTTTGGCGCCCCGAAAGGTATTGAATTGACCGATTTTCACTCGCTTGGTCTCTCCAAGCAGATCGTCGATACACTGTCGCAGAACAACTTTGCGACGCCAACGCCCATCCAGGCTCAGGCCATCCCGCTCGTTCTCCAGGGCCGTGATCTCATCGGCCTCGCCCAAACCGGCACCGGCAAGACGGCCGCTTTCGGCCTGCCGATCATCGAGATGCTGCTGAAGGAAGCCAAGCGTCCCGACAATCGCACCGTCCGCACGCTGATCCTCGCTCCGACCCGCGAACTGGTAAACCAGATCGCTGATAACCTCCGTCTCTTCATGCGCAAGACGCAGCTGCGGATCAACCTCGTGGTAGGCGGCGCGTCGATCAACAAACAGCAGCTTCAACTCGAGCGCGGCACCGATATTCTAGTCGCAACGCCCGGCCGCCTCCTCGATCTCATCAACCGCCGCGCCCTCTCGCTCGGCCATGTCACCCACCTCGTCCTCGACGAAGCCGACCAGATGCTCGATCTCGGCTTCATCCACGACCTGCGCAAGATCGCCAAGATGGTTCCGGCCAAGCGCCAGACCCTGCTTTTCTCGGCCACCATGCCGAAGGCGATCGCTGACCTCGCATCCGACTACCTGACCAATCCGGTCAAGGTCGAAGTCTCGCCTCCGGGCAAGGCGGCCGACAAGGTAGAGCAATATGTCCACTTCGTTGCCGGCCAGAACCACAAGACCGAAATCCTCAAGGAAACGATCTCGGCCAATCCGGATGGCCGCGCCATCGTCTTCCTGCGCACCAAGCATGGCGCCGAGAAGCTGATGAAGCACCTCGATCACGTCGGCTTCGCCGCTGCCTCCATTCACGGCAACAAGAGCCAGGGCCAGCGCGAGCGAGCGCTCAAGGGCTTCCGTGATGGTGACGTCCGCGTTCTCGTCGCAACCGACGTCGCCGCCCGCGGCATCGACATTCCTGGCGTTTCCCATGTCTACAACTTCGATCTGCCCGAAGTGCCCGACGCCTACGTTCACCGCATCGGCCGTACCGCCCGCGCCGGCCGCGACGGCATCGCCATCGCCTTCTGCGCGCCCGATGAAATCCGCCTGCTGCGCGACATCGAGCGCCTGATGGGCATCGAAATCGCAGTTGCCAGTGGCGAAGCGCCCGCCGATCGCGGTCGCCCCGTTCGCGGTAAGGGTCGCGGTGGTCAGGGTCAGGGCCAAGGCCGTGGCGCAGGCCAGGGTCGCGCCGAAGGTCGCCCGGCTCGTCCGGCCCGCCGTCCGTTCTTCGACAAGGAAAACGGCGAGGCTCGTGCTGAGGCTGGCGAACGCCAGGAACGCCGCCCGCGCAACGATCGCCCGCAGCGTGAAAACAATCGCAATGCCGATTTTCGTGGCCAGCGTCGCAACGAACCGACGCCGCGTCCGGAACCCGACAACGACCTCGCCTCGACCTCGGACTTCCGTCCCGCTCGCAAGCAGCACAACGGCCAGTCCAACGGCAACGGTGCCGCGCATGAGGGCGGAGCCCATCGCGGCCAACGCCACTCCCATGGCCGTCCCGCAGGCCGCCACAACGAAGAGCGCGGCGCCCAGGGCGAACAGCGCAATGGCGGCAATGGCCGCATGAAGCGTCGTGGCCCAGGCAATGGCGGCCAGCGCCGCGAACGTGCCTGATAGAGTTAAGGGGGCCTACCGGCCCCCTTTTTTCAGAATGATGCAGATCTATTCCGGCACGATTTCCACCTGACGCCGGTTGGTGAGGTAAACACCGATCACCACAATCACCGTGCCGACAACAATCGGCAGTGTCAGCGGCTCGCCGAAGGCGAGTGCCGCCTCGATGGCGACAGCGGGCGGCATCAGGTAGATGAGCGACGCGGCGCGCGACACCTGCCCGCGGCGGATGAGATAGAGAAGCAGACCGACGGCGCCCATGGACAGGCCGAAAACCGACCAGAGCAGCGACAGGATCGCCGTCTGTGTGCCGTCGAAGCGCAGGCCTTCGAAAATGAAGGCGAGCGGCACGGTGACGATCAGCGCGCCGACATATTGCAAGGTCGCAATGGTTCTGAGGTCGCCGGTCTGCAGGTGCCGCTTCTGGTAGAGCGTACCGTAAGTCACAGAAACCATAGCCAACAGATTGACGACGAGTGGCGCCGCCGATTGCCAGAGATTGGCCGTATCCGTCGCTAGAAGTTTCGGCGAGATCGCGATGGCAATGCCCAAGAAGCCGAGCAGCAGGCCGACCTTCTGGATCGGCCCCAGCCGCTCACCGACGAGAAGCGGTGCGGCCATGGCGGTCATCAGCGGCTGCAGCGCCGCAATGACGCCGGCAATGCCGGCCGGCACGCCCTCGGCAATCGCCCACCAAAGGCCCGCCAGATAGATGCCATGCAGAAAAATTCCGGAATAGACGGCCCGGAACACGCTCGACCAATCGCGCGGCCATTTCGCGCCGACGATCGAACAGAGCAACACGAAGGCGAGAACCGAAAGGCTGTAGCGGATCATCAGGAAGGTGAAGGGGCCCGCATGCTGCGAGGCATATTTGGCGACGATCCAGCCAGTGGACCAGAGAAGGACAAAAATCGCCGGCGCGAGTTTATCGAGGGACATGAAAATCGGACCGATATATTTGGCGCTTCGGAGCCGGAATCCTGGTCGAACTCGGGGTGTCGCGCGGAGGGGTTGAAGGCTGATAGCCGATGGCGGTGGAGCGGTCAAAATCGATCTGCTGAACACAGCAATCAATTTTTCTTCACGTCCGGCGAGCTACCGCCCTGGTTTCAGAAGCCTCAGCCACCACGCAGGCGCTCAGTCCGCAAAAGAAGCAGATGCTTAAATTTTGATCCGAACATTGCGACAAGAGCCGGCAGGCAACAGCGCCATTACTCTTAAATGCCTGTAAATCCGGCATTTTTCGATATTCAGAAATTCGCGATGGCAATTGCGCATAGTTCTTGCATTGTAAAAACCGTTGTATTCAAATGGGTAAAAACACGGGGACCGCACCTTTGGCATTTGATGAAATGATTACTGCGGATGAAAGTCCGCGCGCGCCTTACGAGAAATACTTCGAGTGGTACTCAGGCCAGGACAGGGGCCACCTCATTGCCAAATCCCGCGATGCGGAAACCATCTTCCGAAAAACGGGCATTACCTTCGCGGTCTACGGACACGCAGACTCCTCCGAAAAGCTCATTCCCTTCGACATCATCCCCCGCATCATATCAGGCCGCGAATGGCGCAAGCTCGCCCAGGGCATCGAACAGCGGGTCGTCGCCCTCAACGCCTTCCTCGACGACATCTACCACAAGCAGGAAATCATCCGCGCCGGCCGCATCCCGCGCGAGCTGATCGAAAAGAACGACGCCTTCCTGCCTGAAATGATCGGCTTTCGTCCGCCGGGCGGTGTCTACACCCATATCGTCGGCACCGACATCGTGCGCACCGGCGAAGACCAATTCTATGTGCTCGAGGACAATGCCCGCACGCCTTCCGGCGTCAGCTACATGCTGGAAAACCGCGAAACGATGATGCAGATGTTCCCCGAACTGTTTCACCAGAACAAGGTGCAGCGCGTCGAGGACTATCCGCTACTGCTACGCCAGAGCCTGGCATCGCTCGCCCCTCCCGGATGCAAGGGCAAGCCGCGTGTCGCCGTGCTGACGCCGGGCATCTATAACTCCGCCTATTACGAGCATTCCTTCCTCGCCGACATGATGGGCGTGGAGCTGGTGGAAGGCTCCGATCTGCGCGTCATCGACGGCAAGGTGAAGATGCGCACGACACGTGGCTATGAGGCGATCGACGTGCTCTACCGCCGCGTCGACGACGATTTCCTCGATCCCCTCACCTTCCGTCCGGAGTCCGCGCTCGGTATTCCCGGCATCATGGACGTCTACCGCGCGGGCAACATCACCATCGCCAATGCGCCCGGCACCGGCATTTCCGACGACAAGGCGATCTACTCCTACATGCCTGAAATCGTCGAATTCTACACCGGCCGCAAGCCGATCCTCGAGAACGTGCCGACATGGCGCTGTTCCGAGCCCGACAGCCTGCAATATGTGCTCGATAACCTTGCCGATCTCGTCGTCAAGGAAGTCCACGGCTCCGGCGGCTACGGCATGCTTGTGGGACCGACCGCCAGCAAGAAGGAGCGGACGGCCTTTGCCGAAAAGCTCAAGAGCAAGCCGAACAACTACATCGCGCAGCCGACCCTTTCGCTCTCGACCGTGCCGATCCTGGTCAACAAGGGCATTGCGCCGAGGCATGTCGATCTGCGGCCCTATGTCCTCGTCTCCGACAAGGTGCGGATCATCCCCGGCGGGTTGACCCGCGTGGCGCTGAAGGAAGGCTCGCTGGTGGTCAACTCCAGCCAGGGCGGCGGCACCAAAGACACCTGGGTTCTGGAGGACTGATCGGACATGCTGGGAAGAACCGCGAATGGCCTCTACTGGA